>FTKT01457687.1_pt1 | contig 63564 bp, 48 predicted proteins | sample 1658271 | NCBI WGS metagenome assembly FTKT01 (sample SAMEA3914811, study PRJEB12502) | metagenome | biome: forest; material: soil | place: Canada | collected 2011-08-04 | depth 0.3 m | reverse complement strand
GGCGCCATCGTGTCGCAGGCCCAGCTGGACAAGATCCTCGGCCACATCGAGCGCGCCAAGGCACAGGGCGCGCGCCTCGTGTGCGGAGGCGAGCGCTACACGGCGGGCGAGTGCGCTAGGGGCTTCTTCGTGCGGCCCACGATCTTCGACCAGTGCATGCGCGACATGGACATCGTGCGCGAGGAAGTGTTCGGGCCGGTGGTGGCCGTTCAGACCTTCCGCACCGAAGCCGAGGCCGTCGCCATGGCCAACGACACGTCCTACGGCCTGGCCGGCGGCGTCTTCACCAGTGACGGCGCGCGCGCCCTGCGCGTGATGAAGGAGATCCGCGCCGGCGTCACCTGGATCAACTGCTACAACCCGACCTTCAACGAGGCGCCCTGGGGCGGCTACAAGATGAGCGGCTACGGGCGCGACCTGGGTGTCAACGGGATGCTGGAGTACCAGCAGGTCAAGCAGGTCAACATCAACCTGCAGCCGGGTGTCGTGGGCTGGTACCGGCGGTGACGGGATGCGGCTGACTGCGGCAACGCCATGAAGGTCCGCGCATTTCGCACGCGAAAGGCTTCGGCTCCGCCTGTGTCGTGAGTTCGCCCGGCGATGCGACGATTCCGGTCGGCCAGCGCCTGCCTTCAGAGGAGCACCGCCGATGGCCTCTTGACGACGGTACGCAGTACCAGCATCGAATTCAGGCGCACGACGCCAGGCAGCTGTGCCAGTACCCCGGAATGGAACAGCTCCAAGTCGTCCGGATCGCTGTAGGCGAAGCGGATTACATAGTCGCTCGAACCCGCCACGTAGAAGCAATCAGTGATTCGAGGTTCGGCGCGTACGGCGCTCTCGAACTCCGTTACCCCCTCCGCCGTCAACCTGGCAATGCTCGCGATCGTGACGCTGATGCCGTTCTGGCCGATGGCTCTCGGATTGACTACGGCGCCATAGTGCGAGATGACCCCGGCGTCTTCCATCTGCTTGCGGCGATCGGCACAGGTCTCGACCGACGCCTTCACACGTTCCGACAACTCGGCGTCGCTCAGCCTGCCGTCGCTCTGCAATTCGACAAGGATCGACTTGTCCGTGTCGTCGAGCTCGACGCGCATGGCGGGTCGCAGCGATGCGAGGCCTTGCGCCCGCCGGCCTGCGGTTCGTGCGACATCGCGTTCAGGCGGATCTCTCCGTCGCTCGAACATCGGACCCATTTCAGCTGCGATTGACTGCATCATCGATTCCGCGACTCAGGACGGCCGCAACTCCTGAAACGAACATGCAAACTCCATGCCGCGCGAGGCAGGCGCCGAATGCCACTTGCAAGGGCGCGGCACGCCCTTGTCCGCACCGCAGTCGTGCGCGACCGAACGGCGCGCCCCTTCGGGGGAGCACCATCCGTAGCCATTGGCGTTCCGCGGCCTTCAGCCGGACCTCACTGCGCCGATATAGCCGAAGTCCATGCACTCCCCTCGAATGTCGATCGGCCAGTGGCCTTCCATGAACATCGAGTTCTATTCCTCCACGCTCAGCGACAGCATCCTGGCATCCGTCCTGCTAGGCCTGTTTCTCTATGCGAGCCGGATATCGCATGAGCGTTGGGGGATCAAGGCCTGGGGTTGGGGGCATCTCGCCTATACGGTCGGCGCGGCCATGCTGGACGCGGCCGCGAACCGATGGAGCGAGGGGACTCGTGACGACTACCTGGTCGCGACCGCCGGCGCGGGGTGCCTGCTGTCGTGCGTCGGACTGGCCGGACTCGCCTGGTCGGGGATCCTGTTCGCGCATCAGCGAGCGCTGACCGGACGGGAGATTTTGCTGATGCCCCTGGCGATCGCCGCGGCGCTGATCGCCTGGCTCTCCACCGCCGGCAAGGCCGGAGCGGACAACTTCGGCGCGCCTGGCCTGGCAATGACCGTGTTCGAACTTGTCGCCCTGGCCACGATCGTCTGGAACTTCCGCGCACTGAAGCTGGTGCCGTATCGCTTGCCGGCAAGGCTGATGCAGGCCGGCTGCATCCTGCTGCTGGGCCTGTACGCGGTGGATCTGCTGCGCATCGTGGCGCGCGACGCGATGGCTCTCTACGCGCCGCCTACAGCTTGGGTCAAGGCCGACCTGAGCCTGTGGTTCCTGCTCAATTTCTGCATGCTGATGCTGGTGAGTTTCCGTGCCGTGGAGAGTCATCGGCGCAAGGCGCACGTCGATCCACTGACCGACGTGCTCAACCGCCGGGGATTGCAGGCAGGGCTTCGTCCGCACCTGAACGCCCAGGCTGTCGGCGCACGCATGGGCGTGCTGATGCTCGATCTCGATTTCTTCAAGTCGATCAACGATCGCTTTGGCCACGACGGCGGCGACTTCGTGCTGCAGCAACTCGCCCTGACGCTTGAACAGTGCGTCCGCAGCAGCGACCTCGTGGCTCGCCTGGGCGGAGAGGAATTCATCGTCGTGCTGCCCGGGAGCAGCCTGGAGGCCTCGGCCGCGCAGGCCGAGCGCATCCGATTGCGTATCGCAGACATGTCTCTTGATCAGTTGCTGCCCGGTCTCCGTATCACGGCAAGCATCGGCGTCAGTTGCGCAAGCCTGGACGACATGCCGATCGCCGAGCTCATTCATGTCGCCGACCTGGCTCTCTACGACGCGAAACACCAGGGCCGCAACCGGGTCTGCTGCCGGTCGCGGGGCGCTTGAACCAGTCCTCGTGGCCCGCTCGCGCAGGAAGGGCCTTGCGACACTTCAGCCTCGAGAAAGATTGAGCGCAGCGAAAGGGCTCGCGCCATTTTTTCCGGAAACACGCCGTCAAATTCGCAGGAAGTTGTGCGTTCGGGTGCTTACCCTCAATCACTGCGCCCGCACATTGCGTAACAGCATCGATACAGTGAAGACAGAAATGGACAGCGCTTCCACCCGAAGCGAACGATGTCCAGGACGTGGGAATCGGTCATGCGGCCGAATGCCTGGCGAATCACGCTGGCCCCCACGCACGCAATCCCCGGAGGGCGCCGTCGATCTCGCGCTCCACGAAATCGCGGCCGAACCCTTCGCATGAGATGACGCGGACACCCCGCGGCCCGAAGCCTCGCCGGCGATTCACCAGGGCGCGCTCGCGCCTTTCAACAGCTTCTTTCATTCCTGCGCCATGGGAGGTATTTCGATGAAGTCGCCGCTCCGTCTTCTGTTGTCGATTGCGGCCGCATGCGGGTTCGTTTTCGCCGCAGCGACCGTTCGCGCACAGGACGAGGAGAAGATCCTCAATATCTACAACTGGTCCGACTACATCGGCGAGAACACGATCCGGAATTTCGAGAGGGAAACCGGGATCAAGGTCAACTACGACAACTTCGACAGCAACGAGATCCTGCATGCCAAGCTCGTGGCGGGCAAGACCGGCTACGACATCGTCGTGCCGTCGTCGAACTGGGCACGCATGCAGATTCAGGGTGACCTGTTCGCCAAGCTCGACAAGTCCGCAATCCCGAATCTCGGGAACGTCGATCCAGCCATCGCCGCGCAACTCGCGAAGATCGATCCGGGCAACGAGCACCTCGTCGATTGGTTGTGGGGGTACACGACGGTCGGTATCAACGTCGACAAGGTCAGGGCCGCGCTCGGCGGCGCACCACTGCCTGACAACGTTTGGGACCTGGTCTTCAAACCGGAGTACATGGCGAAATTGAAGTCGTGCGGTATCTCATTTCTCGACTCCAGCGACGATGTGATCCCGGCCGCCTTGCGCTATGTCGGCAAGCCCACACTGACGACGAACGCGGCCGACTACAAACAGGCCCTGACATTACTCAAGGCGATCCGGCCATACGTGACGTTGTTCAACTCGTCGGGCTACATCAACGACATGGCTAACGGCTCGGTGTGCCTCGCTCTCGGCTGGTCTGGGGATATCAACATCACCCGCCACCGCGCCATCGAGAACAAGACCGGTCAGAACATCCAGGTGCTGTTGCCCAGGAACGGCGGCCTCCTGTTCTTCGACGTGATGGCGATTCCAAAGGATGCACCGCATCCCCGTAACGCCCTCAAGTGGATCAACTACATCCTTCGGCCCGAGGTCGACGCGGGCCTGACGAACAAGGTGTTCTACGCGAATCCGAACAGGGAATCGAAGAAGTTCATCCGGCCGGAAATCGCGAATAACCCGACAGTTTTCCTTTCCGCCGATGAACTCGAGAGGATGGCCGGCACCGGCGACATGTTGACCAACGACATCCGCCGCATGCGAAGCCGCACATACACCTCGTTTAAGACAGGCAGTTGATCCAATGCCGCCACGCGGCGATGCGAACGCGCAGCCCGCGTACCCGCGGGCAACAAGCGGGCCGCCTGGCCGCAGCGCTGATGGGCGGTTCCAGAACCCTGCCGTCGCGCTCGGTCGACGAATAGTTCTTGCTTCCAAATATCCACAACCTGAAGGATCGTTCAATGTCTCGTCAACCCAGAACTCCGCCGCGTCGCCGGTCTCTTGCGGTAGTCGCCACGCTGCCCATGTGGTGCGCGCATGTCTATGCCCAGGATGCGCCATCGATGGCCGAGCCGCAGCAAGTCGTGATCACGGGCTCGAACGTGAGACGCACCGACAGCGAGACACCCAGCCCGGTGCAGGTGCTGACTGCGGCCGACATGAAGCGCTCAGGCTACACCAACGTCGCCGACGTGCTGCACAACATCACCGCCAACAACATGGGCTCGCTGTCGCAGGCTGCACCGAGCGCGTTCGCTGCGGGCGGCAGCGGCGTCGCGTTGCGTGGCCTGACGGTCGGCGCGACGCTCGTGCTGATCGACGGCCACCGCATGGCCTCGTACCCGATGCCCGACGACGGCGAGCGCGACTTCGTCGACATCTCGTCGATCCCGATGGATGCGATCGAACGCATCGAGGTGCTCAAGGACGGAGCATCGGCGATCTACGGCTCCGACGCTATCGCCGGTGTCGTCAACGTCATCCTGAAGAAAGCCATCAACACCACCACGCTCAGCGCCGAGACGGGCATCACGTCCAAGGGCGACGGCGCCACGCAACATGCGAGCTTGGGCACCGGCTGGGGCAACCTGTCGACGGACAAGCAAAACGCCTACGTGGCCCTGGAAGCACGCCACCAGAATTCGATCCTGCTGCGCAATCGCCCCTACCTCGCGCGCACCGACTGGACGCCTTATGGGGGCGCCAACCTCACCCAAGGCACCGCATCGGGTTCGCTCACGGGCGCTTCCAGTGGCGCGGGAAGCGGCACGGGTTACCTCACCGATCCGAGCGATTCCACGGGCAATACGCCGCTGCACTACTACCGGGGTTGCACCGCCGCCCAGGCGGCGGCCGACACGTGCGGCTACAGCAACCCGTCGATGACGCTGTCGCCGGAAACGACCAACCTCGACCTGATGGCGCGCTACACGCGTGACTTTGGCGACGGCTGGCAGGGCAACGTGCAAGGCTCGGTGCTGAGCAGCGAGGCACGCCAGGTGGGCCTCTACAACAATGCGGCGGCCACCGGCGTGGGCAACGGCGGCAACGGCGGCGGCGTGAACCTGTTCAAGTTCGGGCCTGGCGCCGCACCGACACCCGCGTTCCCCAACCAGTTCCCGTTCGTGCTGACGGTGCCCGCCAACTATCCCGGCAATACCTCGGGCACCGACGCCCCGCTGGTGGATGACTTCCGCGACATAGGCCCGCTGACACAGAAGGTCGTCACGACCTCCTACCGCGCAGTCGCGGAACTGGCCGGCTCGCTCGGCGCGTGGGACGTCAACGGCTCGGTGGGCTTCACCCGCGTCGCCACCAGGGCCAGCTTCTATCACTACATCGACTTCCCGGCGCTGCAAGCCGCATTGAACGACGGCAGCTACCAGGTCGAAGGGCCGAACTCGGCATCGGTGCTGTCGGCGGTCGCGCCGTCGGCCAGTTCGACGTCGACCAACGAGCTGAGCTTCCTGAGCGTGCGCGGCTCGCGTGAACTGACCTCCCTGCCCGGCGGCCCGCTCTCGATGGGTCTGGGCGCCGACTTCACGCACCGCGACCTGCACGAACTGTTCCCGCCATCCTTCGTCAACGGCACGCAGAACATCGGCATCTACTCGTTCGCCGAAGGCAAGCAGACGGTCAGCGCGGCGTATGCGGAACTGGTCGCTCCGGTGACCAAGGAGCTCGAACTCGACGCCGCCGCGCGTGCCGACCACTACGACACCTACGGCAATTCGGTCACGCCGAAGGCGGGCTTCAAGTTCGCGCCAGTGCGCGAGTTCACGCTGCGCGGCACGTACAGCAAGGGCTTCCGCGCGCCAAACCCGGCTGAGACGGGTGACGCCGGCTCCACGTCCGGCTTCGTGGGCGGATTCCACGACCCGCTCTACTGCCCGGGCGGTACGCCAGCCGCGAACCTGCCGACGGGCCTGAACAACCCGTGCAGCATCGCGCTCCAGGAGCTCCAGCTTTCCGCGCCGCACCTCAAGCCCGAAAAGTCGAGTTCGTTCACGCTGGGCGCGATTTTCGAGCCAAATAAGACGTGGAACGCGACGCTCGACTATTACCACATCACGATCCGTAACCAGATCATCTCGGTCGGCCAGCTCGGCCAGCTGGGCCTGGACAACGCCGCGAGCGTGGGGACGACGATCTACCGTGACTCGATCGGCAACATCCTCTACGACACCTATCCATTCATCAATGCGAACACCACCACGACCTCGGGGCTGGACGCCGACGTGGTCGGCAAGTTCGATCTGAAGGAGGCCGGCAGCCTGAAGGCCGAGGTGCAGGTCAGCTACATGATGCAGTACGACCTCAAGACACAGGGCGTGACCTACCACCTGGCCGGCACGCACGGCCCGGCCTTCGTCTCGGAGGACACCGGCACGCCGCGCACGCGCGGCGCGTTCACGCTGACCTGGGACAAGGGCCCGTTCGAGCTCTCGGGCACGGTGAACTACATCTCGCACTACGGTGTCACCGATCCGAGTGAAGGCATTCCCGACTGCGCAACCGCGCTGTTGGCCGAATTCCCGAACCAGAACGCCCCGTCGCGGTTCTGCCACGTGGCGTCGTTCACCGAACTCAACGTCACCGGCCGCTACACCGTGAACGAGCATCTGCAACTCCACGCGGGCGTCGTCAACTTGCTGAACCGCCACGCGCCGTACGACCTGCAGACCTTCGGCTCGGCCGGCAACGGCGCCCAGCAAGGTGGCGCGCCATACAACCCGTCGTATCACCAGGACGGTGCCGTCGGCCCGATGATCACTGTGGGAGGTGTTTACACGTTCTGATGTGTCCGTCAACGCGTTGTTGCACTGATACCCCGGATCGGACAGCAGGAGCGGCTTTTCCAGATCGATCATGCCCGTTGTCCGGCATGCCGAAAACGTACGGTTGCAGATGGCCGCTTCACCCGGGGATCGAACGGTCATGGGCCGGCCTTCATGACCTTCGGGTACGGTCAGGGGCCGCCAGCCACAGACCGAGCGAGCACGTTGCGCTTGCGCATCCGACATCGATTCGGTCGATCAGTTCTCCGCAATCCAGTCCGCCGGGTACATCCAGAAGTCGCTGAGGAGCTAGGGCTTCGTACCGTCTTTGACGCCGACGTTGGTGCAGCGAGCAGCGCAGCATGCTTCGCTTTGACTGCGGGGAGTTCGTGCCACCGCGCGGCCGCCCGGGGCGGAATTGCTAGATTGTTCACCAATAGCAACCACCTGGGCGCCCTGCCCTGCGCCACCATGACCTTTGATCGCGTCGGCAAGTCCGTGACCGCGGCTGCGTCTTCTTCTTCGTCGGTCATGCAGCCTGAAACCCCGTCCAAGAAGAAGACGGGCAGCCTGCCGTCTTCCTCTTCACCCCTGCGCGATGCCGTGCCCACACGCACGTCCCCGGCATCGGGGACACGGCCGCCGCGCTCGCCGTCGTTGCAGCATGAGATCGACGTCGACGACCAGATGCCCCTGGAAGTGCTCCAGGAAGCAGCCAGCGTCGCGACCGCGCGCATTGTGGAGCATTTCGACGCCGAAGGCGCTGGGGCGCGTGAGCGCTACATCGAGGCCTGCGAGGGCCATGGCGCGACGAGCCAGCAGCTGGCGGATTTCGAGACCAAGTTCGGCGCGCACTTCATTCCTTCCGCGTCGGCCGGCAAGCAGCTCGCGTCCTTGAACGACCACGCGGGCATCCTGAAGATCCCGGCTTACGACGGGCCACCCGACCGGCTCGGCCGCCGCAGCGTTGTCGCCGAGCAGTTGACCGTCATCAAGGCGACGGTGCCTCACCGCGACCCGGCGCAAGCCGGCAGCGAGCGCTACTTCGTCAAGGGCTATGGCGACCGCCTGGTCGACTTCCGCGAACTCGCAACGGCCATGGCCGCCCATTCGCCCCTGACCGAGGGCCTGGACGAAGCGGCTGTCGCGGCCCACTTCGATGCGAACAAGCTCGGCGAACGCGAGAACGCGATGGAGACGCCGTTGCGCTCGGAGATCAAGCGCCTGTCCTTGAAGTCCGAGCTGATTGCGCGCCGCGACGGCAGGGAATCGGACCAGCCGGTCATGCCGCTGCCGTTCAATGCCACGGCCGTGGCCTCGCGCGAGAGCTGGGCCAACTCCGAGGCGGCGATGTGCCCGGGCGCCGGCCCGATGCTGCCCAATGGCACGCGCAAGTTCCAGGTCGACTACAACGCCACGGAAAACCGGCTCGTCATCTTCCGCAACGACCGGGGGGAAGACGCGCGCTCGGAAAGCATCCTCTCCGACAGCCTCCCGGGCGCACGAAAGAAGCTCGCGCCAGCCTTCTGCGAGGGGCCGACCCTGGCCGAGATCCACGGCATCCTGAGCTGGGAGGACATGGGCCCGGGTACCGACCACAAGGGCGTCAAGCAGGGCAATACGCAGCGCCTGCTTCACGCCGCCCACAACAAGATGTTCGGCCAGCGCGCTGGCGTGCCGGCCGAGCGCGACCTCGAGGCGGGACCGCGCGATCCGGCAGGCCTGCGCGAAGCCGTCGTGAGGGCAGAACCCGGCGCGCACATCCGCATCACCACCGAGGATGGCTCGGTGCACGACATGCACATGGATGAAAAGGGCATCCGGCTCTCGCTGTCCAACCCGCAGCCCGCCGGCGAGCACCACGAGTCGCTGGCGGCCTTCGGCGGCGCGGGCAAGGTGCAGGCCGAGGTGGACCTGTACACCTACCACGGGCGCGATACCGGCCTGCGTGGCAGCAAGACCGGCTTCGCCGATCCGAGGCTGGTGACCTCCACAGGCGAGTCGCTCAAGGCGGGGCCGCTGCTCAAGGACCACGGCCCCACGCTGGGCCAGACGATCTGGCGCGTGACGACCTTCCAGCCGCTGATCAATGGCCAGGATCGCAGCCGCGTCGTGGCTCGCCTCACGAACACCGCGGTCAACATGGTCGCCAAGTTCCTCGTCGTCTGGGGCACCAGCACCATGAACACCGCACTGAAGGGCGGTTCCCATGGCAGCTACCTGCCCGGCGTGAAGCCGATCAACTCTTCGGGCGCCGGCGCCGTCGGGAATAACCAGCTGGCGCTCGCCGCGGCCAGCATCGTGATGGCCCAGGAAGGCATCACCCTGGCGATGGACGCCGTCGGCCGCCTGCTGCCGGAGCCTTGGAGGCGCGCGCCTGAATCCCGTACCGGACGCCTGCTGAAGGAGACTGTCGCGCCGATGGCCGAGGAGATGCTGCGACTGGTCGCCAACCTGGGCATCCAGAAGCGTGTGGGCATCCACCGCGGCAGCCGCGCGGACCTGGTCTCCCTGGGCGCGACCTCCATGATCAAGGGCGGCATGGAAACCTGGCGCGAACACGCCGGACCCAACCGGGCCCATCATCCCGTGGCCAATGCGGTGGTCGACCTCGCGCAGGGCCTGCAATACAACGCGGCGCGCGCGGCCGGCAATGCCGGCAGCTCTGCGCAGGGGCTGAGCGCCAAGACCTTTGGCGAGGCGCTGATCAACCGGATGGTGACGCGCGCGCTCGACCAGATCGTGGCGCCTGCGGTACGCGACGTCCTGAACAGCCAGGGTGTCGTCGGCGCGAACGCGAGCGCATTCGACAGCCAGCTTGCGCACGAATACCGAATCGACCATCTCGCGGCCAAGGTCGGCTCGGCCATGGCGGCACTGGTCACGGAACTCGACGCGCAAGGCGTCAAGGACCTGCATGCACAGGACGGCAGCCTGGTGGCCACGTTGCACGCCGGCACCGAGAGCCTGCTCGCAGATACGATCCGCAACCACACCAATCCCGAGTTCTTCAGCAAGCGCATCTTGGTGGAAGAGCGCGTCAAGCAGAACCTGAACCGGGTCGACCTGTACGTCTCCAGCCTGCTGAACGGCATGCTGCCGGCGCTCGCGAAGATGGGCGAGGCGATCGACACCGAGTTGCACAACGATCCTTCGATCCGCGACAACGTGCAGAACGCCGGGGCGTTCACCGACGCGCCCACGGCCGAGAAGCTCGAGCAACTGCAGCGCAACGACCACATCTACCGCCAGCGCGTCGGCGAAGCGCGCGAAGGGCTGGGCCTTGCGGAAGAATCCCGTCCGCTCGGCGCCTACCTGAGCCCGGCAAGCCAGGCCTCGCCGTTCTCGCCGAACCAGGAATCGCAGCTGCTTGCGCACCGCAGCCCCGCCATGGACAACCCGCTCGACGGCCTGACCCCTCCCCAGCAGGCATTCGCCAAGGACCGCATCGAAGCCTTGGGTGAGCATGTCGCGAACCTGGAGGCGCACGGGCGGAACGAGGCGGACGATCACAGCCGCTTCGACGCCTCGAGCATGGTGCAGCGGCCTGTGCCCGCCGCCGCGAACGTCGACTATGGGCGCGTCGCGAGGCCGTTCGGCGCCGGGCCCAGCGCCCAGATCGGGCGCGACCACACCACCTTCAGCACGCTGCCGCAGTGGCGTGCCCTGCAGACGAAGAACCGCGCGATGATCCGGCAGCCCGGCATCGACTCGGTGCGGACGAAGTCCGACCTGCCGGCGAGCGTGGTCGACCGGATCGAGAAGGCCGTGCGCGACTACACGGTGGAATCGCAGTTGTTCCACTACCCCTTGCGTTGGCAGGTGACCGGTGAACTGCAGCACGAACGCATCGCGCCGGGCATCGACGTCGCCTACAACGTGATGCACAAGAAGGGGAACATGGCCGGCAGCAAGAAGGAGATGGTCGACCCGATCGAGGCCTTGTACATCAACCTCGGTGCGCAGGTGTCCGACAAGTTCCCCACCGAGATGTTCCGAGCGGTGGTCACCGAGGCCGCCTACAAGGCGCTCCTCGAGGCCGGCGAGTCCAGCGCCACTCCCGGCCTGATGACCGAGGGGAACAAGGGCGTGCTCACCGAGATCCTTTCGGCGACCATGTCCATGGACATGGCGGCCGGCTTCAACCTGCCGATCTCGAGCTACGGTAGCGCCCCGCGCGAAAACAGCCTGCGCATCGACCTGTCGCAGGAGAGCGGCGTCAACATCGCCGCGTGGGCGGACCTGGTGCAGGGCGAGGTGATCATGGTGCCGGGGGCGGTGCTGCAGGTCGACCTGATCGACAAGACCGCCGGCAAGGGCGGGAAGCTCGACCTCGATCCTGCGAAGTCGCAGGACATCGGCCAGGTGGTGTACATGAAGGCCGTCGATACCTATGCACTGGAACAGGCGCACGACCAGTACATGCTGTATCGGACCGAGGGCGACGCGAGTTTCAAGCCCAGGGACGGCGAGACCATGATCGACCCGGCATCGGGTCATTTCTACAAGTTCAACCAGGCCAAGGACGCGCTGGAGCCGGTCCCGGAGACCAAGAACTACTTCACCGGCCGCACGCTGGAGTGGACGGACGACGAGGGCCGGCACGCGGCCGGGCAGGCCCGCTGGCGCCGGCCCTACACCGCCGACGGCGCCACGCGCGCCACCAAGGACGCGATCCACATGGCGATGCTGCGCGGAGACCCCATCGTGCCCTACCTCGATCTCGCCACCGAGAACGTGCACCACGCCTGGTACCGCAAGAAGGCGCAGATGAAGATCGAGACCGGCCAGCAGGATCCGCGCGTGGTCCGCGCCAGCTACGAGCGCGAGCGCCGCGAGGAACTGCGCCACGCTGGCATTCGTGCCGAGGCAGGCGAGATTGCCCGGCAGATCGGCGGGATGAACGCCAACACGCGCCTGGGCGACAGCGGCGTCGCGTCCACCGAGATGATGGCCTGGCTGTGCGCCAGCATGCTGCGCAAGCCGATCCAGCTCGTGCCCGTGGACGACCGGGACACAGCGCTCAGGATGGGCGACCTGGGCGACGCGAGGAAGAACCGGCTGATCAGCCGCACCTATGACAAGGTCGACCTGGCGAGTCCGCGAGAATCCGTCACCGGCCGCAACCCGCAACCGGCCGTGCTGATCGGCGTCGGTGACAAGGGCTACTACGTCATCACCCATCAGGACGGCGAATTCAAGCCGACGGCCCGCGTCGGCGAGGGCACTACGCTGGATAATCTGTTGCACGCGGTGGTGCGCGGCGGCTACGCCAAGCCGTCGCAGTACGTCACGTCGGAGGCCGACCACGTGCTGACGCCCGACACGCGCGCACAGGCAAGCGTGCAAGGCCTGATCGCCAAGATGAAGCAGTTCACGGGAACGGGCTACCTAGTGCTGCAGCAGGCCCTGGTGGACAAGGCCGCCGAACTGACTCCACCTCCCGCGCCAATATGACCCGCTACACCCAACCATGGCTGCAGACTCCAGTAATGGACTGTCTACTTGACGGGTGAGCTTACGGGCCAGCCGGCGGGTGCCACCGTGCCACCAGCCTCTCGATCCACGTGTAGCCCGTTGTGAGTGGGCTTGGTCGGGCATGCGCAGAGGTCGGATGATCAGTCACCGCTGGTATGCGGATGCGAGCGTGGCCTCGAACACCTGGTCGAGTTGGTGGATCCAGTTCCTCTTCTGAGTTCCCGATGCAAAACTGGCCTCGAGGCTGTTGCGCGCCAGTCGATATGCGTGGGCAGGCCCGAGGCGTTCAAAGGCCTTGAATGCAGCCGCAAAGTTGCTGCCGACGTAGCCGCCGAAATAGGCTGGATCGTCCGAATTGATGGTCACGTTCAGGCCGGCATCGAGCAGCGCAGGCAAGTTGTGTTCGGCCATCGTCTCGAAAACGCACAGCACTACGTTCGACAGCGGGCAGACAGTCAGAGGGATTCGCGCCTGCGCAAGACGCCGGGTTACCGCCAGATCATCCAGGCAGCTCACGCCGTGGTCGATGCGCTCGACATGCAGAAGGTCCAGGGCCTCCAAGATGTACTCGGGCGGCCCCTCCTCGCCAGCGTGCGCCACCCGCCGCAGACCAAGAGCGCGGCAGCGTTCGAACAAACGCGCGAACTTCGACGGCGGGTGGCCGAGTTCGCTGCTGTCGAGGCCGACGCCGACGAAGTGGTCGCGAAACGGCAATGCTTGCTCCAGGGTGGCGAGCGCCGAGTCCTCGCTGAGGTGGCGCAGGAAACACATGATCAGCGCCGAAGTGATGCCATATCGGTCGCCGGCCTCGGCACAGGCCCGCGCCAGGCCGCCGATGACGGCGGCCATGGGAACGCCCCGGGCTATGTGGGCCTGCGGGTCGAAGAACAGTTCGGCGTGCACGACGTTATCTTCCGCCGCGCGCCCGAAATAGTGCATGCCCAGTTCGTGGAAGTCGCGCTCGGTGCGCAGCACTGCCGAAGCGGTGTAGTAGACATCGAGAAAGCTTTGGAGGTCTGAGAACCGATACGCATGGCGCAGCGCCGCCACGTTGGCGTATGGCAGCGCAACATGGTTGCGATGCGCCAGATCCAACACCATCTCGGGCTCGAGGCAACCCTCGATGTGCACGTGGAGCTCGGCCTTGGGCATGCGGCGCAGCAGGTCGCTGAGCCGCGAGCGCGCAATGGCATCGAAGCGCGAAACGTCGTCGAGCGGGACGACGGAGTCTCGAAGCGGATCGAAGGCATTCATGACAAGACTTGTCCTTGGCGGAGGTAGAAGTTGGATCGGGTCGCGGGGAATGCCCCTTTGCGGCACCGATGCGAATTTGGTGAAACGGCCCACTATTGCGGAGTGACGCCGGCGATACCCCTGATACCCGGAGATCGCGACCAGGTTGGGGGGGGCGTCCATCAGCGGCGGCCGGCTCGCCAGCCGCGTCGGCCAAGCGATGCGGCGCTCGACCTGGCCCACCGCCGCGCCCGCGGGCCGGCAAGTAGTCAGAGATGGTTGACGCCAACGGTACGTACCGGATGTCAAATGGATTTGAGCAATTCTAGTGACAAGTCCAGCAGCTTTGCGAATGAAACTTCACTTTCACTCAAAGCTTGTTGACTTACTGGTACGTACCATGATAATTTTCGTTTCAAGGCGATTGAGGGATCGTCCGTCAACGTAGTGCCCCAACCACAGTCCTCGAGGAAACGTTCCAATGAAGAGCTTCCGACTGAACCAGATCATTGCAGCAATGATTTCCGCCGGCCTTGCCGGTCAGGCTCTGGCCCAGGCCGGTGGCGCTGCACCGACTTCAGCGACCGCCGCCAGCGCTGCGGCGCCCGGAAGCGATACATCGTCACCGAAGGAAACCAAGAATGAGATCCAAACGGTCACGGTAATCGGGCAGTCGATCGGCAAGGGCGAAACGCGCGCGAACAGCGTCGTCAACCGCGCGGCTATCCTCGAGCAGCCGCCGGGAATGGATCCGCTCAAACTGGCCTCGCAAGTGCCTGGCCTGCAAGTTGGATCCGGAGACGCTGTCACCGGCAGCTTCTCCATGCGCCTGTCCATGCGTGGACTCAATAAGGAGCAGATCGGCATGTCCATCGACGGCATCCCGAACGGGTCGACGCTGTCTAACGGGGGCACGATGCCCGACCGGTTGCTTGATTCGGCCAATCTGTATCGCATTGACGTCTCGCAATCGGCAGGCGAGATCGGCACGCCGTCGAACCAGGCATTGGGGGGGTACATCGATTTCGTGACGCTCGATCCGAAGCCGAGCCGGGCCTTTGAAACGGAGCTCTCGGCTGGCAATTTCGGCTACAAGCGCGAGTTCTACAAGTTCGATACCGGCGAGTTGACGCATGGACTGACCGCCTATGTCGATGCCTCGCACGAATACGTGCGCACTTGGCCAGGCGACCAGTCCGGGCGCAGCCTGAAGGATCACGCGGACATCCGCCTGTTGCAGAAGTTCGACGACGGCTCCAGCATCCGTGGCACGTTCAGCTACAACAACATGGCCGACAACGACTACGATGCCCTGGCATTGCGCGCGGGATCGAAATACAAGGCCGTGTTCCAGGTCGATCCGAAGACCGATGAACTGACTGACCACTGGACGGGGAACCCCGCAATCGACCAGAACAACCGGCGAACGCGCGGCATTGACGGCGTTGAGACGTTGGCGCACATCGACATCAAGATGAAGCTCGGCGAAACGGCGTGGCTTTCGCTCAAGCCCTATCAGCATGAACAGGAGGGCAACGGTTGGTTCTACGTCCCCTACGATCAGCTGAACGTGAACGGCCAAATCTACAACCCGGTCGCGGCAGGCGGCAAGTCCGTAGCCACGGTGCAGCAGTGCTACGCCAACCAATATCAACGTACGTCGACCGGCTCGCTGATCCCGGTCGCGGCCGTAAAATACCCGGCAGGGGTGTCAGCAGCCACTCTGTCGGCTGCGGGATGTCCTGCAGCGGCGAAATACGCCATGAATCCGCAGAGCGTCTGGGGAAAGCGTGAGGCATCGCGCCGTCGTGGCGGCTACGAAACCGACCGCAAGGGCGTGCTGGGCGAGGTCTCCGCGAGTCTCGGAGAACACAATGACGTTCGTGCAGGTGTGTGGTTTGAGAACATCCGTCGCGCCAAGACACGCGAGTGGTACGACGTCACCGATCCCGTCGCGAGCGATGCATACGATGAGAGCGCGCTGTACTCGATCACGCAGGATCGCCAATATCGATCGCACACGGATATGGGCTATCTGCAGGACAAGATCAGCCTGCTGGACGACAAACTGCACATCGACCTCGGCGCCACCTATCAGGCATTCCACGAAAATTACGTTTCGCCCGTTGAATTCAGCGGCGAGCGTGCACTGCACGTCTCGTCCGGCATACTGCCCAAGATCGGCGCGCTCTATGAACTGAGCTACCACACCGAACTGTTCGGCAGCGCCTCGAAGAACTTCAGCGCGATCCCCGACACCGTGTTCGAAGGAACTTCCGCAGTCGATTCGAAGAACGGCATCAAGCCCGAGACATCCACCAATGTCGACCTGGGCATTCGCTACGTCGGCAAGACAGTCGCCGCCTCGCTGCAGGTTTTCAACATCAACTACCGCAATCGCATCTCGATCCAGAACGGTGACCCGAACGGTGACATCTTCTCCCGCGACGCCACCACGACGTTCGAGAACCAGGGCGGCATCCGGTCGCGCGGCGTCGAAGCGACATTCCGTGAGGGCTGGTCGCAGTTCGAGGTCAACGCGAACGTTGCCTACACCGATGCCTACTACACCCAGGACACCCCGGCCGAAGGCATCTTCGCCAACGATCCGGTGCTCGGCGTGGCCAAGACGACGGCCTTCGGAGAACTGAAGTGGATGCCTACGGGCAACCTGCGCCTGTCGGGCAATGTGAAGTACGTCGGCAAGGCAGCGGGTACCTATGACGTGGTCTACAACACGACCACCGGCACGGCAGCGGGGACGACACCCGTAATCGCCGGCGGCCCCGCCATCTATCCGCGCGAGTACATGCCCAGCTACTCGCTCTTCGGACTTTCAGGGGCATACAGGATCAGCACACTCCTCGAAACGGCAAAGAAGGTCGAGCTCGGTTTCAATGTCGACAATCTCTTCAACAGGTACTACCTGGGCGGACTGGGGCAGGAGCTCACCACGTCGAATCCACTCACGTCCGGCCGATACTTCCTGGGAAGCCCGCGGACCTTCTTCCTGAGCCTGCGCGCAGAGATCTGAGCCTCTCCGGACATCCGAGGCAGAGATGCGGGCAGATCATCGTTGATTTCAGGCACGTACCAGAATGCAATGGGCAGCTTCTGACAGGCCTCACATGATCGCTATTCCTTCCACCACGTTGCAAGCTGCTGGCAGTTTGGAACGCTGCGGGGTTGATGTCGATGCGGGCAACGTGACTTCGTCGCGGAATGCACTTAGCTCCCGTCCGACGCGCTGCGGCTCGCTATCAACGTCAAATGCACCGGCAGATGCATGGGTACCGACGCCGTGGCCTTCACCATGGCGACCGGAACGGCCATAAGCATCACGTCTGCTGACACGTCCCAGGAAACCCGTTGTCCTCTTGCGCATGTCCGTGCGCCGTCGTGGGTACGACGTTTTTCGATTGCTGGTCCGTACCAGCATATAATGACAGCTTGGTGACACCTGCGCGAAACGCAGGTGGCCTACCCCCCCCGCCCCGACAACAACATGAACTTGAAGGCCAACATGAATAGAGCGGAACTCCACGATCGCATCCTTGGCTCCCTGTCGCTCGCCGGCATGGGAGACGCACTCGGCGCGCCAACCGAGCAGTGGAGCATCGACGAGATCCTGAGCTTCCACGGTGGCCTGGTGGCCGCGTTCCACACGCCGACCGAAGACACCTTCGCCGGCGCGAACAAAGGACTGCGCGGGGAAGTCACCGACGACGCGAGTCAGATGTACTACCTCGCGCGTGCTCTCGTCGCGGCCGGCGGCAGCCTGGATCAGCCGGCCTGGCTCGCCTGCCTTTTGGCTTGGGTCGACACCAGTCCGAAGGCGACGTTCATGGGCCCCAGTACCGCGGCGATTGTCAAGGCCATCAAGGAGGGCAGCGACCTGTCTTTGGTCGGCGTCATCGGGCAATCCCGTCGCAAGATGACGACGGTCGGCACGACCAACGGAGCCGCGATGCGCGTCGCCCCGGCCGGCCTGGTGCATCCCGGTCAGATCGAGGCTGCGTGCCAGCAGGCGTTCGTCACCTGCCTGCCGTCTCACGACACCGATGTCGCGATCTCGGCAGCGTGCTCGGTCGCCGCGGCGACGAGCGTCGCGCTGTTGACCGATTCGATCGATGAAGTCATCTCGGCGGCGGTGCATGGCGGCCACCTCGGCGAACAACTCGGGCGCCAGCACGCCCGGTCGGTGGCCGGTCCGAAATATCTTGGCCGGCTTCGCCTTGCGCTGTCCATCGCCGCGGAAGCATCGTCGGACATGGATTTCATGACGCGCATCGAGGAGGTGGTGGGCAACTCGGTTCTAGCGGCCGAGTCCGTTCCAGCGGCCCTGGCGGTGGTCGCCTACGCCAAGGGCGATCCGTTGCGCACGATCGCCATCGCGTCCTCGATGGGCAACGACACCGACTCCATCGCCACGATGGCCGGCGGTATCGTCGGCGCGCTGGTCGGCAACGTGCGCCTGCCGATCGATCTGCTGCGGGAATTCCGTGCCGCAAACGCAAGAGACTTCGATCTCGATGCCATCGCCGGCGGGCTCTGCGACATCGCTTGGCGGCGCCTTCAACAGGCGCCGCGGTAGCGGGAGCCGCTGACCGCGGCACGTCGCGCGATCACCGCACGGCGGTCGGCGCGGCTACTATTCTCCACTCAGCAAGTGCACGACGAGCTGATAGAAACGCGGCACGTCAACGTCCAGGATCACGTCGACCGGCCGCTCACCGAGCCCGGGGCCCGCGTTCAGCGGCCAGCTCGACGTGTTGCCATAGCCGGCGCCGTCGCCAGTTTCGACATCGACCAGCAGCTGCCGGCTTCGCGTCGCCAGGGTGGGATCGAGCCAGACCGCCGCAGTGAGTTCGTCCCACATGGGCAGTTGCTTGCCGAACGCGACGAGGTAAGGCACCGCGGGGGATCTCCCGTGCCCGATCTCGGCATAGAGCGGCTTCGAGAACATCGTCCGGGTCGTCGGATCGACGGGCACCTGCGTGATCTTCCGCCAGGGCTCGTGCAGCACGATTGACGCGGCTTCGGGATCCCAGCGCATGTTGAATTCACGGCGGGGCGAGTTCACGTACTCGTCGGCGAACGCGTTTTCGGCGGCAGCCGGGTTGAAGCTGCCGCCCATGAACACGAGTTCCTTCGCCAGCCCGGCGAACGCCGGATCCAGTCGCGAGGCCAGCGCCACGTTCGTCAGCGGGCCACCGCACCAGATCGTGACCTCGCCGGGAAACTGGCGGACGATTCGGGCCAGGAAGACGGCGGCGCTCTCAGTCCTGGGGGGCAGACTCGGCGAGCCGGCCGCCGAAGGCGGAATCAACCCGGGGGCAGCGGGATGGGATGCCCGGTCGAGAGGGTTCACCGAAGGCGGCCTCTCCTGCCAAGCCCCTTTGTAGACCAGCGCGCCGTAGCGACGCTCCCAGGCCCGCGTGCGAGCGTCGCTGTTGACGAGCGGGAACACGGCTCCAGGGTAGACCGGCACGTCAGTGCGATGGGCCACTTCCAGAAGGCGCAGGGCATCCGCGACTTCCTCGTCGCGCCACCCGTCACCGCTGGTCACCGTGATTCCAAGGACTTCGACGTCCGGCGCCTGCAACAGCATGAGCATCGACTGCATGTTCGATCCCCCTGGCCCGTAAGCGTCCTGGTCGATGACGATCTTGCGGCGCGCTACGCCCGCATGCGCCATGCCGACGAACAGCAACGCGAGCAACAACGCGATCGGCAGGCGCAACGAATTCCGGAGGTGACGCATCGAGGCGGATCGGTGGTTAGGTGCCCTCTCTCCGTCGCAAGAGGCGTGCCGACTAGAACTCGAATAATCACTCATAGGTACGTACCAATTTGGATCTAATGCACTTCATTGGTGATGGATTGGCACCAAAACATTGCTCGCAGAATCGACAGGGTATCCACGGTGTTTGCGTCTGAGATCTTCGTTCCTGGAAAATCAAAAAGACGCTTGCAAGTGTAAACGCTTCGGTAGTAATCTCATAACTGGCACGTACCAGTAATGCAAATTCGCCGCTGACTTTCGAGCAATCCATCCCTTCGCATACCCGCCCCACCCTACAAGTCGACGAGGAGCCTCCGTGAGACCACCCCATTTCTTGTGGCCCAGCAACGTCCGATCGGCCAGCGCCGTCGTCGGCTCGCTATGTTGCGCCGCGGCGTTTGCACAAACCACAGCAGCTCCGGCGACAGCGGGCGCGTCGGCGCCGGCATCGTCCGCCCCCGCGCAGCTCCAGGCCGTCATCGTGACGGCGGAGCGCCGCGAGGAAAACATCCAGAACGTCCCGGTGTCGGCGTCCACACTCAGCGGCGACGTGATCGACGCCATGAATGCCGGCGGCCAGGACATGCAGATGCTGTCGGGGCGCGTGCCGAGCCTGAATGTGGAGTCGTCCTTCGGCCGCGCCTATCCGCGCTTCTACATCCGCGGCTACGGTAACGTCGATTTCCATCAGAACGCATCGCAGCCGGTCTCGCTCGTGTACGACGACGTCGTTCAGGAAAGCCCGGTGCTCAAGGGCTTCCCCGCGTTCGATGTCGACCGCATCGAGGTGCTGCGCGGCCCGCAGGGCTCGCTGTTCGGTCGAAACACGCCGGCAGGCGTCGTGAAGTTCGACTCCGTCCGCCCCGAGCGGACCCTGGGCGGCTACGTTGACGTCTCGGACGCCACGTACAACACGGCTGGCCTGGAAGGCGCACTGAACGTCCCGCTGAACAGCGACTGGGCGATGCGCCTGTCGTTGCTGGACCAGCACCGCGACGAATGGATAGCCAACGCCCACACCGGACGATCCGACGAATATGGCGGCTACAACGATCACGCCGGCCGCTTCCAGTTGCTCTACCAGCCGGGCCGCGACTTCAGTGCCCTCGCGAACCTGCACACGCGGTCGATGAGCGGCAGCGCCTCGCTGTTTCGCGCGAACATCATCCAGAAAGGCAGCGACGACCTGGCGCCGAACTTCTCCTTACGCCAGGTCGAGACGGACGGCCAGAACGGCCAGAGCCTGGGCACGGACGGCGGCAGCTTGCGGCTGCGCTGGAACGTGGGCGCCGTGACGCTCAACTCGATCACCGGCCTGGAGAAGGTGCACGTCTTCAGCCGCGGTGACATCGACGGAGGCTATGGCGCGGTCTACGCCCCGCCGTCGGGACCTGGCACGATCCCATTTTCGGTGGAGTCAGCCGACGGCACTTCCGGCCACCACCAGTTCACGCAGGAGTTCCGCGTCGAGTCGAACGGCGATCAATCGCTCGGATGGCAGGCCGGCGCCTACTATTTCGACGAGAACTACGAGGTCAACAGTTACAGCTACGACACGCTCGGCGGCGGCGACCTGACCAGCCTGATCAAGTCGCACCAGAAGAACCTCGCCTGGGCCGCGTTCGGATCGCTCAAGTACGCACTGAACGACCGGCTCGAGCTGCGCGCCGGCTTGCGCTACACCCACGACCACAAGGACTTCTCGACTGACCCCGACAACCTGCCGGCAGGCGGCTCCAACATCGATACCTCGCACGGGCTCACCGCGAAGCCCACCGATGTCAAGATCAACTGGGACGCGAGCGGCCTGTACAAGATCGACGCCTCCACCAACGTGTACGCGCGCGCCGCGACCGGATTCCGCGCAACGACGATCCAGCCCGCCGCCGAGTTCAACTACCAGTCGGTCGCCCGGCCGGAGACGGTGACGTCGTATGAAGCCGGCGTGAAGTCCGAGCTGTTCGGCAAGCGCGCGCGGATCAGTTTCGACGTGTACCACTACACCGTCAAGAACCAGCAACTCAGCGCTGTGGGTGGCAGCGACAACGCCACTGTGCTCCTCAACGCGAAGAGGACCGACGGCGCGGGGGCCGAACTCGACCTGGAAGCCTACCTGACCGACCGGCTGCTGGTTACGCTGGGCGGCAGCTACAACTTCACGGCGATCCGCGATCGGAACCTGAGCGTGGCGACCTGCGGCAGCGGTTGCACGGTGCTCGACCCGGCTGGGCCGGTCGCGGGCACCGCGCTGATCAACGGCAATCCCTTGCCGCAGGCCCCGCGCTACGTGGTCAACTTCACGGGCCGCTACGGGATCCCGTTGGCCAACGGCGAGTTCTTCGCCTTCACCGACTGGGCTTACCGCAGCAAGGTCGACTTTTCGCTGTACCAGTCGGCCGAGTACGAGGGCAAGGGCCTGTTGATCGGTGGCCTGCGGTTGGGCTACAACTGGGACAACGAGAAGTACGAAGTGTCGCTGTTCGGCCGCAACATCACCAACCGCATCCAGCTCGTCGGCGGACTTGACTTCAACAATCTCACCGGCTTCGTGAACGACTACAACCCCCGCATCTTCGGGGCCCAGTTCCGCGCGCATTTCTGAACCAATGAAGCCGACATGACGACGATCGACGAGAAACATGACTCCGCCGAGAGCCGACTCGGACGCTACTTCGGCGTTCGCGCCAGCGGGTCGAGCCTGTCGCGCGAGTTCGTGGCCGGTATCACCACCTTCGGCGCGATGAGCTACATCATCGTTGTCAACCCGCTGATCCTCTCGGCTGCCGGAGTGGATCGCCATGCGTTGATAGCGACCACGGTCATTGCGTCGGCCCTAGGCACGTTGATCATGGCGCTCTGGGCGCGCCTGCCGATCGCCCTGGCGCCCGGCATGGGCTCCAACATCGTGTTCGCGCAGGTGGTCGTGCTGCAACTCGGCGCGTCCTACGCCACAGCCCTCACCATGGTGCTGACGGGCGCGGCGGCGATGCTCGCGCTCAGTCTCTCGCGTTGGCGTGCGAAGATCGTCGTCGGCCTGCCGCCCTCGATCCGGCTCGGCATCCAGTGCGCCATCGGACTGTTCGTCGCCTACCTGGGCATGAAGAACGGCGGCCTGGTAGTCGATCGTCATGGCTCGCCGGCCTTCGGCGACCTGGGGGACCCCGCCGTGCTCCTGGCGCTCGCCGGTGTCCTGGTAACGCCGATGCTGCTCGCGCGCAAGGTGCCAGCGGCACTGCTGTTGTCCATCGCCGCCGTCACGCTGCTCGGACTGTTCGTGCACGGGGCCGACGGACGGGCCATCACGCCCTGGCCCGAGAGGGTGTTCGATTGGCCACGCCTGCCCACCGAACTGCTGTTCGCCTTCGATTTCCATGCATTCGCGAGGCAGTTCCTTGTCCTTTTTCCCATCACGCTCTATTTCTTTCTGTCCGATTTCTTCTCCGCGACCGCGACCCTGGTCGGTGTCACGCGGCGCGGCCGAATGATGACGCCCGACGGAGACATCCCGAACGCGCGACGCGCCTACGCTGCGGACGGGCTGGCGAGCGTCGTCGGCGCGGCCGTGGGGTCGTCGACAGTGGTGGCCTACGTCGAGTCGGCGGCGGGGATCGAGGCCGGCGGCCGCACGGGGTTGACCGCGCTGGTAGTCGCCGTCCTGTTCGGGCTGGCGTGGTTCGCCTGGCCGTTGATCGCGATCGTGCCGGCGCAGGCGACGGCGCCCGCGCTGGTCATGGTCGGGCTGTTGATGCTCGAGGACCTGAGCGAACTGGACACCTCGTCGGCGGAAAACTTCATGCCACCGCTACTGACGCTGCTCGTCACGGCGGTCACCACCGACCTGATGCTCGGCATGGCCGCGGGCCTGTTCTCTTACACGCTGATCGTTATTGCGCTGGGCCGCCGCGCGCTCGTCACGCCAGTGCTGCTGTCGCTGGACGCGGCGTTCTCCCTCTATATCGTGCTGATGCGCCATGTGGTCTGACCTGTCCATTCTCTATTCCCCTGCCCACGATGAGGCGAGGCATTGATGCGCCTGTCGCACCTTACCTTCACGGGCGCGGACGACGCCGTTGATCCGGGCGAACTCGCTCGTTTGTCAGCGCAGGCGCCGTTGATCGAATGGGGCCTCCTCCTGTCGGCGGAAGACCAGGGCCGGCCGCGCTTCCCATCGCGGCAGTGGCGCGCAGAGTTCCTGCGAGCGGCGCCGCGGGCCCGCCGCGCCGCCCACGTCTGCGGCCCGGGCCTTCTGCGCGGTACCGCCATGCCGCACCCGTCCGAACGCTGCCAGCGCATGCAATTGAATTTCAGCGCCGACGACCTTGAAGCCGACACCGTGCAACGCTGGGTCGACGTCTGGCAGCGCGGTGGAGACGGCTCGCCGTCGGTCTGGATCACCCAGCACAACGCGGCAAACGCCCACTTGCACGAACGCTTCGTGCGCCCGGACGGCGTGCAGGCGAAAGCAGGGCCCCGCCATGCCGTGTTGTTCGACGCGTCCGGCGGCCGAGGCCGGATGCCGGGGCACTGGCCGTGGGCGCTGGCGGGTCGCGACTGCGGCTACGCGGGTGGCCTCGGCCCCGAGACGATCGACCTCCAATTGCCGCTGATCGCCGCGGCGGCTGGCGACGTGTGGCCGACATGGATCGACATGGAGGGCGCGCTGCGCGTCGACGATCGTTTCGATCTCGACCGGGTTCGCAGCGTCGTCGAATCCCTGCGCAGTGCCGCCGGCGGCGCACCGCTATTGCCGGGCGTGCGGCTTGTGCTGCCTTCCGCGTCGGAGACTTCCTCGTGACCCTCAAGACCATTGACCTGTTGTGCCTGGGCAACCCTTGCGCCGATGTCGTCGTTCGTTGCGATCGCGTCCCGGCGTGGGACGACAAGTGCGTCGGCAGCGCCGTGGGTACCTACGCGGGCGGCACCGAGTCCAACGTCGCCTGCGCGGCGAGCCGTCTCGGCTGGCGCACGGCCATCTTCGGCGACGTCGGCGACGATGCCCATGCCGGGTTCCTCAGCGACGCCTTCGCCGCGGACAATGTCTCTACCCGCTGGCTGCGGCAGCGTCGGCAAACGGCGTCGGCCTCGACACTACTCATGATCTCGCCGGAGGGCGAACGGGCGCTGGTCTGGGTTCCAATGCCCCCGGCCGCGCGCCCCGACGAGGAACTGGATCTCGCGTTGGCCTGCAGCCGCATCGCCTACACCATGCCGTACGACGTGGAGGAGCTGGCGGGGTTGCATGCAGCGGTACAGCGGCACGGGGCGCAGCTCGCCATCGACGTTGAGCGCGAAGCCGCTCGCCAGCCCAAGCTTCTATCGCGATTTCTGAACCACTGTGACATCGCCTTCATGAACGAAACCGGCTACGTGGCCGCGATGGGGTGGGCGCCTAACGACGCGGGGCTGTCACGCCTGCTCGACGCCGGTCGGGCCCACACGCTGGTCGTCACGCTCGGCGAGCGGGGGGCGATCGCAATCGACCGGCGTGGCGTCGAAAGGGTACCGGCGTTCGCAGCGCAAATGGTCGACGCAACCGGTGCGGGCGACAGCTTCAACGCCGCTTTCCTGGTGGCTCGCGAACGCGGAACTTCGCTCGCCCTGGCCCTGCGCTTCGCGTGTGCCGCGGCGAGCCGTACCGTCGGCGCCGTCGGGGCGCGCAGCGCCCTGCCGCGCCTGGAGGACGTGGCCGCCGTCGTCGCGTCCGGCACGATGCGATGAGACCTTCCGAGCAACATGCCCTCACCTTCATTTCCCTACATCTTCACGCGAACCCTTGCGCTCACAGAGGGCGGTTGGCCAATTGCCATGCGCGGCTTTCGGCGCCGCCCGATCCGCCTTGACCCGTGGTGCCTACCCAAACACAATCCGGAGCCATCTTTCCCGCCCGTACCGAGCCTCGACCATGCCCGCAGAACTCCCGACCAAACCGCAACCCCGCTACAAGGTGCTCGCGGAGGAAGTGCGGCGGACAATCGAGCAAGGCATGCTGCGCGACAACGATCCGCTGCCGTCCGAACGCGATCTCTCCGAACGCTACGAGGTCAGCCGCGACACCGTGCGCAAGGCGGTGCGTTACCTTGAAGAACGCGGCGTGCTCTACAGCGACCATGGACGTGGCACTTTCGTCGCGCCCACCATGGTGCGCGTCATGTCTCGCTACATCGGCGGCTTCACCGAGGATACGCGGCGACGTGGCGGCAAGCCGGACCAGCGCATCCTCACCCTCGAGTCGGTACCGGCTTCCATGAGCCTGGCTGGCCTACTGCATGTCGAGCCGGGGTTTCCGCTGCTGCGACTGCGGCGGCTTCGGCTGGTCGACGACGCGATCGTCGGCCTGCACGATGCCTACTACAAGCTGCCCAAGGGCATCGATGTGACCGCCCAGGAAGTGCTGCGCTCGGATTCCATCTACGAACTGCTGCAGGGCAAGTGCGACTTCGAACCCGCCGAGGCCGTGGAGAACCTGTGCGCCAAGGCAGCCGAGCCGGAAGAGGCGCAACTGCTGGGCATCGGCCCCGGCTCGCCGCTGTTGATCTGCGAGCGCATCACGTTCTCGGATCGTCGCGAGCCAATCGAGTACTGCGTGATGACCTACCTCCCGAGCTACCGCTACAACACGCGCGTCGCACGCCATCGAGATGCGCCGTGAAGACGAGCGCGTGTCCGCAGACCTGCTGGTGGTCTCCAAGCGGGATCGGAAGCCCCGCGCCTGACTACAGCGTAGACATCAACGGGGCAGCGACGACATGAAGCGCCCAGCCGTTCGCCGCTGCCGGGCACCCGCGTCGCTGCGCATCGCGGCGCGCGTCGTGCTCTCTTGCGCGGCCGTCTGCGCGAGCTCTGGCGCGCCGGCCGCGACGCAGCGGCTGATCCTCCTGCACGACAACGACCTTCACGGCCACCTCCGCTCGTTCTGTTATGTCGAGCGGGCCCTCGGCACCGATGAGCGTTGCAACGTCGGCGGCGCCGCCCGGCGCTCGACGCTCATCGAGGCGTTGCGTGCGGGCGCGGACGCGCCGGTGCTCCTCGTCGACGCCGGTGATACGACAACGCGGGGTCCACTGGCGACGCTCTACGAAGGCATCGACGAGATCGACGCGATGAATGCGATGCGCTACGACATCGCCACGATTGGCAACAACGAGTTCAAGCTCAAGGACGGTGCCGACGCCGAAGACGCGCGCGGGGCCCAGGCGGCGCTGGCCCGGTTGATCCGCCGCTCGCGCTTTCCTTGGCTGTGCGCGAATGCGACCGACGCCAACGGTGCGCTGATGACCGGCGTGCAGCCCTTCGTCGTCCGCACAATCGGTGCCATACGCGTGGCTTTCATCGGCCTCACGGCGCCGCGCTCGCGCGCCTACCCGCAAACGCGCGGGCTGGTCATCGGCGACCCCGTCGCCGCGGCCAAGCTCTGGATCCCGCAAGCGCGGGCGGAGGCCGACGTCGTCGTCGCAGTCACCCACCTGGGTGTCGATGACGACCGTCGCCTGGTCAGCGAGACGCGCGGCATCGACGCGTTGATCGGCGGTGACTCCCATACCTTTCTGTACGAGCCGCTGTCGCAGCGCAATGTCGACGGCGTCGCGGTGCCCATCGTCCAGGACGGCGAGTTCGGTGTGCGACTCGGGCGGCTCGAACTCCTCTTCGAAGGCGACGCGGCCCATGGCTGGCACCTGCGCGATGCCGCCGACCGCCTGATCCCGGTGGACGCCGCGCTTCGGCCCGATCCGGACATAGACGCGATCGTTGAAGGCTACGCGTCCGTCCTCGACGCCCGCGCGGGCGGGTTCCCCGCGACGTCCCTTCCGCCGCCGGCGCGCCGCACGCTCACGGCCCAGGCCCTGGCCGAAGCCTGGAAGGCAACGGCTGCCACCGACGTCGGGCTAGAGCGGGAGGACGACCTCTACGACACCTTCACGGGGCCGGAAATCAGCCGCTACGCCGTGCATTCGGTAATCCCGTTCCACGAAACGATCTGGCGCGGCGTACTCTCGGGGGAGCAGTTGCGGTTGCTGCTGGCATCGAGCACCACCTACGGAGGCCGCCTGCGCTCCACACTGCGGGAAGAAGACATCGATCCCCTCGCGCGCTACACCGTTGCCACAACCACTTTCTTGGCCACGTCGATCCTGCCGCAAGGCGAAGACACGGGCAAGGACAGCCGGGCGAGTGTGGAGGCCTGGCTGGCAGGGCGCGCATCGCCGTGAGGGCCGGCGCCACGGCCGGATCCAGCGGGTGCGCTGTGTATCCGGTTCTGTCGCGGCAAGCCGATGGCGCTACGAGGCGGCCTCTGGTACCCGCGCACAATCAGCTCGTTGCGCATCGACTGCAGCGCCGAGATCAATGCTGGCAGTGGCAGCTTGCGACTGCGCGTAAAGGCCTCGGGATCGTCGGGGTGTCGCGCGAGTTTCGCGAACTCGTCCGAGGCAATGCGCTCGGACAATTCGAACATCAGTTGCTGTGCGAATCCACAGCATTCCGGTCGCCATCTCGGTCAACCTTGCCAAGAGCAAAATAGTCAATCAATTCCATAACTTACAGCGCAAATCCTACCAGTTCGCGCTCAAGTTCGATGGATTGGGGCGGAGATCAGCCCCGCGGGAACAGCGATTCGTTGTGCGCGCCTTCGGAATTGTCGGAGACCCGCAGATCGAGACCAGCCACCGATGCGCCCGGTTGGTTCGCGGTGTTGAACAAGCTGTTGATGACCAGCCGGCGTGGCTGCCAAGTGGACTCGTCCGCCAGGAACTGTTCGAGCTTGGCACCCTCGGTGGCCGCCCGCTCTGTGCGCCCCATGCGCACGGCCTGCTGGACGTTGCCATCGAGGTCGTCGACAATGGCGGCCGCCGAATCCTGCAGGCAATCCACCGTGACGTACTGCTTGAATTGGTTGTCGCGCTCAGCGGCGTCGTGGAAGAACTGTTCGAAGTCTTGCTCCGACGACGGTTGCTTGTGTTCGAACCCCGCTGGAAACTTCGTATACGTGTTGCCGTGGTTGATCCAGCGCGCGCGTTCGGCATCGGCCGCGGCACGGAATGCCTCCAGGTTCAAATATTCGGTGACCCGGCGGCTGCGCTGCGGAGCGGTCGCGCCGTCCATGGTGACGAGCCGTCGCGTGATCTCGGCGCCATCGAGCCAATCGGCGCTACGGGCAACCGAAGCAACGTCGCCGACGTTCATGCCGCGACCGTTGCCGAAGTCCTTGACGCGCACGCTGAGGTTGGCCACTGTCGAGACTTGCCACAGTTTGCGGCGGCCCAGCCGGGCCTCCTGGTATTTGTAGTGCCCCGTGGCCTCTTCGGCCAGCGTCCGTCGGACCTCGCCTTGCGTCCGAAGCTGGGGGCCGCCGCGCACCTGCCCGACCTGGGTCGCCGCAGGCTTTTTGGTGGGCGACGCGGCGGAGTGTCCTGACTCGGCCGCCGGCGTTTTCCCAGGTCGCGAGAAGCCGAACTGCGGGCCCAAGCCGACGGTGAGTTCACCGCGCGTCGAGTTGCGACTGTATTGTCCGAGCAAGTTCAGGGACGCGGCGTCGACGTTCGAGAGGATCGCATCGGCCGGACCTGAGTGGCCGTGATCCTCCCACAAGATGGCCTGCCGGAGCAGTTCCTCGAATTCCTGCTGGTTCGCTTCTTCCGTGCGCTTGTCTCGAGGGACCCGCGCGAGCAAGCCCTGCTGCGACTGGCTTTCCATGCTGGCGCTCAAGCCGCCGTCGATCATGCGTGCGCCCTCGGCGAACACGCCGGAACCATGCTTCAGCGAAAAGCCGGCGCCGGCGGCTACCTTGCCCCCCACGGTGGACTGCGTGCCGACCGTCAAGTAGTAGGCCTGCGTGGTCATTCCGAATTCGACGACCAGATCGTGCTGGTACTTGCCCGCGATGCCACCGCGCATGGTCACCGAACCGATGGCCTGCGGCTTCGGCGGCTTCATGGAGAACTGGATCTTGGAAGTATCGACACCGACGGCGTTGCCGCCCGTGAACTTGAACCTGTCGCGCAGTGTCATCAGCCGTGCCACGGCGATCATGCCGTCGAGCAGTTGATGCTTGTCGTCGATGCGACTGCGGTTCCAGATCGCCGAACCAACGGCCTTGTCCAAGGCCTTGCGGTATGCCACGACTTCGTCGCGAAGCGGCTTGTCCTCCGGGGCGGACAGGCCTTCGGCGGCCAGCCGGGCCAGTCGGTGGGCGACCTCGGCCGGCTTCAATGCGCCGGCATCGAGTTGCTGCCACAGCTGTTGCAAAGGCGGGTGATTCTCCAAGGCCGCAGGGTCGAGACCGAACGCCGGCGGCAATGACAGCTCGGGGGCCGAGACGCCGATCAGCGCTTCCGGCGCGCGCGCGAGCACGGCCGCGTCGAGCGCCGCGGCCAGCGCCTTCAGCGCTTTCTCGGCGACGGTCGCCTGCTCGCCGCCGCGCAAGGCGTCGATGCGCGGACGAATCGCGTCCACAGCCTGTGGCGTGTCCTGGATCAGGCCGGCTTGCGCCAGGGTCGTGGTGGCCGACTTGACGGCCGAGGGATTGAGCGCAGTGGCACCTCCGATGGGCAGGCTGCGCGCCAACGAGCCGATCAGACCCTCCTGGCGCGAGGCGCTGTTCAGCATGTCGGTAGTGAGTCCCTTGAGGTACTCGTCCGCCTGCTCCAGGTTCGAGCCCGCGCCGACATGCGTGAATTCGTTGCGCACCGCGTTGTAGGCCTTGCGCAGGTCCGGCGCCAGGCTCGATGGTTGGGCGGCATCGTCATGCAGCAATCGGCTCGCGGCTGTGCGTGCACCCGCCAGGTGCTGGCGGGCAGCCTGCGAGAGCCCATCGCCCTGCAAGGCATCGTCGGCGACGAATAGTACGCGCAGGGCATTTCGGCGACGCGCGGCGGCCTCCTGCGCCGGCCGACCGGAGTCGGCGCCCGGGGCGATCTGCCCGGGAAGCGCGATGATCGACGACAGCATCTCGGTCCCGCGGGGCAGTACCGCGATCTCGCGTGCGAGCCGGGCGGCGAGCAAGGACTCTTCCGCCGCACCCTCAGGATTCGACACCGCGCTCGCCAGATTGCGGCAGTCCAAGGCGCGCAGCGATTGCAGAGCACGCCCGGCCACCTCGTGGTCGTCGTGGAATGCCGCGCAGCCGGCCATGTAGATCTTCTCGAGCGCGCCGTCTGACGGCAGCAAGTCGGCCGTCGCGGCCCGACTGTTCAGCGCAGCGGAGATCGCCTGCAGGCTGCCCTTTAGCCGAGGGTCTTCGATGCCGTCGACGAGTTGAACCATGCGGTCCGTCCTGATCGCGGCGAGCTGCTCTTCGGCTTGCCTATGGCTGCGTTCGGCATGCGCCTGGGCGGCAATCGCGCCCGCGAACTCCCCCAGAGCGCTTTCGTACAGCAAGGAAATCTCCGTTGGCAGGTTCGGCCGTTCCACCTCCAGCCGCTGCAGGGTTGCAGCCGCAGTCCGGCGCTGTTCGGCGTCTGCATGCGGTGGCAGGGCGTGGAAAGCCCTGGCAGCATCCTTGAAGCGGGCGGCGTGATCGTTCAACGCAGCCGTCAAGTCACCGGTGGAAGCCGCCAGGCACTTGACCGCCTTGTCCACTTCCAATTCGATGCTGCGGGCGCCGTATTGCGCACCGGCTGCCGCGATGAGCGTGCGTTGTACCGTGAGCTGGAGATCGACCCGCTCGTCTTGAGAGGGAGCGCCGGAGGCCATTTCCGACAGACGAGGCGTTTCACGCACGGCCAGTCCGAGCCCGCGGGCGGCCGCATGGGCGACGCCGAGCCCGTGTCCGAGCGCTGTCACCACGGTTTGCCCCAGCGAGGGCGGCGTCCCGGCGCCCTCGGCTTCGGTCGCTGCGGGGGCCGCCAGCCAAGCCTCGAAGCGATGCGCCGACTGGAGCAGTTTGCGCGCCGTCTCCATCCTCGCGTCATGCATTTCGGGAACTTGGAATGCATGGCGTTCGTCGTCCAGCGGCGGGAACTTGGGCAGCAACGGCACGCTGCCCGGCTGCCCGCCCGAGGAAATGTTATTGACCCATTGGTAAGTCGGCAACGTCATGCCCGTCGTGATGGGGTTGTGCGTCGACGTCCCGAACAGCCGCTGCGCGGCATTGCGGCGCAATGGCGAGACCGCGCTGGCGACGCCCACCGAAGTCTCCGTGTTCCCCGCGCCGGCCTCGACATCGCGCGGCGGCCGGCGTCGTCGCAGGCCGCACAGTCCCCCCAACGCCTCGTCGCCGGTCGAGGTCTCGCGACCGGGGGTCATGAGAGGCGCCGGCGACTGCACATTGGCCTGAGGCAGCGAGCGATCCTCGGGCACGGCGGTATGAGGAAGTGGGCGATTGATGTTCATGGCATGCAGACTAGGCATCTTCCGCTCGCACTGGCGACGCGCATGCGAAGTGGCCTGCCGGATTGCGAAAGACACACCTCCATTGGTACGAACCGACAATACAGTGAGTGCAGTCAATGGAGACTTTCGTGCACGGATGGTCGGTGGTTCTGTCGCAATAGCGGAGGACCAGCGGGCTGAGGCCGGCGGGATCGCGGAAGTTAAGAAGGCCAGGCTGTAGAACAGCTCTGGCGCGGACATGACTTGGCCTTCGGGGCCGGCCGACCGCCCCTTGCGGATCATGTGCATGGTTTCGATGCCTGCGATGATCTTGGCGGCTGGTTGGAAGTCCTTGAATCCCATCATCGGCCTTGTGCGGTGCTTGATGGCATGGTGATCCTGCTCGACCAGATTGTTCAGGTGGCCAACACCGTCAAGATCTTCAACGCCCACCGATGTACGGTGGCGTGACCGACCACCATGCCGCGCTCAGCCATCATCTCTTCCAGGTTGCGCAAGCTCAAGCAATAGGCCGCGTACCGGCGAACGCACACCAACATGATCTCAAGCGGATAGTGCAGCCGCTCGAGCACCGTACGAAGGACGGTCGTTTCGAGCTGGATGCGCACGGGTACCGTCGGCCGTATCGTAGCGACTTCGGCACACTGCGACAGAACCGCTGGCGCTGCCGGTCGATCGACCTGGTGGAATGCTGCGACTCGATTTGCCGCGAGCCGGGAATGCCGATCAGCGAGCCGCCCACTTCTCGCACGGTAGTCGCGGATCGCGGCTCTCGCCGGGCGATGTGCTTTCCTTCGCGGAAGATGACGATGCTCGGTGAATGGTCATCGGAGAAAGCTTTCTCAGTTGGTCCAAAGGAGTCTCCCGTCTGTCTGGATGTGGTACGTGATGTTGTATCGGCGCCCCCCTGCGGCGTGGCAGCCGACGCGAACAGATGCGAGGGACTGCGAGGCGCCGCTGCAGGCGACGTCAGAGCGGCGGGTCGCCAAGGCCGGGCCCGGACGCCGTCGACGCCCCACCGCGGCCAATGGCACATGCGTGCGCGGCACGCTCCAACCCTCCGACGTGCGACGGCGGCGTCAGGTCGAAGTAGTCGCCGTCGAAGCCGGGATGCTCGGCGAGATCCAGCATCGCTTGCGGCAAGGTGTCAGAGAATTCTTGCAAGAGAGCCTCCCGAGAGGTTTCGCGCCACGCAGCACGACGCCGCCGCGGATGAAAGTCACTCTAGGTCGAGCAGCCTTCGAGATCGTGCGAGTTTGCGAAGGGCGAACCGGTCCGACGAACAGCAAGACATGGCATCGATGCTCGCCGCAGCGCGGGTCGATAGAAATACGGGGCGCGCCGGATGCAATCTTTCGTAACTCACGGCGGCGCTTCGCCTGGACAAGGTGACGCAAATCGCAGCTTGCCCAGAATCGATTCCGCGCTCATCCCGAGCGGGAGTAGATCCAATGAACGAAGCATTTAACGTCGTGCAGGCGCGCATCGTTGGCGCCATGGAGGCGCTCGCGAGCGCGCGATCGTCGGCTATGGAACAGGGCCTCGACGAGAGCATCGCGATCATCAGCGCCGAAACCCTGCTGCGACGGGCGCTACACAGTCTGTGCGATCGCTTCGGCTCGTACGAGAAGCGACCGGCGATGAGCCTGCTGATGGACAGTCTCATGCTCGAGGGGCCCGAGGTCGACGAGACGCGGCCCATGCCGTTCAGGCTGCTACTTCCGGAACTCGCGGCCGACGAGCGTGGCGGGCCGGCGTCCGGCACGGGCCAGGGCCGGCCGTGATGTCGCGCCGCCGATCCGGGCCCCGCCACCATGCCGTGCGCGAATCGCACACATGTGCCCGTTTCTCGGGTGGAGCCGCCCGCTGCCCGCGCGACGGGCGCATCCGCGTTGACTCCTACGGCGTCCCTGTGCTGTTCGCGGGTGCCGCGAGAAGCGCCTTGTAGGCCTCGCTACACCAAGCCCGCATTCGACGGCCTTTCCGGCAATCGACGCAATTCGTCGATGCCAACCGTCGTCGGCCCGCCCCATTCATTTCAATTCGACAAATCTCATGGCTCATCTCGACGGGATACGTTAGCCATCGGCAACCGACCGGGGTCCAGCAAGATGAGCAATGACAGGGATCGCCCGCCGACGCAATGCGAAGCGTTGCCCGTCGATGCGAAGGCGTGTCTGCGTTGCGCCTGGCCTCGTCCCGTCAAAACATGCCACGGCTTTGGTGCCATCGCCGCAGCGCGACCCATTCGCGGTGCGCGAGTAGAAACGCGATTTGGCGCAAATTGAATAGTGGACTTGGTTTCACCGCGACATCGTCTACTCGATCCAGCGCACCGCCTGCCTCCAACGTGCGGCGACGGTCTGGCGTCCCGACGCAAGAGCCCGGAGTTGGGATTTGTAGCCACGCCTGCGGCGGCCGAAAATCATGTAGCGCATCGCATTGGCGTAGCTCGCTTCGCCTTGAGCGCGCTCCCCGCTCTCTGATGTAGGCCCAATGAGTCCCAGAAGCCAGCGACATTGGGACCACAAGTTCCCTGAACGATTCGAGGATACGCATGAGAGCCGACACTGAATTTTCCGTCATCTACCGACCGATAGCGACGCCCGGATCCGGATTTGGCCACCTTGTACCGACGGCACCCCATCACATACCGAGCATCGCCGCGCTCGTCGAAGCCGTGCAGACGCTCAATGCCGTGGACGCTTTCCGCCCCCGTTTCACAGCTGAAAACTGGCGAATCGTGGCCGCCTATCTGGCCCGGCAGACGCTGCGCAGCGGAGATGCAATCATTCGGCAGGGTGAGCCGGGCCAGACGGCTTTTCTTATCGAGTCTGGAACACTGCTCGTGCACACTCGCCTTTCGGACGGCGGGGCCGCACCCATTGCATTGCTTCGAGCCGGTGCGGTGGTGGGCGAGCCAGCGCTCTTCGGCGAAATGATACGCATGGCGGAGGTCATTGCGATCTCTCCCTGCGTCGTTTGGGCGCTCGGTCGTCTTCGACTGGATGACCTGCACGCGGGTCATCCTGGACTCGCCTATGAGCTCTTGCGCTCCGTCGGCGCGGTGATGACGAAACGCATGCGAGCGACGTTGGCAAACAATACACCGAAGCTCTGGGAGACACCGTGCCGACCCGAAACGGGCGCTGCATATCAAGAATTCCCTGCTGCCTTCGACCGGGCCGGCGGCTGCGGGCACCTTGCGCAGCGTTTTGGCAGCTGAGAGACTCTTCTGCATTGCCGCTATTTCCTTGTCCATCACCTCAATGTTGTGTTCAAGTTCGCGTAGAGAACGCAGTTGTTCCGTCAACATTCGAACCGTCGATGCCGGCAATTTGGCATCTATCTCGGCGCGTTGTTCTGCTACCAGCCGCAGTGCGGCCTGCCATCCCTATGGCAGAAAGACGCCGAACTCATAGAGCAGTCCGCGCAACGAATTGATCGTCGACGTCCGAACGCTCACCCAGTGCTTTCGAGTGCGGTGTAGCGCCAGTACCGCTGGCTGTTCAACGCTTTTGATGGGCACTCTGCGGATGTCCCCATGGCCAGCGGCCACCCAGATCGCTCGAGCGTCGGCCGCATCATCCTTGTTGCCCCGCACGAATGCGCGGCGATGAATCTCGCCGGTATCACCATCGACCCAGTGAAGTTGCATCACGTTCTTGGCCGTATCGACGGCGTACGTCGTAGCATTCATCTCGGGAACTCCGCTGCAGTGGTTGGACGCAACCTCCACTTTGGCACTTGATGCCGTCAAGCGCGAGGTCCCACCCCATGATGCTCTGCTGCTCCGTTGATGAGGTGTCCATACCATCTCCTTCTCGATATGCTTCGGAACTCTACGCGGACAGCCTCATCGGCGGACCGGGGTTTTCACACACCCTCGGCCGACAAGCGTCCTCGGCGAGTGCCCTTGCAGCGAAAGAGCCCGCGCAAAGCTCCTCTTGTGACACAGCAAGACCAGCGCTGACTGTGGGGCACAACACCTGGTACGAGAGCTGGGCTACCGGCAACGGCGCCCAGGCGCCCTGACGCATCAGGAATCGTTGGAAGCGATTCCTTCCCGTGGTCTCCTGCGGAGCACACGATGGCGCCGGCGCCGCGAATGCTCAGAAAAGATTGAGCGCCGGCGTTTGCGCAGACGTGCATTCGGCCGCCCTTGAGCGCTCGCTCGGCGGCGAGGCGTTCGTATCGCAGGCCGCTCGAACGAAAGCGTGTCCGGAATAGCGCATCGCTCGCATTGGAAATTGCGGCGCGACGACGAATTCACGCCACTGTCATCTTTCGAAGCGCCGTTCGCGACGACGGCGCGCGCGACATGAATGAAGGTGTCGTCCGTGTCAGCTTCATGACCAAGATTTCATGAGCATGTTCTCGAATGCGCTCCGTAGCATCGGTTGCACCGGCTCGAATTCCGAGCCCGACCAGCCACGGAATCGACATGCAACTCCTAGTTCTCACCGTCCTGGCCCGAACGGCCATCGCCCCGGCGCTGTCGCGGCTGGTGCTCGAAGGCCACATCACCGAGGCCATCAAGCATGCCGAGGTCGCGCTGCACGACCTCGCGCCCCACGATGCCGGGCAGCTCGAGACGGCGCACCTTTGCGCCGACCTCATGCTGGCGCTCAATCGCGCCGAGGAGGCTGAGGAAACCTACCGCCTCGCCGTCAAGCTGTCGCACTACAAAGAGCGCGGCGGCGTCCGCGTCGCCTCCTGCCGCAGCACCGGTTTCCTCGCCCTGCACCAGCAGCGCTTTGCCACCGCGGCCTCTTGCTTCGCACGAATCGCCTCAGACGCCGCAGCCAGCGCAGCGCAGCGCACCGAGGCGCTCTGTGCGCTCGCCGTTGCACGCGAGGGCCTTGGCCAGTTGGCGGCCGCCATGCAGGCCCTGGCCGAGGCCGGGCAAACGGCCTGCGAAGTGCAGGATGCCAACCTCGTCAAATTGACCGGCCTCGTCCGCATCGAGCTGATTGCCCGCAACGAGATCCGCACGCACGAACTGCTGCAGGACCACGTGTTCTGGCGATCGTCGTTCGGCAACGGGACACGCATGCAGGAGGAGACGCCGCCGCTGCTGTCCATTGAAATGCTGCTCGCGGCCGCGGATTCGTCGCCGCTGATCGCTCGCCGTCTGCGCCACCTGCGCGACCTGCTCCTGGCCACGTACGGTGATACGCGCCTACAGCCCGCGTTGATGGAACACCTCGCCCACCTGCGCGCCGCCGGCCTTGCCAAGGCTGAAGGCCAGGCGCGCGTCGACACCGCGCTCGTCGCCATTGCACAGCGGCAGGCGGACTTCGCGCGCACTGTCCTGCAACCCCTGCACGGTTCAGGCATGGAGGCCTGGTACTGCCAGGCCAAGCTCAGCATGCTGCTCGGCTGCGTGGACGACGCGATGCGGCACTACCAACGATATGCCTTCGAATCCATGGAGCGCGTGCGAGGGGCCTCGACCGCGACACTGTCCTTCGAGGCGTCCACCCCGTCCGGCGGAACGAAGGATGACATCGAGATGCGACTGCCGGCCAAGTACCGTCGCGCATACCGCTACTTGCAGGAGAACCTGGACCAGCCGGAACTCAGCGTGCGCGAAATCTCGGATTCCATCGGCGTCACCGAGCGCGCGATCCAGACCGCTTTCAAGGCGCACCTCGGCATGACACCGGGCGAGGTGGTGCAGCGCTGCCGCGTCGAACGCATCCGCGCCGAACTGCTGCGCGAGGACGCCCACGATGCGAGCGTCATCGAGACGGCGGCGCGCTGGGGCATCCGCAATCGTTCGACCTTGCTCAGTTCCTACCGCAAGTACTTCCGCGAAACGCCGACGCAGACCCTCGCGCGCCGCCGCTTCGCCGGCGCCGGAACCCCCCCTTGACCCCCACCTGGCCCGCACGTGGCGTCGCCGCGGCGCTCAGCACGATGCTGGCCGTGGCGGCCGCTCCGGCCATCGCGGCTTGGGACTGCACGGATTCGTTCGGCAACCGCTACCTCGTCGCTAGTCGTTTCGGCGAGTCGGCCGACGTGCACTGCACGCAGCGCGACGAGCCCGCGCCTTCCCCGTCAGCCGAACCGGGCCCCAAATCCGAGTTCGAGTCCGCGCCGGCCGAGCCGGCGCCCGGCCGCGGCCGGCTCGTGCTCGCGGCTCCGCTGAGCGCCGGCTCCTGGTTGCAGGTCGCCGCGCGACGACGGCAGGTCGATCCACTCATCGAGGTGACCGCGCGGGAGTTCGGCCTGGATGCCGACCTGCTGCGGGCGGTCGTCGAGATCGAGTCGCACTTCGACCCGGGCGCAGTCTCGCCGCGCGGCGCGATCGGGCTCATGCAGGTCATGCCATCCACCGCCGCGGCGCTGGGGCTCGCGCGACCGCAGCAGTCGCTGCTTGAGCCGCAGACAAACCTGCGCACTGGTGCGCGCTATCTGCAGCGGCTGTCGCTGCAGTTCGCGGGCGCGATCGAGCTCGTGCTCGCCGCCTACAACGCTGGCGAGAACAGCGTACTGCGCAACGGATTCGCGGTGCCCCCGTATCCCGAGACGCAGGCGTATGTACGCGACGTGCTCGCGGTCTACCGCGCACTGCAAGCCTCGCGCTGACGTCGCTTTCGCGCGCACAACTTCGCAAGCGCGACCCTCCCGGGCAGGGGGCGACGAATACGCTGTCCGCACCGTCCCCACCTCAGCCCGCCATGTCCGACGAAAAGACCGAAGAGCCGACATCGCACAAGCTGCACCAGGCACGCGAGGAAGGACAGATGGCGCGCAGCCAGGACATCGCGGCCGCGGCGTCGCTGCTGGCGGCCGTGGGCGCGCTGATCGGCACGGCGGATTCCATCTCCCAGCGCCTGCGCGCGGTGATCGGGCTCGCACTTGATTTCGGGCCTGGCAGCTCCGAGATGGATGTCGTCTACAAGCGCATGGCTGCGATGGCGCTCGAGGCCGTGATGGCGATCGCACCCGTGGTCATGGCTGCCGCGGTGGGCGCCGCACTGGGAACGGTGGCACATGTTGGCTTCCAGATCACTCCCAAGGCGGTCCAGCTGAAGCTCGACAGCCTCAATCCGGCACAGGGCATGAAGAAGATCGTGTCCATGAAGTCGCTTCTCGCCTTCCTGCAGATGGTGCTCAAGGCGGCCGTCATCGGTGTCGTCATCTGGCAGGCCATCCTGCGCCTGTTGCCGTTGATCGCCGGCGCGGTCTACGAGTCGCCCGACTCGATCGGCACGATGGCGTGGAAGGCGGTGGTCGACCTTCTCTGGTTCGCGGTCGCCGTCTTCGTCGTCTTCGGACCCGTGGACTTCCTCATCCAGCACCACATGTTCATGAAGGGGCAGCGCATGTCCAAGGACGAAATCAAGCGCGAGCACAAGGGGCAGGAAGGCGACCCCGAGGTCAAGGGCCAGCGCAAGCAGCTCGCTCGCGAATTTGCGGAGGAAGCGCCCTCGCAGGCCGTCGCGCGCGCAGATGCGGTGATCGTCAACCCGACTCATTACGCCGTCGCGGTGCGCTACCGCGCCGAGGAGATCGGCGTCCCGGTGGTGCTGGCAAAGGGCGTCGACGACGCCGCCTTGCAGCTGCGCCGGCTTGCCGAGGAACTCGGCGTGCCGGTCTTCGCGCATCCGCCGCTCGCACGCGCGCTCTACAAGGTGCCGGTCGACCACTCGGTGCCCGAGGAATTGTTCGAGGCGATCTCGGTCGTTTTACGCTGGGTCGACGAAATCGGCGCCCGCAGCACTGCTGGAGAAATCCGATGATGAAACGCCTGTCCTCCATCGCCGGCGACGCCACGCTCGTGGCCGTCATCGTGGCGATCCTGCTGCTGATCGTGGTGCCTCTGCCGACCTTCGTGATCGACATGCTGCTCGCCGTGAACCTGACGGTCAGCACGCTGCTGCTGATGGTCGCGATGTACATCCCGAGCGCCGTCTCGCTGACCTCGTTCCCGTCGCTGCTGCTGTTCACCACGTTGTTTCGACTGTCACTCAACATCTCGTCGACGAAGCTGATCCTGCTTCATGCGGACGCCGGGCACATCATCGAGGCGTTCGGCAACCTCGTCGTCGGAGGCAACCTCGTCGTCGGGATCGTGGTGTTCCTCATCATCACAGTCGTGCAGTTCATCGTGATCGCGAAGGGCTCGGAACGCGTGGCCGAGGTCGGCGCACGCTTCACGCTGGACGCCATGCCAGGCAAGCAGATGAGCATCGACGCCGATCTGCGCGCCGGCCATCTCAGCGCCGACGAGGCGCGACGGCGACGCGCCATGCTCGCCATGGAGAGCCAGCTGCACGGCGGCATGGACGGTGCGATGAAGTTCGTCAAGGGCGACGCCATCGCGGCGCTGATCATCACGATGATCAACATCGTCGCCGGCATCCTCGTCGGCGTGGCCTACCACGGCATGACCGCCGGCGAGGCGGCGAACCGCTTCGCGATCCTGTCCGTCGGCGACGCCATGGTCTCGCAGATCCCGTCGCTGCTGATCTGCGTCTCGGCGGGCCTGATGATCACGCGCGTCGCGGACGAGGACTCGCCGCAGCGATCGCTCGGCGACGAGATCACCATGCAGCTCACGCGCAATCCGCGCGCGCTGTTCCTCTCCGCCGCGTTCCTGTGCGGGTTCGCGCTCGTGCCCGGCTTCCCGTGGTACGTGTTCCTTGCGCTCGCGGGCGGACTCGTGGCGCTGGGGCTGCAGCTCTCGAAGCGGCCTGTCGCGCCGGCGCACGGCGAGTCGAACGACCCGCTCAAGGGACTGCAGCGCGAGGGCGCCAAGATGCGCAAGGGCGACTTGTCGGCCATCCAGGAGAAGCCGGGGGCCTTCACGGCGCCGCTTGCCGTCACGATGACGGTGCCCCTCGGAAAGAGGCTGCGCGCCGACACGTTGAACACCGCGTTCGAGGCCGAGCGCGCGCTGCTGCAGGAGCAACTGGGCCTGCCCTTCCCTGGCATCCGGCTCTGGACCCGCGCCGCCCACGCCGACGACGAGTATGAAGTGATCCTGCATGACGTCCCCTACGGCAAGGGCACGCTGATGCCGGGCCGCAAGATGGCTGATGGCGTGCCGCAGGAGGCGCTCGCGGGATTCAGCGAGGCCGGCGCGGCTGGCGGCGATCCGGCGTCGTGGTGGGCCGAGCCGGGCGCGATCGTGAGCGAAGGGCGCCTGCTGGACCACGAACACGTGATCGCCCGGCACGCCGTACGCACGCTGCGGGAGCAGGCGCATCAGTTCCTCGGCATCCAGGAGGTGCAGTGGGTACTGGAGCGCGTCTCCGCAGACTATCCGGGACTCGTCGCGGAAATGCAGAAGGTCGTCACGCTGCAGCGCATCGCCGAGGTGCTGCGCCGGCTGCTCGAGGAGCAGGTTCCGATCCGCAACATGCGGGCAATCTGCGAGAGCCTCGTGTCTTGGGGGCCGAAGGAAAAGGACGGCCTCATGCTGACGGAGTACGTGCGGGCCGACCTCGGCCGCTTCCTGAGCCACCGTGCGACGGATGGCACCGGCGTGCTGTCCGCCGTCCTGCTGGAGCCGGCGGTGGAGAAGCTCGTCCGGGAATCCGTCAAGCCGACGCCAAGCGGCAACTACCTCGCGATGGCGCCCGAGTACGTGGCAGCGATCGCCCGCCAAGTACGCGAGCTCGCCGGCGGGCGTCCGCGCCCCGCCGTCGCGGTGGTCACGCCGATGGACATCCGCCGCTACGTGCGCCGCATCGTCGAATCCGACAGCCGCTGGCTCTGCGTCTACTCGTTCCAGGAACTGGGCGCGCACGTGCGGGTGGAACCCCTCGGCCGAGTCTCGCTGTAGAAGCCGGCCGATCCTCGACATGACGCGTCCGCGCCAAATCGCCTTCCGCCGCCTGGTCGTCCACCGCACCGACCCGGCATCGGCGTCCCCGCCGGCAGCCCATCGCGCGCCTTCCCGATTCGAGGCGCTGCTACGTCGCCGACCCGAGGCGCGCACCAGCACGTCGGGCGCCGCCACGCCACTCGTCCAGCCGCCACCGGCATTGGTTGGCGACGAAGGGCACGAACACGGGGAAGGGCGGCACGAAGAGCAAGCGCAGCCGGGGGAGGAATCGGGCATGCCGGAATGGGCCAGCGCCCTGATGCCCACGTCGGCGACCCTCGACACGCTGCTCGCCGATGCGATCCCGGCCGTTGGTGCCGTCGCCCCGCTGCCAGGCTTGCTGGTGTCCGTCGCGCACACGATCGCGGGCTTCTGCAATGAACGCGCCGTCGACGACAGCGAAGGCTGGAACGTGCGCATCCCGCTGCGGCCGGACGTTCTCGAGGGCACCACACTCGAGCTCGCCATTTCGTCGTACTGGCTGCAGCTTCGTTTCCTGACGACCGAGCCGCGCTCGCGCCGGTTAATTTCGCAGCATGAGGACGCGCTTTGCGGCCTGCTGACGGGATTGCTGAACCGCCAGCGGGACATCTCCATCGTCATCCAGTGATCCTGCCGTCGAATCCCTGCCCAACCACCATGAATCCCGCCCTCCCTCGCGTCGACACGAACCCGGCCAGCATGCTGCCCGCCGTGTCGCCGTCCGCCGCCCAGGGCTCACGGCTCTTCCATGACGCCCGCCTCGGGCACTTATGGGGCGCGCTGCACGGCGGCGACGGCCTGCGCTGGGAAACGGCGACCGGTCCGGGCCCTGCGCGGCGCTACGAGGCGACGCTCGAGTCGGAGCTCGGCAGCGTCCAGATCGCATTCACATCGGACGACGACGCCCTCGCGGCGGTCGCCGCCGTCAATGCCGGCACGCCTCTGCAATCGCTGGCGCTGGGCGTGCTGTTCGAGCGGCCGCTCGAGCGACTGGGAAGACTCGGCTTGCCCAGCCCGCGTATCGCGCGGCTCGTGCCCGCGGCGGCCGCGCAGACGGCGCACGAGTGCTGGGCCGTGCTGCGGCGCGGCGACCTCGAACTGTGCCGTGTGGCCTTCCACTCACTGCCTGCGAAGGTGTGCGAGGCACTCCTCGCCGCCCGCGCGCCGACGGGCCGCCAGCGCCCACTCTCGCTATCGCTGCGCGTCCCCGGCGCAATCGCCGTGGGCGAGCACCGGCTGCCGATCGCCGTCCTGCGCTCTCTCGGGCGCGGCGACGTGATGCTGCTCGGGTTGCCCTGCACTGCGGCCTCGCTCGAAGGCGCCTTCGGCACCCTGCGCGTCGGCGGCAGGGCCCGCGGCGTGCGCGCCGAGGGACGTCTCGACACCACATCCTTCACCTTGCTGGGAGATCCCTTCATGACCGACCACGACTCCGACCGGATTCCAGACGACGAGCTCCCAGCCTCCGCACTCGATGCGCTGGAGGTGGCCGTGCACTTCGAGCTCGAGACCGTTTCCATCGCGCTCGCCGACCTCGAATCGATCGAGCCGGGCTACGTCATCGAGCTTGCAACGCCGGCATCTCAGGCGCGGCTGCGCCTCGTCTCGTGCGGAGTCGTCATCGGCGAAGCCGACCTGGTCGCGGTCGCCGGCCAGCTCGGCGCCCGCATCACCAACCTGGTTGCACACCATGACGCCGACCAGCAGCGGGGGTGAGCTACTTCCGCTGCTGATCATCATCCTGGCGATCGGGCTTGTGCCGTTCGTCGCGATGATGGTCACCTCCTACACCAAGATCGTCGTGGTCCTGGGCCTGCTGCGCAATGCGCTGGGCGTCCAGCAGGTGCCGCCCAACATGGTGCTCAACGGGATCGCGATCATCGTCAGCGTGTACATCATGGCACCGCTCGGCATGGAGGCCTTCGACAAGGTGAAGGCCGAGGGGCTCGCGACCACCAGTGCGGGCCAGTTCGGACAGGTGCTGGAGGCAGTGCAGGATCCGGTACGCAAATTCCTGGACAAGCACGCCCAGTCGCGCGAGAAGGCGTTCTTCCTGAAATCTGCTGCAGCGGTGTGGCCGCCGGAGCGCGCCAGGGCGCTGCACGCGGACGATCTGATCGTGCTCGCGCCGGCCTTTACGCTTTCCGAGCTGACGGCGGCCTTCCGCATCGGCTTCCTGATCTATCTCGCGTTCGTCGTCGTCGACCTGATCGTCGCCAACGTGCTGCTCGCGCTGGGGCTGTCCCAGGTAACGCCGACGCAAGTGGCCATCCCGTTCAAGCTCCTTCTGTTCGTGGTGCTGGACGGCTGGTCGATGCTGCTGCACGGCCTCGTGCTGAGTTACCGCTAGGGCCGCCGTGGACTTCGACAACATCGTCAACCTGACCTCGCACGCGATGATCCTGTGCCTGCTGGTGTCGCTGCCGGTGGTCCTGGTCTCCGCCGTCGTGGGGCTGCTGGTCTCGTTCATCCAGGCCATCACCTCGCTGCAGGACCAGGCGATATCGCAGGGCGCCAAGCTGATCGCGGTCGTCATCACGCTGCTCGTCTCGGCGCCGTGGGGCGCCTCGCTCGTGCTGGGCTTCGCCAGGCAGGCGCTGGCCGCAGCGCTGCAATGAGCGACCGCACGGCTGCGCCGTTATCGCCATGGCAGTGACACCGATCCGTCTCGCGACGACGTCGTTCGACTACCGTCCGCCCGGCCCGGCGCCCGTCCAGCCGGCGACCGCCATCGCCGACCCCAAGCACGAAGGCGGGCAGCACGATCGTGCCGTCGGGGCCGAGCACGCCCACCACGCCCATGCGCCCGGCCACGGCCCGACGCCGCGCCCGCGGCGCAACGCATCGGCAAAGACCAGCCGCAGCCGACGCCGGCGCCGCGCCGGTGCGCTGGCCGACGACGACGAGATCGAGCTACCCGAGGCCGAGCATCACGCGGACGGCGTGGCGGGCGTCGCCTTCCAGGACGATCATCCGGACAGCGGCAACGACGAAGACGAAGGCGACCGCGAGCGGTCCCGCCACGATCGCCTCGGGCGCGTGCGCCGGCATGCCGAGGAGCAGGCCCTGTCCGTCGAGGGGGTCTCCCGGTCCGCGTGCGATGCCAACGTCGGCACCGAACACGCCGTCCATGCCTTCCTGGACGCCAGTTGCGGCCTGGTCGCCGCCTGGAAGCCCGGCAACCGCACTGCGCTGGGGATGCAGCAAGCCAAGTTGCAGTTGCTGCGATCCGCGTCCGACGCCGCGCGGCTCGACGGCGGCGGGCTCGCGCGTGTCGGCGAACACCTGCGCAGCCGCATGCCGGCGGGCGGCGGGCCGTGCAATCCGACGCTGAACCTGATGTTGCCACTGCTGGTGCTGCAGCTGCAGCTCGCACGCACGCCCGATCAGCTCGACGAAGCCATCGCCCGCGTGCAAGCGAGCGTCTGGGCCACAGGACGTTGATGGACGCCCACGACGAAGAGACGGACGCGAACCACGAGCGCTACCAGGCGCTCGTGCGCGAACTGTGCGAGGAACTCGACATCCCCGACGCCGAGACGGTCCTGCAGCGCCGCGAGCTCGAGTACGAGACGTTCAGCGTCATGCTGATGCACGTGGCGAACGACCCGGAGGCGCTCTACGTGCAGTTCGACTACGGCGTCACGACCGCCGGACGGACGCTGTCCATCCTTCGGCTCATGCTCGAGTCCAACGTCCTGGTCTACGCGCAGGACCAAGCCCAGCTCGGCCTCGATCCCGACACCGGCTCGACGCAGCTCATCGTGCGGGTGCCGATGACCGACGACATCGACGGGCCGTGGCTGGCCGATACGCTGAAGCACTACGCCGAGCATGGCCGCTACTGGCGCGACCACCTGCTGCAATCCCCGGACGAGATGTTCGAGGCGATCTCGAGCGGCGACTATCTCTGGCTGCGTGCCTGAGGCGGCCGCAACGGGCAGGCCCCGAAGGCCGGGTCATGCCGCCGTCGGCGCCTTCGCAATCCTAGACGCGCCTTCGTCCTGCCGGCTCGCTGCCGTCCCGGCCGGCGCTACCTTATGGGCAGGCATTGGGGGCGAGCCATCGTGAACATCATTCCTGCGCAGCGAATTCCGGTCAGGCGACCGGCATGTCCGATCGCGCGTATCGGCAAGGCTTCTTCATGAGGCGCATCAATGGTCCCTTCAATCCGCGGGTCGGAGGGGCGCCCCCTCGAGCGGATGTCGGAGCCCCGAAGCAGGGCCCGGCGAGCGGGCCGCAATCGCCCGCCCAGGCGCCGATGGGCATGCCGCTGCAGCACGCGGTTCGGCGACCCACGGGCGCCATGGCGCCGCGGACGGGTCAGTTGCCGGGCGCGCGGCTGCAGAACGGCGATGCGGTACGAATGCCAGCCCATCGCCTGCCGAACGTCATGCCGAACATGGTGGCGTTGCGCCCCGGAACACTTCTGCCGGGGCAGCGGCCCATGGCGATACAAGCCAGGCCGCAGCTGCCGCCGATGGGGCACGTGCACGTGCTGATAAAGTTGTTGCAGGCGTTGATGTCGATCCGCCAGGCGAAGCTGGCAGGCGCCTCCCTGGCGCCGTTCCTGCAGGCACTGCAACAGCTGGCATCGCACGCCGCGGCGCCGGTCAAGCCAGCGCACGCCAATGGCCTGGCGCAGGTGCGTCCGCAGCCCACGACCGTGCCGGCGAAAGCGTTGCCCCTCAAGTTCGCGCCCCTCTACCAGGGCCTGAACCTCAAGGTCACCGCGGACACCCTGCCGACCTTCACCAACGCCGACCTGGTCGGCAAGCCGACCAAACTCGGCTCGGGCACCTTCAACACCGTGTACGCGGTGCAATTGAAGAAACCGGATGGCAGCAAGTTCAACGGCGTCTTCAAGCCGCTTGGAAACGTGGAGAACGGCTGGGTCGCTGCCGCAACAGGCATTCCGAAGCACGATCCTCAGATCGCGATGCGCAACATCGCGACGCTCTCCTACGCGCAAAAGCTCGGCATCGACGTGATCCCGGACACGCGGGTCGCCGTGCTCGCGACCGACCTGAGCGGCCCGAAGCTGGGCCTCGTGATGGAACGGGCGAGCGGCAAGCCGGCCGCCGAGGTCGACGCCGCCCTCCTCGACCGCGCCGACGTGCGCGCGGAAGTGACCAAGCTCCAGCTGCTGGATCACCTGACGGGCCAGGGGGACCGCCATGGCCAGAACTTCTTCATCGACGTCGGGGCGGACGGCCGGGCGAAGGTGACCGGGATCGACAACGACCAGTGCTTCGGCGCCAGGCTCACCGACCCGAACGGCATCAAATACGGAAAGGGCCGCACGAACTACGGCTTCCGCGGGACGTCCCTGCCGCCGGTCGTGGACACCGAGATGGCGGCCAAGATCAAGTCGCTCACGCACGACGACATCCGGGGAATGCTGGGCGACAAGCTCGGCAGCGCGGAGGTGCAGGCTGCGATCGCTCGCCATGAGGGCGTCAAGCAGCACATCGCCAAGCTCGAGGCGCAGAACCTCGTCATCGCGCCGGCCGATTGGAACAAGCCGCACGTGACCAAACTTCTCGACTCCGGCAACAGCTACGTGGGACGCGAGCGTCAAAATGCGCTGGTGCGCGCGCGCGCCGAGGGTCCAGCAGGACGGCAACCGAACGCCGACTGGGCGTAGGACGACTCGCCGTGACTTCATTCATGCAACAGGAACCCATCCATGACCGCCCCTCTCGATGACCCTGCCGCGGCGATGTCGGCCCAGGCGCTGTTCGCGGCCGAGGGCCTGCCGTTTCCGCCGGTGCCTGACCCCCTGGGGGACTCCCTGCAAAAGCAGCGGAACGGCTGGTACGCCACGCGCCCCGTAGCGTCGACGCCGTACGACCTCGAGCACTTCGTCGCCGAGGTGGAGAGCGCGCCCGGCGTGGTGGACTACGCCCTCGTCGGGTTCGACGGCTACGGAACCAATACCTGGGCGGTGCACTACTACCTGGTCGCCAGGTCGCTGGGCCTGTTCATCCAGATGCCATGGGGCGGGGCCTACACGGACGCCGAATCGGCCCGGGCGGACATCGCCGGAATGTTCGATTGGGCAGCAATGCTGCAGTCGCGGCTGCAACAAGCCGAGGCCCTGCACACGATTCCGGACGGAATGCGACTTGTCGTCTGCGCGTCCCGCCTTGGCCACGCCGGCTGGCGCTGGATCCGCGCCGGCCAGGATGCGGATGCGTTGCCCTGGAACCCGGCTGCCGGCATGCTCGGCTCGATCCTGGCCGAGCTCGATGACATTGTCAGCGGCCGTCGAAGGTTGTCGGCCGCGGCTTGATGGACCGAGAGATTCCTGCGTGAGATCGGGAGACGCAGGGTCGACGGTCGTCCGAACTGGAACCTGCATGCGTCAACTCCTCTTCCTCGCAGCCCTGGCGTGCTCGGCCGCGTTTGCCAAGCCCGTGCATGAGCACGTCCTGGGCGCCGGGCAGCACAGTACCGATCCCGGCGCCGCGCGCGATCTCGTGCGCCTCGTGGCCGAGCCGGCCGGCGTGCCCCTCGCCCTGGCGGCCTCGGTCGGCGCCGTCGACAACATTCATCGCCTTGCCTCGGAGCCCGGCGCACGCCTCGCGTTCGTGCAGGCGGATATCTACGACGCGCTCCTGGCGCAGGCCCGTGCGGGCAACCCGGGCGCGCAGTCGCTGGCCAAGCGGCTGCGGGTGTTCACGCCGCTGTTCGACGAGGAGTTGCATTTCGTCGTGCGCGCCGATTCGCCCCTGCGCTTCGTCCACGAGATCGCCGGGCAGCACCTCAACGTCGGCCCGATGGGCGGCGGCGCCGCATTCACGGCGACGCGGGTGTACGCGCGCATGTTCGGCCGCGAACTGCCGCTGGCCGATGCGAGCTTCCAGTCCGACGAAGAGGCCCTCGCGCGGCTCACCGGCGACCGGTCGATCGACGTCGTGGTGGTCGTCGGCGGCCAGCCGACGCCACTATTGGCCGACATGACGGCGCAGGCGCGGCAATCGATCCGGTTGCTCGCCGTCGACCCGCAGGCGCCCGAAATGCGCGCGCTCGCCGGCTCGTATGCCGAGGCCGCGATCCGGCATGAGAGCTACCCCGACTGGTTGGCGCAGGACGTCCCGGCCCTGGCGGTGCGCACGCTGCTGATGACGCGCGACTATCGGACCCCGGCCATTCGCACGCAGCTGGCAGCCCTTGCGCATGCGATGTGCGCCGAGGTCGAGCGCCTGCACGCGTGGGGCCATCCCAAATGGAAGGAAGCCGATTTCGGCACGCCCGCGCAGCAGCCGGAATAGCGTTACTACACGCCCGCGCGGGACATGCTTGCGCACTGCCAGGCCGAGCGCTAGCGAATCCACTGGCCAACCCTCGAGTGCCGACCAGGCTCTCGCCTGGTCGGCGCGAACGCTCAGATGGGGCTGAGCGAGCGCAGCGCTTCCTTCGACGAGCCTCCTTCGAGCTTCGTGTCGACCGCATTCTTCGCCACGCTGGCAGCGACGGTGCCGGCGTCGGTATCCGTCGCCGCGTCAACCAGCTTGCCGCCGACGTACAGCGCGGTGTCCGCGAGATCCTTCTTCCAGTTGCCGCCATCGACCGCATCCGCCCCGGCCTTGGCAAGGCCCGACTCGGTTGCCGTCACCGACGATGCGACGTCGAACGCCTGCTTCAACACCGGCGGCATGAACAGCGAGACCGCGCCCAACGCCTGCGAGGCGATATTCATTGCCTTCGAGTACACCTTGAGCCCGGTCTCCACGACGTTCTTCAGCACGCCGCCCTTGGCCTTCTTCATCTCCGGCTGGTCGGTCTCGCCGGCGAGCATGTCGGCCGTCGCGGCCGTGGCGGCCTCGCCCACCGGCGCCTTGGCGGTGCTCGTCGGTGGCGTGTAGACCTTCGTATCCTGCAGCTTGCGGTTGAATGCCTCGAGGTCGCCGCGCGTGATCGTGCCGTCGTCCGACTTGTGCCACAGCTTCTTGGCGCCGTGGATGTTGCGGCCGTCCTTGGCGTTGTCCTCCTTGCCGAACAGCACGGCGTCGTCTAGGAAAGTCTTGGCAGCGTCCTTGTCGGCCTTGCTCGCCTTCGGGTCGTCGACGATCTTCTGCAGCGACTGGCGCGTGATGCGGTCGCCGAACACATGATTCGGATCTTTCGTCATCTGGTCGACGGCCGACCTTTCCGTCTGCGTGAGCTCGCCCTTGGCGGAGATGTTGTCCTCCATCTTGCTCGTGCGGATCTTGTCGCTGCCGTTGTTGAGCGCCTTCCATTCCTGCGGATGCTGCTTGAAGTAGTACGCCGCGGCGATGAGCTGCGGTGGTCGCTTCTTGATCCCCGACTCGCCGCTGATGATGAGGTCGAACTCGTGCTGCGACATCTTCTTGGGCAGGTAGTCGGAGTACTTGTAGAGCTCCTGCTCCGCGTCCTGCTTGGTGATGGGGCGCCCACTGGTCTGCTTGCCTTCGTCACCCGACGGAATGTAGTTCTGCGCGTAGTCGGCGGCCTTCTTCTCGCTGTAGGCCTTCATGTCGGGACGCGACGCGATGTCGCGGATGTCGCCGCGGCTGATGCGATTTTTGTCACCGTCCTCCATCAGATTCAGCAGGCCGGGGTCGTTCAGCACCGTCGTCAGCGCATTGCGGAGGTCGGGCGGCGTGCTGGGGTCGTTCGCCTTCTTGGTGAGGTCGTCGATGCTGTTGCCGTGATGGCTGAACTCGCCCTCGTGGCGGGACAGGGTCATGACGGCGTCCTTCTGCGTGTCCGAAAGCTGGCCCTGCTTGAGCTGCGCGTCCGGATCCTGAACCGCGGACGGCCCTTGCGCGGAAGCGTCCGGCGCCTGGATCTGGGGCATCGGCGGCAGCGGCGTCGAGGCCGGCGCCGCGCTCGAGTCGGGCGACTCGGACATCATCTTGGCGGCGGCGTCGATCTGCTCCTTGCACATCTCGAGCACCTGCGCCACGAGTTTGTCCGTGTCGTCGGCGCCCGGCGCGGCCCCCGGACCGCCTGGCGGTGCGGTCAGTACCTGGCGGGTGCCAGACGTATCGTTGATCTGCATGATTGGTTTCTCCTGGTGGAATGAAGGGACGTGCGCTCAGGGCAAGGTGCCCGGGCCGTTGTCGTCGCTATCGTCGCTATCGTCGCCGTTGATGGTGTCGAAGCCGCCGCCCGTGTCTGGCTCGGGCGGCGCCATGCTCTGCAGCGCCTGCATCAATTGCTGCTGCTGGGCGAGGTCGACCGTCCCGGTGGACGATGGAGACGACGACGGCGAGGGCGCCGGGGCGTACGCGGAAGGGGATAGGGAACTCAGACCTTGAATGCTTGCCATGGGTTTCACTTTCGTTCGATTGAGGGGTGCGGACATGTCCGCGGCGGTGAGGAAAGGCGCCCGCGGGCACCTAGCGGGAACCTCCGAGAGCGTCCTGCAATTGCGCCAGCAGCCCGGTCGGCAGCAGCAGGTAGCGGATCTGCGACACCAGCGTGCTCACGAGGATCGCTAGCATCAGCACCGTCACCGCGCCCTTGACCGGTTGTCCCAGGGCCGACAGTTCCAGCTTGGGGGCGACGCGCGTCACGAGACCGAACCCGGCGTCAATCAGCACCAGCACGAGCAACATCGGCGCCGAAAATTTCACGACCGCGGACATCAGCGACTCCGTCTGGTCGATCACGAACGTCTCGGGCAGCCGGGACCACTGCGGCAGGGTCGAGACGACCGGCCAGACGTGGAACGAATCGAAGATCGCGCCGAGCAGGGCGAGCATGCCGCCCATCCCGAAGAAGACGACCACGACGACGTGCAGAAGCAGCTCGGAGACGGGCGTGCTCTGTTGACCGCTGAGCGGATTGCTCATCTGCACGTTGTTGAATCCGGCCTGGGTGTCGATCAGCGCGCCCACGCTCTGCGCGATCCAGAACACCTTGGACCCGGCGAAGCCGAGCATCAGGCCGATCATGGTTTCCTTGGCGGCGTGGCCGCACAGCTCCAGCGGCCCGAGACTATGGATCGCGTCCAGCGGCACGCCCATGCCGACGTAGAGGGCCAGCATCCCGATGACGCCCTGCCGCAGGAAGCCGGTGAGGAACTTCTCGCCGACCGGCGGCAGCAACGCGAACGCGGCGTACAGCCGCAGGCTCGCCAGGCCCGCGGCGAGCAGGAGGTCGTCGAACGGCTCCAGGAAGCCGACCGCAACCTCGAACAGTCCGCGCGCGTCAGCCATGCCTCGCCTCCGCGCGGGCCGCCCGCAAGCGCGCGGCGTAGCGCCCCGCCGCAGCCTCTTCCGCTTCCTCTTCGGCCTGCTCTTCCTGCCTCGCCTCGCGCTCGCGCAGCGCCTGGGCAACCTGGTCGCGAAGGCCCTGCAGGCGCTGCTGGTGGCGCTCGACAGCTGCGTGCGCGGCCTGCACCGGCTGTTGCGCCCGCTGCGCTGCGGTGCGCCGCTCACCCAGCGCGCGGCTCGCCTGCGCGGTCGCGGCCTTCATTTCGTCGACGCGCAGGCCGAACGATCGCAATGCGTCGGGCGTGAAGGTCGTGCGCGTCAGTGCGTCCATCCGCGCCTCGCCGTCGGCCTGCGCCGAGGCGCAGGCCTCCTCGCTCGCGACGGCCTCGGCGACCTCCTGCTCGGCCTTCGCGAGTCGCGCACGCGCCTGGGCGAGGTCGCGCTCGAGCGCCTCGGTACGGCGCTCGCGGATCCGCAGCAGCGTGCGCAAGGCCCGGATGCGATCGGTCATCGGGCGACCTCGGCGAGCGCTGCCAGGATGTCGTCGTAGTCCATGAGATCGGTAGTGCGCTGGTTCAGGAACGCGCGGATCTCGTCGATGCGTTCGACCGCGGCATCGGCGGTCGCATCGTTGCCCGGCCGGTACTCGCCGGCTTGCAGCAGCATCTCGACGTCGTCGTACTTCGCCATCAGCGCCCGCATGCGCCCGGCCGCCTCGGCGTGGCCTGCCGGGACGACCTGCGACATCACGCGCGACAGGCTGCCCAGGACGTCGATGGCCGGATACTGGTTCTTGGCGGCGATGCGGCGCGAAAGAATCATGTGGCCGTCGAGGATGCCGCGTACCTCTTCGGCGATCGGGTCGCCGCCGCTGTCGTCTTCGGCGAGCACGGTGTAGAGCGCGGTGATCGATCCGGTGGCGCCCATGCCGGTGCGCTCGAGCAGGCGCGGCAGTTCGGCGAATACCGAGGGTGGAAACCCGCGGCGCGCCGGCGGCTCGCCGGCCGCCAGGCCGATCTCGCGCAGCGCACGTGCAAAGCGCGTGAGCGAATCCATCATCAGCAGCACGCGCATGCCCTGGTCGCGGAAGTGCTCGGCCACCGCCGTGGCGACGTAGGCCGCCTTCGCGCGCTCGATGCTCGAGCGGTCGGAGGTCGCGCACACGACGACCGAGCGTGCCATGCCTTCGGGCCCGAGGATGAATTCGATGAACTCGCGCACCTCGCGCCCGCGCTCGCCGATCAGCGCAATGACGCTGACGTCGCACTGTGCGCCGCGCGCAAGCATGCCCATCAACGTGCTCTTGCCGACGCCAGCGGGCGCGAAGATGCCCATGCGCTGGCCCTCGCCGAGCGTCATCAGGCCGTCGATGACCTTGACTCCGGTAGGCAGCGGCCGCTCGACCATGGCGCGCTCCATCGGGTCCGGCGGATTCCCGATGACCGGACGATACTCGGGGCAATCCAGTGCGCCGAGTCCGTCGATCGGATTGCCGAGGCCGTCGATCACCCGACCCAGCAGGCCGTCGCCGACCGCCACCGACAACGGCCGCCCGGTACCGGTCACGGTGGTGCCCTCACCGATACCGCTGAGCGAGCCGAACGGCGAGAGCACGACGCCGCCGCGGCCGAAGCCGACAACCTCGGCGCGCTGCAGCAGTTGTCCGCGCGCGTCGCGCAGCTCGCACAGTTCGCCCACCTTCGCGTCGACGCCGCTGGCGCGGGCGAGCGTGCCGACGACCTCGAACACGCGCCCGGTGCGCGTCAGCACGCGCTCCTGCTCGAACTCCTCGCCGAGCGCCGCGATGAAACCGTCAAAGGGATCGTCCATTCGCGGCCTCAATGCGCTTGCGCTTGCGCTTCGCTGCGGGCGAGGGCGTCTTCGCCGTCGCCCGCCGCGCCGTCGTCCGGTAGCGGCGGCGCGATATGCTGCGCGGCCCGTCGCACGGCGCTGCGCAGGGCTTCGAGCTGGGTGTCCAGGCTCGCGTCGACCACGCCGTCGTCGGACTCGAAGCGGCAGCCGCCCGCGGGCAGCGCCGGGTCGCTCAGCACCTCGATCGACATCGTCGTATGCGACTGCTTAAGCACCGCGTCCACCGCGAGCTGCGCGTGCTCGCGATCGCCTTCGTGGACGCGCATGGTGAGCACCGGCACGTCCTTGACCAGCTTGACGATGGTCCGCAGGGAGCGCCGGAACAATGCGGACCGATCCTCTTGGTCGATGACGCGTTCGACTGCCATCGACACCAAGTTCGACAGCCGCTCGCTCTGGCGGTAGAGGTTGCGCCGCGTGGCGCCGGCCGCGTCCAGCGCCTGGCCGGCCCACTGCGTTGCGGCGTCGTGCAGGCCGCGCTCGAGACCGCTCTTGTAGGCCTGTTCGAAGCTGCTCTGTGCTTCCGAGACCAGCGAGGCCGCCTCTTCGCGCGCGGCCTCGAGCAAGGCGTCGGCCTGCGCTCGAGCCTCGTCGATGAGGCGGTCGCGCTCAGCCGCCGCGGCGTCGAGAAGCTCGGCGGAGTCGACGAGGCTCGCGAAGTCGCGCGCGCGGATCACGCCGTGGTCGATGCCGACAGCGCGAGATCCATGGGTGATCCAAACAGCCATGCGTGCTCCGGAAAGTAGGAAGAAAGACTTGCGACGATCTCGGGCTGCGTGCGTCCGCCGGTCGCCTCGGGCGCCTCGGGCGCCGTTGCGGCATGCGACGGCTCGAGCGCCAGGCGCACGCGTTGCAGCAGGCTGCGGCTGCTCCAGGCCCCTGCCGATCGCAGGTGACCAAGGCCGCGCCAGGCCAGGCGGTCGGCATCGATCTCCGCGGCCGACAGGGGCTCCAACAGCCCCGCGCGCAAGGAGGGCGACTCCAGCAGCTTCAGGTAGGCGCCTTCGCCGATGCGGTCGACGAGCAGCGCGCGCAGGCCGGCGCCGATGCTCAGGCGCACGCGGTCGCGCTCGGCATGGAGCGCCACCGCCGCCAGCACGCGCAACATCTCGCGGCGCGGAAGCAGGGTGACGCGATGGGCCCTCGCCCGGAAGCGATCGAGCGACGGCCATTGCAGGCCGTACAGCGCCGCCAGCGCCGCCCCGCACTTCGCCGAGCCCATGGTGGCGGAGCCGGGGGACAAGCCGAGACGGAGCAGCCCCTGATCCAGCCAGGCCGGATGCAGGTCGTCGGCCAGGTCGGCAGACCTGCGCCGTACCGCGTCCAGCAGTTCCGCCAGGCACGACGACGCAGCAGGCTCGTGCGGTGACATGTCAGGCTCCCTCGGCCACTGCGGCCGGGGGCACGGTTGCGGACGCCGGCCGGCGCCGTGTCCAGAAGAAGTAGCCGCCGCCAGCGATGGCCGCCGTCAGCGCGAACAGCAGGCCGAGAGCGAGGACCACCGACGGGTTGGCATCCCGCGCGCCGGCGGGCTCGACTGGCGGCGCGGCCGCGGCAACCAGCGTCACGTTGACGTTCTCGTACGACAGTCCCTCGACGCTGCGCACGACCAGGTTCTTGATCGTCGGCAGCACCGTCGCGACGTTGGTGTCGGGACGGTACTTGACGAAGACGGAGGCGCTCGACGGCTTCACGTGGTCGGCGAGCGGGTCGTTGTTCGGCAGTACGACGTGCACCCGCGCGACGATCACGCCGTCGATGCTGGAAAGCGTGCGCTCGAGCTCCTGCGACACGCCATAGATGAAGCGCACGCGCTCCTCGGTGGGCGTCGAGATCAGCCCGTCCTTCTTGAACATCTCGCCCAGGCTCGCGCGGTGCTCCGCGGGCAGGCCGTTGGCGTGCAGCAGCACGAGCGCCGGGCCCATCTGGGCGGTGTCGACCATGACATTCCACGACTTGCCATCCGGGCTCTCCTTGGCCGCGTCGACGTGGGCGGGCAGCAGCACGGCGAGCATGTCGTTCGCGTCGCCTTCGGTCAGCTTGGTATAGACCTCTTGCCGGCAACCGGCCAACAGGGCCAGCAGCAGGACGATGAGGCGAACGGGGCGCGGCATCTGGAGCCGTTGGGGATTGCGCATGGCGATGGCCTCGGTGTCATTCGTTCTTGAGCAGGCTCTGCAGGCTCTTGTTGGACGACTTCGTGGCCCCCAGCGCAAGCGACATCTTCATGTGCACGAGCGATTCCTTCTCCATGATGGCGGCGCTCGCGACGAAACGGTCGGTGGGGTCGAGGGTCGGCGCCTTCTCGATGAAGTCCTGCATGGAGGACTGCATCTGCGTGATCTCGTTTTGCTGGCGCTCGATGACGCCGGTCACCGCGTTCATGCCGTGGCTGCCGTCGACCGTCGCGGTCTCGGCGGCGTTGCGCTGCATCAGCGCTTCGAACTTGGCGGTCAACTCGTGGCTCACCGCGGGCGGCGGAGCAGACGTGGCACCGTGGGCGGCGAGCTTGAGCGCGCTGTCGATCGGGGCGATGGCGGGAATGGGGCTCATGGCGTTCGACTCGTGATGGGTGTGTTCGGCCCGACCGGCGCTAGCAGGCCAGGCCCATGAAGACATAGGGCGAGGCCTCATGCCCTGCGGCCTTGGCAGCGAGGCCGTTCAGACTGCGGCCGGACACCTTGGCGATGGCCTCCACGATGCCGCGCGCGATCGTGTTGTCGGGCTGCGCGAGCGCCTCTTCGGCGTAGGCTTCCCAGAGTCCGTCCTGCTGGATGTACATGCACATCGCGAGCATGGCCTTGATCACCGGGTTGCCGGGATGAGCGGCCTCGGCGCGGGCGAGCAGCGTACGTGCGTCGGCGTAGTTCTTGGCGAACATCAGGTTGCGCGCCTGGGCGGCGACGATCTCGGGCCGGCCGGGAGCGACCGCGGCCATCAGGGCCAGCATCTGCGCCGTGTCCGCGAGGGCGCCGTACCGGTCGGCCAGCAGCTGCGCGACGATGATCACCTTCAGTTGCTGCGGCGGCAGTGTGTGTTGCATGGTTCGCTCCTTCCAGCGGGCGATGGGGGATGGCGGCGGGACGGCCTTGCGGCGCGTCCGTGCCGGGTTCCGGTAAGGAAATGCCGGGGAGCGACGGCTGGGCCGTCGCCGCCCCGGAGGCGGCGCGAGCGTCGCTTAGATCGCGTCCTTGGCGTCGTCGGACATCTTGTTCTGGAACTTGACGGCGGTCGCGATCGCGTTCTCGGCCATGTGCAGCGTGGAGTTGGCTTCCTGCTGCGCAGCGCCGATCTTCAGCTGCTCGGTCGATGCCTGGACTTGCGCCAGGGCGATGGCGGCCTGCGAAGCCACGCCCTCTTGCAGTGCGCCGTTCATCGTGTTGGTCGCGCCGGCGCTCATGCCCGACATGGCGGCGGACGTGCCGCTGGAGATGGCCGAGTTTTCAACGCCGTGAGCAGCAGTCGAGGCACCCTTGGTGATGGTGGAGAGATTCATGGTGATACTCCTGAGAGATTGACAGTTCAGCCTTGGGGTTTCCGGAGCGCCTCCTGGCGCGCCGGATCGAGAGCGGGCTGCGTCGCTCGTTCGATTCGTGAATGTTCGTTTTCGCGCTTCAGGCCACGAGTTCGCGGCCGTGCAACTTTTGCCACGCCGCCGCGACCACGCGGGCCGAGGCGCCAAGGGCATCGGCCAGAAGGTCGGCCATGGCTTTTTCGTCGAAGTCCAGGCTGCGCAACTGCTTCTCGCGCATCTCCACCTCGGCGGCCTGGAAGTACTCGCACAGGCGGCGCGCCTTGGCGCCGCCCTTGTCGGCCAGCAAGGCTTCCTCGATGGCGTCGAAATCGGCAAGCAGGTCTGCGGGAGGCAAGGTGAATTCGATGTTCATGGCGTGATCCGGTTCGAGTTCAGGGAGCGGGGGAAGAAGACGGGACGGCGGACACCGACGGCGAACTGATCACCAGGTGCTTCACGCCGTCGCGCGTCTCCATGACGTTGATGCCGTCCTCGGTCGTGAGGGCCGACAGCACCGCCGGCAGGGGCGGATGCGGCATCGGGGGTTCCTCCAGCACCGCGTCGATGCGCCGTACCGTCGGGGCGAGGTCGACCGCGACGCGCTGTATGCCGGCCTGCGCTTCTGCGACGTCTGAGGTCTGCGCGGTGAAGGCGAAGACGCCGTTGCCGCGGTAGTCGATGCGGGCGCCGGGCAGGCCCACGGAGGTGCGTATCGTCTCGGCGATCTCGCTCGCCAGCGAGAACCGGCGCACGATCTCGATCGAATGCGGCACCGCCTCGATGGCCTCGTTCGCGCCGTGCGCCTGACGGGCGTCGTCGACGATGCCTTCGACGACGAGCGTGCCGCGCTCCTGGCTGACGCGCAGCCGCCCGGCCGTCGCGCCGTCGAGCGCACGCTGCAGGCCGGCACAGGCCGACTGAAGCGTCGGCGCGTGGCCTTCCTGCGGCTGCGATGACGCCGTGGCGATCCAGCTGGCCGCGACGAGCGCGATCAGGCTCGTGCCGGCCCAGGCAACCACGCGGCGGTCGAGCTTGCGGCCGGCACGCGCCGCGGCCAGCGGCGCGATGGCGACCGCCACGCTGCGCAGGGCGGCCATCAGCTGCGTGCGCTCCGGCCAGTCGGCGTCGCACGGCCCGAGGCACAAGACGACGCCGGCGAATTCGACCGGCGCCCAGTCGTCGAAGCGCAGCGCATGCGCGGAGGTGCCGGACCACTGTGCAACGACGACGGCGTCGCGGCCGACACTCAGCGTGAGCGGCTCGAAGCGCCAGTCTGCGATCGAGATGTCGCAGTCTGGGCGGGAGCCGAGCGAATGGCTTCCCGGTTCCAGGTCCAGCGAGGCGCCGGCGTGGGTGCCCGAGAGGACGCGAAGCTGTTTCAGGGCGGTTGAGCGATTCATCTCAACGTGCTCCTGCAGGACAGTGACGGGCGAGGCCCAGCATCTGCGTCTCGCAGACCGTGGCCACGGGGAGGGCGGAGGGGGGCGGCGCGCCGGCATCGGCCAGGCGGATCGCCACCGGCAGCGCGGATGACGACTGGGGGGCGGTCGCATCGACCGGCGCCGAGGCGGCGCTGGGCGACGACGCGGCCGACGCCGGCGCGGCGCCACGTACGGCTCCCACGCCGATGATCTTGGGCGTGAGCAGGAACAGCCGCTCCGTATGCGAGCGCGAGGCCTCGTGGTTGCGGAAGGCGGCGCCGAGGAAGGGGATGCTCGAGAGCAGCGGGATGCCCGTCGTGCCGTCGAGGTCCGACTCCACGGAGATGCCCCCGATCAGCAGGCTCTCGCCTTCGCGCACGGTCGCCTCGGTGTCGATCTGGGTCTGCTTGACAATCGGCACCTGGTCCACCGAGACGCCCTCGAAGTCACCATCCTGGATCGACAGCGACAGCCGCACCTCGCGGTGCTCGCTGTAGACAACAATCTGCGGCGTGACCGACATCGTCGTACCGGCCTCCACCGAGAACAGGTTGGCGTCGAGGTTGCCTGCGACGCGCACGGACGCCACGCGCTTGTTCGTCATGGTCGCCGTGCGATTGACGACGCCCAGCACCTTGGGGCGCGCGAGCACGTGCGCCTTGCCTTTGCCTTCGAGCGCGCGGATGTGCGACAGCAACTGGCGGCCGGCGTTGCCGATCAGCGTCGTGATGTTGGCCCCGGCCAGCGTGTCGGCGGCCGTGCCGCCGGCGGATGTCGACGGCGAGCCCGGCGTCATCGACAGCCGCTGTACGCCGTCGACGCTGAGCGACCAGTCGATGCCCAGCGAGTCGAAGTCGTCCGAACTGACGTCGATGATGGTCGCCTCGATCTCGACGAGATCCTGCGGCAGGTCGAGCTGGCGCACGAGCGTTTCGTATTCCTTCATGCGATCAGGCATTCCGCGCACGATGACGGCGTTCGTCGACGGCTCGGCCTGAAAGAACGGGCGCTCGGCGTCGAAGGTTTCGGCCGGCCGGGCCGTTGCGAGGAGGTTGGCTCGCCCGTCGTCGTCGTGCTTGGGCGGCTGCTTCGCGGACGCACCGTTTGCGGCGGCTCCGAGGCCGTACGTCGACTGCATGGCGTGCAGGCGTTCCGAGATGCCGCTCGCGCTGACACCCCCATCGGCGCCAGCCGGAGCACCGTCGCCGGACGGCTTGTCGGTACCCGCGAAGAGCTTGTTGAGCGTGTTCGCAAGGCCCGGAATCTGCGAGTTGCCGATGGTGCGGTCGGACGCGGTGGCGTAGCGCAGGGGTACCACGCGAATCGAGGTGCCGACGCGGTCGCGGTTGTCGCGCTCCAGTTGTTCCAGCACCGTCGAGACGAGTTCGATGTGGCGCGGCGGACCGTAGGCGAGCAGCGTCTGGTTGGCGTCGTCGAACCGCAGCGGGAAGCGCGCATCCCCCAGGTGCAGGGCCGACAGCATCTGGCGCACCCGCTCGCGGTCGTAGCCGCGCATCCGAAAGACCTTGCTTTCCATTGCATGCGACGGGTAGATGAACAGCGTCGTGCCGTCGAAGTACCAGATCACCCCGTAGGTGCGCGTCATGGCGTCCAGGAACTCTTCCGGCCGCGTGTTGAAGTTCGCGTTGACGACGCCGTCCACGCCCGCGTCCACCACGAGCGGCAGCGACTGGCTTGCCGCGAAGTCCTGCAGCACGTCGGCGAGCTTCTTGCCGTCGGCGCGATAGACGAAGCGCTTGGCCCCGAGCGCGCTTCGTGCGGCCTGCGAGGTCGACGGCGCGACGGTGACAGTCACCAGCGCCGCTGCCAGAAGGCCGTGCAGCATCCGCACGGCCAGGCCCGTTCCGCTGCTGCGGAGCGGGGTGGTCGGGGTGGTGTTCGTCGAGTGCATGGATGCAAGGTTAGGTGTCTCGAACACCTCGCCGCGTCGCAAAGGCGAAGCATCGGATGCGTCAGCGAAGGCGGCTCGCAGCCTCCTCTGGTCTCGCATGCGAGCGCGTGCGGGACACCGTCTGAAAGCGCCGCGATGCGCGGCCTGAAGCGCGCTCCCGGGCGTACGACGGCCGAGTTCACCTCATACACCACTGGGTATGAAGGCATTCGACGCCCGATGCCCGCCATCGAGCTTGTGCGCATGCGGCGCAGAACGCGGGGGCTAGAAGTGGAAAACCCGCCGGCGCTTGCGCGCGGGCGGGCTTCGGGAGGCGCAACGCCGGGGCTTCCGGCGCCCTTGTGCGGCCGGCTACGTGCCATTGCCCTCGCGCGCAAGACCCTTGAAGAACAATGCCAGCCTGGCCCGGTTCGCGCTGTCGGTGATGTCGTCCGCGACGAGGTGGCCGTAGGCCTTCTTGAAGTCCGCCGCGGGCTGGTCGCCGCCGAAGTTCGCGTAGTTGCTGAATGCCTGACTCATCGCCTTCAGCTCGGCGGGCGTCACGCCGCGCGCCTTCAGTTCGGCGACGGCCTTGTCGCGGCCGAGACCGATCACCGAGACAGGCGGACTGGACGGCTTCGCGCGTGCCGGCTCGGCGCGCGCGGACGAGGTGCGGGGCGGCGTCTGGTTCCACTGGTGACGTGTACCCGGGCCGGACGTTGGCGCGCCGGCCGGCTTCGGCTTCGGCGGCTCGCCAGACGTCGCCGGTCGCATCAACACCTCGAGCACCGCCATGTGGTGCGTTCTGATCGCCGTCGTCAATTTGGCGTCGTCGAACTCCTCGCGCAACCGCTTCCAGTTGTGCATGAACGGCACGGCGAGCTGCGCCAGCTTCGCGGCGGCGCCTTCTTCCGCCTGGCGGCCCGCCATGAACGCCACGACCTGGGCGAGCTGGTGGTGATCCATGGTGTCGATCTCGTGGAGCTTGAACAGGCCGAGCAGCTTGTCGCCCGGAGTTTCCGCGTGCGGAGGGGTGCCGGGCGATGCGTGCCGCGCGCGCGTGAACTCCGCCGCGCCACCCGGGCGGCGCGGGCTGGCCTGGCGCGGCGGCGGGGGGGCATTGCGGGCCGACGGCGGCGCGTTGCGTCGCGGCAGCTCCGACGGTTGAGACGTCCGCGCGGACGGCCCGGTGCCGCCCGTCTGTGCGCGCGGCGTGGGCTTCGCACCGAAGGCCGACTTGAAGGCCTGGAAGGTGCTCTTGGGCGACGGGAACTTGATGGCCATCGTGTCGGCTTTCCACGGCGTGCCGTGCATGCAAAAGGAACGCCGAGTCTCCGTGCCCCGGACGCACGCCGGGACAGCGAAGGCGAAGCGGCGTCCGCCGCGGCGAACCCGTGCGCAACATCGCCGGCGCTGTCTTCAGGTCGCTGGCGCGCGCTTCGCATTCGGACGCCATCGCGCGCACCCGGCCGCCGATGATCGCCACGTCTTTCCGCCGGCGTCCGGCATTGCGCGTCATTCAAGGCGCGCAAGCCCGCTGCGCGGAAGCCTGCGTCGGCACACAGGTGTTTTGCGGCGTACAGGCGGACGTTTGCGCTTGACGACGATTGCGGCGAGCACTTCGTCGAGTCGCTTGCCATCATTGACGTTGGCTGCGGTCACGATGAGCGACAACGGGACGCCACGAGCGTCCACCAACAGGTGGCGCTTGCTTCCCTTTTTTTCCCCGATCCGTCGGGTTTGGCCCGGCGGCTTCTTGCGCTAGCGGGGCCTTCATCATTGCCCCATCCACGCTCTGCCATCGCCAGACGATGCCTGCCATCTCGTCGTACTCGGCCAGCCCGGCCTTCCACAACGACTCGAAGAAGCCTGCTCTCTCCCATTCCCGGAAGCGCTTGTGCACCGCACTGGCGCTGCCGAAGCGCTCCTTGGGTAACGCCTTCCACTGACAGCACGTTCGCAGCACATAGACGACCGCCTCGAAAACCTGGCGCGCCGGTTTCGGCGGCCGGCCTGCTCCCGGCTTGCGAACGTAGGTCTTATCTGCTCGAGGCGCACGCTCCGGAATCAGCACCTCGACTCGCTGCCAGAACTCATTCGTCACTTCCCACGACGACGAGTTGAGGCAATGAATCAGTACCGCGCCTTAGGCTGGGCGACGAAGACCTTCGCACGCTAGGCGCGTTAACTCCCCGGAATCGAAAGACATAGCCAGCGCGCCTTCGTTGCCGATCCCGATTGAAGCAATGATTGGCCGGGATTTTTTGAAGCATAGGTTGGCCTGGCGGCCGATCTATGGGTCAAGGAATAGCGCGTTGGAGTGTGGGAATTTCCCCGCGCCTCAAGCGAATTGGATATATAGTGGTACTAAAGTGGTTCGAGCGAATCGGGCTGCACCTACCCGGGATCCGACCGCCTCCATGACGTCCACGCTCCGCCTCGCCGTTTCGTCCGCCTTCCGACTGATGCTGTCGCTGGTCGCCGCCGGCGCGGTGCTCGTCCCGCAAGCCCGGGCCGCGAAGCCCGCGGCACCGGCCTCCGCGCCCTACGCGCTGTTCGGCGGCAAGCCGCTGGAGTTCGAGCGCAGCGGCGGCAAGATCGTCGGCGTCTACACGCCCAACTGGCAGCCCACCGCGCTGGTGGACGCGCTGCACGGCGACAGCGTCACGCATGTCATCTACGCGTTCCTCCATGTGTGCGGGCCGGGCCAGTTGCCCGAGGACGCGCCCAAGTGCGCCGGCAAGGGCGACTGGCAGCTGGCCGCCTCGGCCATCGACGACCGCTTCGACGC
>FTKT01000042.1_pt2 | contig 68325 bp, 61 predicted proteins | sample 1658271 | NCBI WGS metagenome assembly FTKT01 (sample SAMEA3914811, study PRJEB12502) | metagenome | biome: forest; material: soil | place: Canada | collected 2011-08-04 | depth 0.3 m | reverse complement strand
GCGAAGAAGAGCGAGCGCGACCATGAGGCGCTGGAGCGCATGGTGTTCTTCGCGCAGACCGGCTTCTGCCGCTGGAAGGTGCTGCTGGAGGGCTTCGACGAGGCGCTGCCCGGCGGCGCCGAGCGTTGCGGCCAGTGCGACAACTGCGTGCGGCTGGCGTCGCAGCCGGTGGAGCGGCTGGCGGAGCCCGAGCCCGTGCCGCGGATGATCGAGATACGCGCCACGCCGTCGCCGTTCGAGGTGGGCGACGCCGTGAAGGCGCCGCGCCACGGCGAGGGCGTGGTGGCGGCCATCCGCGGCGACGAGATCGCCGTGAAATTCCCGGACCGGTCGACGCGCACCTTCCTGGCGGCCTTCCTCAAGAAGCCGCGCGGGCGACGACCCGCCGGCCGGCATCCGGAATCCGCGGCGGCACTCGCCTGAACGGCCGGCAGGCGCCGGCCGCCACGGTCGCGTCGCGCCGGCGCAATATTTGCCGTCGTGCTGCATCGAAACAGGGCGGGCGCGGCTACAGTCGGCCTGACTTCCACATGCCGTGGCCGCCCGCCCACGCCGCCAGCAAGTTCCGTGAGCAAGAATCCCTCGCGCCCTCCCAAGCAGGAGCGTCGACACGACGAGTCGACCGAACTCGCGCGCCTGAAGCGCGACATCGCGCTGCGCGACGACGTCCTGTCGATGGCCGCGCACGAGCTGCGCAATCCGCTGCACGCGTTGTCGCTGCACCTCGCGCTGGCGCGCAGCACGGCGCAGGCCGGCAACGCCGCCGAGGCGGCCGACCGCATCCGGCGCGCCGAGCTCACGCTCAGGCGCTATTCCGAGCGCGTCACCGTGCTGATGGAACTGCTCGCCTCGCCGGGCGCCACCTATTCGCTGGCGCGCCGGCGCATCGACGTGCCGGCGCTGGTGGAAACACTGGTGGACAGCCTCGAGCAGGAGGCGTTGTCGCGCGGGATCGTGATGAAGGTCGTCTGCGACGAGGCCGGCTTCGGGCCGCTGCGGGCGACCGATCCGGTGGCGCTCGAGCAGGTGCTGGACAACCTGCTGCTCAACGCGTTCAAGCATTCGGAGGCCAGCGACGTCACGATCCGATTGTCTTGCGACGCGGCTTCATGGAGCATCCAGGTCGTGGACAATGGCGGCGGCATCGCGCTCGAGGACCAGGAGTCCATCTTCGAGAAGTTCGCGGTGGCGGCCCATTCGTCCCGCGGCGCGGGGACGGGTCTGGGCCTGTGGATCGTCACCCGTCTCGTGCACGCGATGGAGGGCGAGATCACGTTGAAGAGCGCGCCCGGCACCGGCTGCGTCTTCACGGTGCGAATCCCTGAAGCCGACGACATGAGCACCCACCGATGACATCCTCTCCCCTCGACAACGTCGCAGCTATCGAACGGCTGCGCAGCGCCGTCCCGGGCCTCGACCAGATCCTCGGCGGCGGGCTGTTCCGCACCGGCGTCTACATCATCCAGGGCCTGCCGGGCTGCGGCAAGACGATCCTGGCCAACCAGATCTGCTACGGCCACGTGGCCGAGGGCGGGATGGCCGTCTACGTGACGCTGCTGGCCGAGTCGCACGCGCGCATGATCCAGCACCTGTCCACGCTGTCGTTCTTCGACGTGAAGGCGTTCCCCGACAAGCTCGCCTACATCAGCGCCTTCCACGACCTGGAGAACGCCGGCCTCAAGGGCCTGATGGCGGTGCTGCGGCGCGAGATGCGCACGCGCAAGGTGGGCGTGCTGGTGCTCGACGGCCTGGTGGCGGCCTCCGAGGGGGCCAGCGACATCGACCTGAAGAAGTTCGTCCACGAGCTGCAGACCATCGCGGTGCTGCAGGACTGCACGGTGCTGCTGCTGACCAGCGGCAACATCCACCGCATGGCCGCCGAGCACACGATGGTGGACGGGCTGATCGAGCTGGAGGACAAGCTGTTCGACGCCCGCTCCGAGCGCTCGATCCAGGTGCGCAAGTTCCGCGGCGCCGGCCCGCTGCGCGGCAAGCATTCGCTGCGCATCGACAACGACGGCATCCGCGTGTTCCCGCGCATCGAGTCCATGTACCGCGTCTCGGCGATGGAAGCCTCCGACGACGGGCCCACGACCACCGGCATCGCCTCGCTGGACGGCTTGCTGGCCATCGGCGGCCTCCCGCGGGCCAGCTCCACGGTGGCCATCGGCTCCACCGGAACCGGCAAGACGACGATGGGGCTGCAGTTCCTGCACGCCAGCACCCCGGACGAGCCGGGCCTGCACCTGGGATTCTTCGAGCGCCCCGACCGCCTCCGCGCCAAGGCGCGTTCGCTCGGCCTGCCGCTGAACGCCCTCGAGGCTTCCGGAGCCGTCGAGTTGATGTGGCAGGCTCCCGGCGAGTCCTTGCTGGACGAGATTGCCGACCGGTTGCTGGCGGCCATCGCGCGCCGCGGCGTGCGCCGGCTGGTCATCGACGGCCTGTCGGGGTTTCTCGAGTCGACGGTCTATCCGGAGCGCATCAACCGCTTCTTCTCCTGCCTGGCCGGCGAGCTGCGCAGCCGCGGCGTGACGGCGCTGATGACGCTGGAGACGCGCGACGTCGTCTCCAGCGTGATCTCGATGCCGTGGGGCGTGTCGGGCCTGGTGGACAACCTGTTCTTCCTGCGCTTCGTGCACGACGAGGGCCATGTCGAACGGCTGCTGACCATCATCAAGATGCGCGACACCGACTACCAGGCGGGCCTGCGACGCCTGCACATCGATTCGCAAGGAATGCACATTGCCGGAACCTATCGGGCTGACGGTGATGTGATCCCTTCGGCGCAACCCGTGGCCCAGGAAGGCCCCGCGCCTTCGTCGTCGAACTGACGGTGCGGAGACAAAAGGCGTCGCGTGAAGACCATTCTTGTCGTTGACGACGAACTGGGCAGTGCGGAAGTCCTGAGCCTGATCCTCGAGGAGGAGGGCTATCGGGCGTTCTGCGCCGTCAATGGGCAGCTCGCGCTGGTCCAGGCCAGGGAGGTCCCGCCCGATCTCGTCATCGTCGACTACATGATGCCGCTGATGAACGGCGCTGAATTCGCGCGCGCGCTGCGCGCCGACCCGCAGTTCTCGCACACGAAGATCATCCTCAACAGCGGCCTGCCCGAGGCCGCGATCCGCGACCAGTTCGACAGCTACGACGCGTTCCTGCGCAAGCCGTTCAAGGTCGAGCGGCTGCTGGAGCTGGTGCAGGAGTTCGTGGGCCGCTGAGGCCCATCCGCCGCAGCACCAGCGCGTCCAGCGAGAACGCGCCCGGGCCGAACACGGCCAGCAAGAGCAGGACGGCTCCCCAGAAGAAGTGCATGTGCAGGCCCGCCGGGCAATCGAAGCCGAACAGCTGCGGGTACGAGATCACCGCCATCGCGTTGACCACGAACAGGCCGGCCGCGCCGAGGCGGCCCATCAGGCCCAGCGTGATGAGCACGGGGAACGCGAGTTCGCCGAACGCGCCCACGCAGGCGGCCACGTCGGGCGGCAGCAGCGGCACGTGATACTCGTCGTGGAACAGCGCCAGCGTGGCGCCCCAGTCGGAGATCTTCACGAGTCCGGAGCGGAAGAACACCGAGGACACGTACAGCCTCAGCGCGAGCAGGGCGACGGGCTGGAGGCGGTCGACCAGGGCGGTGACGGCGAGGGCACGCTGGATCAGGGTTCGGATCATGATGTCCATCAAAGGGTGAAGCCGCACACCAGCCGCGCGGGGATCGCGCGGGCGAGGAGGGCGCCGAGGTCGAAATCGGGGTGCTGCCGCAGCGCGGACTCGGCGGCGTCGCCCAGCGGCTGGCCGGCCAGCGAGGCGGACAGGAAGGCCGCGTCGGCCGGGCCGCAGCCAGTGACGCGCACCACGAAGCCGTCGCGCGCGACGAGCGCGGTCTCGGGCAAGTCCCAGTCGACGCTGAACTCGCCGGCGTAGCCCGGCTGGTGGATCGTCCAGACGCGCACGATCGGGTACGGCGACGCGACCAGGGCGAGCCCCGGCGACCACTCGAAGCGGATGCCGGACTGCCGTTCGGGCGCCACCGCGCCGAGCGACGCGGGATCCCACTCGGGCGCGTCCGCCGCGCCGTAGGCCCGGTGCGCGGCCCATTCGAGGCGCGCCAGGTCGGGCAGCCAGGGCATGGACCGCACATGCTCGAAGCGCGCGAGGAAGGCATCGAAGGCCGCGCCGAAGTCGTTCAGGTCGCCGCCGGTCGAAGGCGTGCAGCGCTGGTACTCGCGCGCCAGGCCGTGGAAGAACTCGCCGCCGACCACCTGGCGGATCACCGGGCAGGCGGCCGACAGGGCCTTGTCGGCGGCGGCCACCATGTTGCCGCGGTAGATGGCCATGCGGCGGTCGGCCAGGTCGGCTTCGCCGGCGAGCCAGCGTCGAACGGCGGCGGTCTCGTCGCGATGGCGCAGCGCCGCCGCGAAGTCGGACTGCAGGCGCAGCAGCTCAGGCATGGGCCGCCTCGCGCCGCGCGATCGCGCTGGCCCGGGACGCCTGCGACAGCAGCACGTCGAGGGCGGGCAGGTCGGTGTCCCACTCGATGAGCGTGGGCTTCGCGCCGAAGCGCGCGCAGGCGTGCGCGTAGAGATCCCACACCGGGTCGCAGACGACGCTGCCGTGGGTGTCGATGAGGCAGTCGTCCACCACGGCATGGCCGGCGAGGTGGATCTGGACGATGGCCGGGCCGTCGAGTTCGGCCAGCCGTTCGACCGGGTCGAAGCCGAAGTTCACGGCGTTGACGTAGAGGTTGTTGAGGTCGAGCAGCAGCCCGCAGCCGGTGCGGCGCGCGAGCTCGGCGAGAAAGGCCGTCTCGGTCATCTCGCCGTCGCGGAACTCGACGTAGGCCGACAGGTTCTCGACGAGGATGCGGCGCCCGAGCGTGGCCTGCACGTGGTCGATGCGATCGGCCAGCAGCGCCAGCGTCTCGCCGGTGTGGGGCAGGGGCAGCAGGTCGTTGAAGTGCACGCCGCCGATCGCGCCCCAGCTGAGGTGCTCGGAGACGAGCGCCGGCTCCACGCGGTCGACCAGGCGCTTCAGCTTGGCCAGGTGATCGTCGGCCAGGCGGTCGGCCGAGCCGAGCGACAGGCCGACGCCGTGCAGGCTGATCGGGTATGCGGCGCGCGCGCGTTCCAGCGCATGCATCGAGGCGCCGCCCTCGAGGAAGAAGTTCTCGCTGTGGACTTCGAGGAAGGCCAGCTCCGGCCGCCGCTCGAAGACCTCGCGGTAGTGCGGCTGGCGAAGGCCGATGCCGGTGCCTTGGAGAGGTGGAATCGCGGCGGTCATCGTTCCGGCCTTCGTCTTGGGGAGCCTGGAGATTACTTCTTCGGCGCCATCGTGGTGCCGCCCATCTTGTCGCAGGTGCCCTTGTCGACGTACTTCCAGTCGCCCTTGTCGTTGTCCTTGGTGGCGGTGCCGGCGCACGAGTGCGACCCGGTGGCGCTGGCGCAGTCGTTGGCGCCGGCCTTGGCGATGCCGAAGCACTTCTCCTTGGACGGGTCGGCGGCCACCGGCCCGGCGTGGGCGGCGGTGATGGCGCCGAGCGCGAGGACGGAGGCGAGGGCGGAACGGATGAAGAGTTGCTTGTCCATGAGGATCTCCTTGAAGGTGGTTTGAGGCGCGCCGATGTGCGGCACCTCCGTCTGTCGCGCGGTGTCGCGGATCCTTACGGGTCTTCGAAAAAACTTTGTCGACGGGTTCTTGGCGGCGGTTCGTGAAACCGCTTTCAAAACAGCGGTAACATGCCGGATCCGGACGACGGCGCGGCCACGCGAGCCTACCGCGAGCCGGATGCCACCGCTCCCGGAGACATCATGAATCCCGTCCTTCCCGCCGCCGTCGCCGCCGCGATCGGCCTGGCCCAGGCGCCCGCCACCGGCGCGACGCTGGAGATCCACACCACCGCGTCCGGCAGCGACCATCGCCTCGCGCTGACCGCCAGCGCGCCGTTCGTGCACGGCCAGCAGCCGCCGGAAGGCGACATCTCCGTCTTCGTCGATCCGGGCAAGACCTTCCAGACGCTGCTGGGCATCGGCGGGGCGATCACCGATGCCAGCGCCGAGGTGTTCGCCAGGCTGTCGCCCAAGGAGCAGGAGCGCCTGCTGCGCGCCTACTACGACCCGAAGGACGGCATCGGCTACACGCTGGCCCGCACCACGATCCACAGCTCCGACTTCAGCAGCGCCAGCTACACCTACGTCGCGGAAGGCGACGCGAAGCTCGACACCTTCTCGGTGGCGCACGACCGCGAGTTCCGCATCCCGCTGATCAGGCGCGCGATCGCCGCGGCCGGCGGCCGCCTCACGCTGTTCGCGAGCCCGTGGAGCGCGCCCGCGTTCATGAAGAGCAACGCCAGCATGCTGCAGGGCGGCACGCTCAAGCCCGAGTTCGCCGACGCCTGGGCGGCCTACTTCACGCGCTTCATCCGCGCGTACGAGCAGGAAGGCATTCCCGTCTGGGGCATCACGGTGCAGAACGAGCCGATGGCCAGGCAGCGCTGGGAGTCGATGCTCTTCAGCGCCGAGGACGAGCGCGACTTCCTCAAGAACCACCTGGGCCCGGCCATGGCGCGCGCCGGCCTGGGCGAGCGCAAGATCATCGTGTGGGACCACAACCGCGACCTGATGACGCAGCGCGCGCACGTGATCTTCGACGACCCCGACGCGTCGCGCTACGCCTGGGGAATGGGCTTCCACTGGTACGAGACCTGGGCCGGCGGCGCGCCGATGTTCGCCAACGTGGGCGTGGTGCACCAGGCGTATCCCGGCAAGCACCTGCTGCTGACCGAAGCCACGGTCGAGGGCTTCGACCCCGCGCGGCTGCAGTCGTTCGCCAACGCCGAGCGCTACGGCGCCGCACTGATCAACGACTTCAACAACGGCGCCGAGGGCTGGACCGACTGGAACATCCTGCTGGACGAGAAGGGCGGACCCAACCACGTCGGCAACTTCTGCTTCGCGCCCGTTCACGCGGACACGCGCACGGGCGAGCTCACCTTCACGCCCAGCTTCTGGTACCTGGGCCACTTCTCGAAGTTCATCCGCCCCGGCGCGCACCGCGTCTCGGCCGCCAGCAGCCGCAGCGGCCTGCAGACCACCGCGTTCACGAATCCCGACGGCTCGGTGGCCACGGTGGTGATGAACGCCACCGACGAGCCGATGGACTACCGCTTCTTCCTCGGCAAGGACGAGGCGAGCGTGGCTATCCCCGCGCACGCGATCCAGACGCTGGTGGTGCGCTGAAGGGCGCGCAGGATCCACGCGCGCCAGGCCACGCCGGACCTCAGCCAGCCCTCAGCTTGCTACCCGGAACGCGGTAGCCCGCGCGCCCGCCGAGCCCGGGCGCGATGGCAAACTGCGGCGATGACATCGTCCCCAGCCGACACCGCCGACGAGCCCGCGCGACTCCTCCAGCAGGGCATCGCCGCGGCAGGGCGGGGCGCCGGCGAGGAGGCCTTGGGATGGTTCCGCCGGGCGGCGGCGCTGCGGCCCGGATTCGCGGCCGCGCAGGCCAACCTGGGATTGCTGCTGGTGGCGATGCACCGGCACGCCGAGGCCGAGGGCCCGCTGCAGCAGGCGGTGACGCTGATGCCCGGCGACGCGGCCCTGCGCAACGCGCTGGGCGTGACGCAGGAGGCGCTGCGGCGCCACGCCGATGCCGAGCAGACCTACCGCGCCGCGCTGGCGGCCGATCCCGGCCTGGCGGACGCGCACACCAACCTCGGCAACTGCCTGCGCCGCCTCGGGCGCCCGTTCGAGGCCGAGGCGCACCTCGTGCGCGCCATCGAACTCAGGCCCGGGTTCGCCGTGGCGCATTTCAACCTCGGTGTGCTGCTGCAGGAACGCGGCGAGGCGGCGCGCGCCATCGCCGAATACCGCCGGGCGCTCGAGCTCCGTCCCGACTACGTGGAGGCCCTGAACAACCTGGGCAGCTGCCTGCGCACCCAAGGCTTCGTCGACGAGGCGCGCGCCGCGTTCGAAAGCGTCCTCGAACTGCGCCCGACGCAGATCGAGGCGCACTGCAACCTGGCGCCGTTCAAGACCTACCGGCCCGGCGATCCGCAGATCGAGCAGTTGCTGTCGCAGCAGCACCGACTGCCGGTGCTTCCCGAAGAGGGCCGGGTGCGCTACTGGTTCACGCTGGGCAAGATGCTGGAGGACGTCGGTCGCCACGACGAGTCGTTCGCCGCCTACGCCGCGGGCAACCGCGCCAAGCACGCGGTCACGGCCTGGGACGAGGCGGCGCACCTGGCCCTGCAGCGCCGCATCGTCGAGACGTTCCCGCGCGAGCGGCTGGCGCGGCCGGTGGCGCCGTCCGCCGGCGGCCCGACGCCCGTGTTCATCGTGGGCATGCCGCGCTCGGGCACCTCGCTGCTGGAACAGGTGCTGGCCACGCTGCCGCGCGTGCACGGTGCCGGCGAGATCACCTGGCTCGGCGAGACGCTGCAGTCGGCGTGCGACGAGGCGGTCGACGCCGATTTCCGCTTTCCGGAATCGCTGGCGGCATGGCCGGACGAGGCCCTCGTCGCGCTGGGCCGCCGCTACACCGAGCGCCTGCGCGCGCTGGCGCCGGACGCGACCCACGTGGTGGACAAGCTGCCCGACAACTTCATGCACCTCGGGCTGATCCACCTGATGCTGCCCGGCGCCCGCATCGTGCATTCGATGCGCGACCCGATGGACTCGTGCTTCTCGTGCTTCTCGCGCCTGTTCGCCGGCGACAACCTGGGCTACACCTACGACCTGGGCGCGGTGGGGCGCTACTGGGTCGGCTACCACCGGATCATGCGGCACTGGCACGCCGCGCTGCCGCCCGGCCGCATCCTGGACGTGTCCTACGAGACCATGGTGTCGGACTTCGAGAACCAGGCGCGCCGGCTCGTCGAGTACCTGGGCGTGCCCTGGGACGAGCGCTGCCTCGGTTTCCACGACAACCGGCGCGTGGTGCGCACCGCCAGCGTGGCGCAGGTGCGCCGGCCGATCTACAGGACGTCGGTGGCGCGGTGGAAGCACTACGAGCGGCACCTGGGGGCGCTGCACGCGGTGGTCGGGGGTTACCGCTGAGAGGACAGCGGCTTCAGTACGCGGGGTACGTGGACAGCTGCGTCGCCATGATGAAGTGCGTCCAGACCTTGAGGTGCTCACGCGCCTGCTGGCAGCGCTCCTCGCGCAAGCCGCTGATCAGGCAGGCCTGGAGCATCGGATGCTCCGTGTGGTTGATCGTCCCGGCGCCCAGGAAGGTGCCTCCGCGAGCGATCAGCGTCTCGAAGGAGTGCGTGAGCGGCGTCGACGGCCCCGTCCAGGGTTGCTTCGGGCTGATGTTTCCCTTGCGCGTGAAGACCAGGCCGTTGTCGCGATACTGCGGGCCCGGCAGTCCGTTCGGCATGAAGGTCGTCAGTTGAGGGTCGATGCGGAAACCGAAGCTGGGCACGCGCGGCAGCATGACCTGGCGCTCGAACTGCACCGCCGCCGCCTGGATCTCGTTGGGATAGACCGCTCCGTGGGCCCAGAAGACCTGCTCGAAGATCCCGTCGTCGGACCGCGCCACGCAGACGCCGTCGGCGCGCGCGAGCGCGTAGCCTTCGGGGACCAGGGCCGTGGCGCCGCTGCCGTCGTGGCGCCAGACATGGAAGCGGAGCGCGCTCAGCTCCTGTGGATCCAGTCGGGACAAGCCGGCCAGATACTGGACCCGGGCAAAGTCGTCCGCGCCGCGCGCGACGTCGTCGAAACTGCGCACGCCGACATCTCGAAACGAGAGGTCGCCGCACTGGATGCGGCGGCTGGACACCGTGTCGGAGTGCGCCCGCTCCAGGTCGCTCAGGGTGAAATACGACTTCGACAGGTGCACCGGGGCATTCACGGGCGCGGCGGATGCAAGGAGCTGGTTGACCCACTCCGACGGCCAGCCCCAGCTGGCGGGCGCCGCGCCGGCCTTCAGGCCGCCGGCGACGATGCCGATGACCTCGCCGTGGCCGTCGATGATCGGACCGCCGGACATGCCGGGCTCGAGCGGCGCGTTGAAGCGAAGCACCGTCTGCTCGACGTCCACGGGGCTGCCGATGCCCTGCAGTTCGACCAGCAGGGCAGGCGTCAGGATGTTCTTCAGCTGGGATTTCCCGCTCGCGAACGTCACGGTCAGGTCGCTGCCCGACATCTGCGCATTCTGGTAGCCCAGTCCCGAGAACGTGCCGTCCTTGTCCGGCGGAGGCGGGGCCAGCTTCAGCGCGGGGATCGCCGGCGGATCGGGGACCTCCAGCAGCGCGAGGTCTCCCTTCGGCAGGACGCGCCTGATGGTCGCCGCGCGGCTCGACGGACTGCCGGCTGCCGCCGTCTCCTCGTAGCGGACGATGATCGCGCTGCAGCCGCCGACGACATGGTGGGCCGTGACGATGCGCCCGGCCGTGGTCAGGGCGAAACCCGTGCCGCTGCGCGTGGTTCCGTCCGCGCAGCCGGTGGCGCTGATGTAGACCGTCGAGCGCAGGGCCTGCTGGCGGACGGCCAGCGGCAGCCTGGCCGGATCGGCCCAGGCCGCGGCGCCGACAAGGCCCGACGTCGCGAGCAGGGCACGCGCGGCACCGCGGAGGACGACGCTCGTCATGAGGGCTTCCTGCACAGCGTGTCGTACGCCGATTCATAGGCTTGCTGGCGCTTGTCCTCCGGCAATCCGGCGAGCGCCTGGCTCAGCGCGGCGAGCGACCGGTAGGCCTTGACGTTGCTGTCGAACAGCATCCGGTAGTCCGCGGCGGCGGCACCCTGCGCCTTCAGGCGGGCGTATTCACCGCACAGGCTCGATCGATCCTCGAAGAATCCGGAGAAGGTCGGCCCTGGCCCGGCAGCCGCATGCGTTTCTCGCTCGCCCTTCGAATCGGCGGGGTCGGCATGCGCCCCCTCCTTGGGCGGCGAGGAAATGGACAGGCCCCAGTGCAACTGGACGAGCAGGGCGGCTTGCTGGTCATCCGGCACGTTCATCTCCGCGAGCATCTTCTTGTGCTCCTGGATGGTCGGTCCGAGCGTGCCGTGCGTCCTGAGCCAGACCGCTCCGAGCGCGGACAGGGACGCCACGAGCGCGAAGGCGGTGAGCCGCCGTGCGGCGGCCGCGGAGAACGGGCGATCCTCCTTCTCGGCCAGGCCGAAAAAGGCCCCGAGGATCGCCACCAGGCCCGTCACGACCACGCCGATGACGGGCGACGTGCTCAGCCCCATCGATATGCCGAGCAGCAATCCGAGGCAGGCTCCCGCGACGGCATCGGCGCGCCGGCTCGCACCACCGACGTGCCGGCGACTCGGCGCCACGCCCGGCTCTGAAGACTCCTTGTCCATGGCCTCTCCCTGGAGCCAGGGTAGTCGGGCTTCGTTTGGCTGTACATCCCCATCGACCACCGGGCCGGAGCGAGACCGGCGCGGGAGCGGGCTGCAATGCGCGATTTCGAGGAGGCCGTGCGCCGAATCGGCGTCCGATCGTCGACTCCAGGTCCTCCGATCGCGCTCGAGCTGGCGCGGATGCCTGTCAGCCCTGGCTACGCGGCAATCCGTTGCAAGATTGACTCGGCCATTGGCGACAGCGTGCGCCCTTGGAGAGTGACGACGCCCATCTGCGCCGCCACGGCGGGAAGCTCCGGCACGTTCGACAGTTTCAGCTCCCCGGCCTTGACCTCGTCGGCCACCGCGGCGTGCGGCGCCGCAAGCACCGATTCCGAGTGCACGGCCACCGTCTTCAGCACGTACAGGTTGTCGCATTCGAGGGCCAGCGGCAGCAGACGCTTGACGAGCAGCTCCCAGTTGTTGATCTCGACGCGCACGTTGACATCGGGATGCTCGCGGCGCAGGTCGATCAACAACGGCGGCAGGAAGGTGCCTGCGGGGAAGGGGCCGACGCCGAAGGCGATGTCGCCCAGCCCGCGGTCGCGATAGAGCGTGACGTCGTGCTCGAGGCAGCGGCTGTTGAAGACGAGCTGGCGCGCCCGCGCGATCACGAACTCGCCGGCCGGAGTGGCAGTGACCTCCTGGGTGCCGCGCTCGAACAGCACCAGGCCCAGCTCCGCCTCGGCGGCGTGGGTCGGCCTGGAGGCCGCGGCCGGCTACAAGACGCCCATCGGCCCGCTCGGGCTGTGCTCGGTGCGGGTGCAGCAGACGCAGGCCGACAGCAACAGCTCGTTCGGCGCCAGCAAGCCGATGTCCACCAACGTCGGCGCGTTCTTCACCACCAAGGTGCCCGTCGTCGACGCGATCCTGACCCTGCAGTACATGGCCACCGTCGAATCGCGCAACGCGCGTTCGGGCACCTACTCGCAGGCGCGGCTGATCAGCGAGAAGGTTGGTGGCGATACCCGGCGCCCTCACGTCATGAAATCGCCCGGTCGACGGCGCGCAAGCATACTTGCGTATGGAAGACTCTTCTCGTTTCGCTGCCCCGCGGGCGACGACTGCCGTTGGACTGCGCATCGTCGGGCTGGGCGCGTCCGCCGGCGGCCTTGAGCCGCTCCAACAATTCCTGGCTGGCGTTCCGACTGGGAGCGGCCTCGCCTACGTCGTGGTCCAACACATGGATCCCACGCACAAGGCACTCCTGGCGGAGCTTCTGCAACGCGCCACGCCGATGCCGGTGCGCGAAGCGGTCAACGCGCAGCGCATCGAGCCTGATGCGGTCTATGTCATTCCACCGAATTCCGAACTCACCGTTCTGGGCGGTGCGCTTCACCTGGCCCATCCTTTGCTGCCGCGAAGCCAAAGGCTGCCCATTGATGTGTTCTTCAGTTCGTTGGCGCGGGAACTCGGCTCCAGGGCGATCGGTATCGTCCTGTCAGGCATGGGGTCGGACGGGACGCAGGGACTGCAGGCGATCTCATCGCAAGGCGGCCTGACCCTGGCGCAGCAGCCCGATTCGGCGCAGTTCGATTCCATGCCCAGGAGCGCCATTGCCTCGGCCTGTGTCGACATTGTCTCGCTCCCCGCCGACATGCCAGAACGCATCCTGAGCGTGACAGGTCGTCAACCCGCACCCGATTTTCCACCCTTCGAGTCCGATGTCGATCCTGCAGTCGCACTGGATACGGTTCTCGAGCTCTTGCAGCACCGGACCAGGCACGACTTCGCGCCCTACAAATCGAACACGCAGTTGCGGCGCATCGCGCGCCGCATGGCGGTGCACGGCATCGACACCATGACCGTCTATGCAGATTTCCTGCGTGACAACCCGCAAGAGCTGGACCTTCTGTTCAAGGAGATGCTGATCGGCGTCACGTCGTTCTTCCGCGACCCGGAAGTCTGGCAGGAACTGAGTGACAGCGTGCTGCCGACGCTGATCGAGCGGCACGCCAGGGATTCCAGTCCGCTGCGTGCCTGGGTGATCGGCTGTTCGACGGGCGAGGAGGCCTACTCGTTGGCCATGGCCTTCACTGAAGCGTTGGACTCCCTGCCGGCGGCCGCTGCCTGTAAGCTTCAGATCTTTGCCACCGATCTCAACGCGGACGCGATCGCAGCGGCGCGCAGCGGGCGCTTCGCCTCGACGATTGCCCGGGACATGACGGCGGAACGCCTGGCGCGTTTTTTCTCGGAACGGCCGGACGGATATCAGATAGACAAACGCATCCGGGACATGGTGCTGTTCGCGCAGCACGACGTGATCCTCGACCCGCCGTTCACCCGCCTCGACATGCTGTCGTGCCGGAATCTGATGATCTATTTCGGCACCGCGCTCCAGCGACGGCTGGTGCCCCTGTTCCACTACAGCCTGCGCCCTGGCGGCGCGCTGTTTCTCGGGAGCTCGGAGACCGTCGGCCGTGCCCAATCGCTGTTCGCGCCGCTGCATCCGAAGTCTAGGCTCTACTGGCGCAGCGACAATGGCGTCGCCGTCGGCGGGGTGGTCTTTCCGACCCACCGACGTCCGTCGTCGAGAGCGGCCACACAGGAGACGCATCTGGCTCACACGAAAACTCCCCCGGCCAACCTTCAAACCCTGGCCGACCAACTGCTCCTGCAATCGTTTTCGCCACCCGCCGTGCTGGTCAACGACGGCGGAGACGTCATCTACATCAGCGGGCGCACCGGTCGCTATCTGGAGCCGGCGGCCGGCAAGGCGAACTGGAACATCCACGTGATGGCGCGCCCGGCCATTCGCGCGCAGTTGGCGGTTGCGTTGCGGGCGGCCCTCCAGGAAAAGACATCGGTCGAATTGCGTGGCTTGCGGCTCGACGACGCAACGGCGGCCACGGTCGACGTCACTGTGCAGGCCGTCACCCAGCCCAAGTCGATGGAGGGCATGGCGATGATCGTCTTTCGCGACGTGCCGGCCACCCCGAGCAAACGCGGAAAGCGGTTGAAGGCGGGCGGCGCGGCCGATACCGCCATCAGTGACGAGCTGATCCGTTCGCGCGAGGAGATCCACGCGCTGCGCCAGGAAATGCGTGCCTCGCAGGAGGAACTGCAGGCTGCCAACGAGGAATTGCAGTCCACCAACGAGGAGCTGCAATCGGCCAACGAGGAGCTGACAACTTCCAAGGAGGAGGCGCAGTCGATGAACGAGGAACTGCAGACGATCAACGGCGAATTGCAGTCCAAGCTCGACGACCTCGCGCTCGCGCAGAGCGACATGCAGAACCTGCTCAACAGCACGGACATCGCCACGCTGTTTCTCGACAAGGACCTCAACGTCCGGCGTTTCACCGAACAGATCGCGCGCGTGGTTCACCTGCGAGCCGCGGATATCGGTCGACCCCTGAGCGAACTGGCCAGTACGCTGCTGTATCCGGAAATGCACGATGATGTGAAGGAGACGCTGCGCACGCTGGCGTTCAGCGAGAAGCAGATCGCGACCAGCGACAAGCGCTGGTTCACCGTGCGCATCATGCCGTACCGCACTTTGGCCAACGTCATCCAGGGCGTTGTGATCACCTTCGTGGACATCACCGTCGCGAAAGAGCTCGAATCGCGCCTGCGCAAGGCGTAGAGTCACGATACCCAGACGTTCCCTGGAAGGTTTCCATGTCCGATCACGCTCTCGAACCGGCACGTTTGGCAGACCTGCGAAGCCGGGCTGCGTCTCGCCTGGCGGGTGCCGCGGCCACCAAAGGCTCTCCCGCTCGAATGACCGACGCACTGTCGGCGCTCCATACGTTGGCCTCTTCCCCGAAGACCGCGGCCGATGCGTTGGCGTTGCTCCACGAACTCCAGGTGCATCAGGTCGAACTCGACCTCCAGGCGGAGGAACTGCGAGAGTCACGAGCCGAGCTGGAATCCGCCCTGCGCCATCAGATCGAGCTCTACGATCTTCAGCCTGTAGGCTGCTTCACGATCGATGTTTGCCTGGCCGTGCATGAGCTGAACCAGACCGCTGCCAGGATGCTGGGGATCGAGCGCGAGGAGGCTGACGGAGTGAGCCTCGACAACTACCTTGCACCGGATAGCCAACGCATGCTGAAAGCATGTGTTTCGAGCGTTGTCCTAGGCGAGCCATTGGCCTCATGCCTCCTGACGTTTCGCGCGACGAACGCGCCTGCACGACTCGTCCGGGCAGACATTCGGGCCCAGCCTGGCACACGGCACTACTTCGTGGTGCTGACGAACGTCGGTGACGAACAGAATTCTCAGCCCAAGGCACGGTGACCCCGCGCGGACCGAGTGCTATCCCTCGGACGATATGCGCTACGGACGCAATAAGAGGGTTGCCGAATACCAAGACTGACGCGAAGCTTGCGTGAATTTGACGAACACGGCGCGCGACGGTCATTTTCATCGGAACCCCATGCCCGATTTGCCTGATCCCAGAAGAAACCAGCTGCTCGCGGCGCTACCCGCCGCGGAATGGGAGCGCTGGGGGCCGCAGCTCGAGTTCATCGAGCTGGCGCTGGGGGACGTGCTGTACGAGTCGGGTTGCATGCTGAGCTATGTCACCTTTCCGACGACGGCCATCGTGTCCCTGCTGTACGTGACGGAGGACGGTGGTTCGGCTGAGATCGCGCTAGTCGGCAATGAGGGGGTTGTCGGTGTCTCGCTGTTCATGGGCGGCGAATCGACATCCGGCCGCGCGGTCGTTCTGAGCGCGGGCCAGGGCTACCGCCTTACGGCGGTGCGCATCAAGGAAAAATTCAACCGCGCTCCGGTTCTGCATTTGTTGCTTCGCTACACACAGGCGCTGATCACGCAGATGGCTCAGACCGCCGTCTGCAATAGGCACCATTCGCTCGATCAACAGCTCTGTCGATGGCTACTGCTCAGCCTGGATCGGCTGGACGGGAGCGAGCTAGTGATGACACAGGAACTGATCTCCAACATGCTGGGCGTCCGCCGTGAAGGAGTTACCGAGAGTGCCACCAAACTCCAGAAAGCCGGGCTCATCTGCTATTCGCGCGGGCACATCACGGTGCTCGATCGCCCCGGACTCGAACGCCGCTCGTGTGAATGCTATGCGGTCGTGAAGAGGGAATACGACCGGCTGCTACCGAGGGAAGTCGCGGCCTGACCACTCGTTGCCGCTGTGTGGCTCGAGAAGTCTATCGTCCGCGACAAAGGCTGCATGCGAACCCTCGGGAATGTCACACTGCCCGTTGGGGCTGCGAGCAGGGCCCAGTGTTTGCAAGTTCGGTTGAGAAACGCGTACAACTTCGGTTGCAGTCCGGCGACATGAATTTGTTTGTCGATTGCAGCGCGCTTCCATAGTCGGCGGAGCAGGGGAAGCCAGCATTTCTCGTCGTGGAGATGCGACACAAAGGTGGTTGCTACCCTGACGCGCGACAGAAATGTCCTGGCTCGCCCAACGGCAAATAGATTGTTCAAAAGAGCAGGGAAGTTCTCGGAGCCGACCCTGGCGGATTTCGCCGTGACGTGCAAGGCCGACTTCGCGCGCCAGATGCTATCGGCACGGCGCCACGCGTTCGGCAGACATCCGGCAATTGCTCACCAGGTCGATCTGACTCCACACGACCTTCCTCAGCCGTTGGCAATCGTCGAGGCGCGCTTGCGAAGCGGCGTAGAACGTCCCCGGCTTGGAAGCGAACGGCCGGTCGATCTTTCGCGCCGCGAGCACTTGGGTTTCCTGGTCCACCGACAACGGGTCCGGCAGTGCTTCGTTGCGTCATGAGTCGACATCGACCTGTGGCCGCACCTCGTCGGGCAAATGGAACTCGTGCCACATGCCGTTGAGGATGCCGAAGCCCGCGGCCAGGCCCACGCCCAGGATCCAGGTGAAATACCACATGAGAGTTGCTCCTTGAGGTTTCAGTAGCGATCGGGATTGACGCTGATCTCGGCGCTGGTCACGCGTCCGCGCATCACGCGCAGCGCCCACGCCGTGTAGCCGAGGATCAGCGGCAGGAAGACGGCGGTGCAGAACAGCATGATCGCCAGCGTGTGGCCGGTGGACGACGCGTTCCACACCGTCAGGCTGGAACGGGCGTCGATGCTGGAGGGCACGATGAAGGGGAACATCGCGACCCCGACGCTTCCGATGATTCCGATCATCGACAGCCCGGAGCCGATGAAGGCCAGCCCTTCCAACTTGCGGCGGATGCCTGCCAGCGCCATGGCTGAGCCGAGGAGCCCCAGCGCCGGGACGATCCACAGCACCGGGTGCGCCGCGTAGTTCGCGAGCCAGGCGCCGGCGGCAGCCTCCGAGGTCGTGCGCAGCGGATTGGACGCGCCCAGCGGGTCGCCGCCCGCGACGATGCGGTAGCCGAGGGTGCCGAACGCCAGCCACACGCCGCCCAGCGCGTAGAGCACCAGGCTGGCAAGCGCCGCCACGGTGCCGAACCGGCGCGCGCGCGCCTGCACCGGCCCGGGCTCGACTTTCAGAACGAGCCAGGTGCTGCCGTGAAGCACCAGCATCGCCACCGACACCAGGCCGCTCAGCAACGCGAATGGCGTGAACAGGCCCAATAAGCTGCCGTCGTAGAAAGAGCGCAGGTCCGAGTCGAGACGGAACGGCACGCCCAGCAGCACGTTGCCCACCGCGACGCCGAACACCAGCGCGGGCACGAGACCGCCGACGAACAGCGCCCAGTCCCAGCGCGCGCGCCATGCGGGGTCGGGCCGCTTCGAGCGGTACTTGAAGCCGACCGGCCGCAGGATCAGCGCGGACAGCACCACGAACATCGCCAGGTAGAAGCCGGAGAAGCTCACCGCGTAGACGAACGGCCAGGCCGCGAAGATCGCCCCGCCGCCGAGGATGAACCACACCTGGTGGCCCTCCCAGTTTGGGGCGACGGAATTGATCGCGATGCGGCGCTCAAGATCGGTGCGCGCGACGAAGGGGAGCAGGGCGGCCACGCCCAGGTCGTAGCCGTCGGTCAGCGCGAAGGCGATGAGCAGCACGCCCAACAACAGCCACCAGATGACGCGAAGCGTCTCGAGGTCGAGGAAGTTCATGATGTGTCCTTGGGATCGTTCAGGCGGCCATCGGCGTCGCAGGTAGCGGGCCGGGTGCTGGCTGCGGATCGACGTGGTCGTACGGGCCGTGCGCGATGGCCGCCAGCATCATCCGCACCTCGATCACGGCCAGGCCGCCGTACAGCGCGGTGAACCCGACGAGCGTCGTCCAGAGCTCGGTGCGGGTCAGGGACGAGGTGGCGAGGAAGGTCGGCAGCACGCCGTCGATGGCCCACGGCTGGCGGCCCATTTCTGCGACCACCCAGCCGAGCTCCGCTGCGAGCCACGGCAGAGGCAAGGCGAGCACGGCAAGGCGCCAGAACCAGCGCACGCGGGCGTGCCTGCGCAACGAGCAGAGAATGAAGGCGGTGGCGAACAACGCGATCATCGCGAAGCCGATCAGCGCCATCGCGCGGAAGGCCCAGAACATCAGCGCCACGTTGGGCACGGTGTCCCATGCGGTGGCGGCGATCTGCTGCGGCGTGGCCCGGCGCGGGTCGGCCACGACGCGCTCGAGCAGGAGCGCATAGCCGAGGTCACGCCTGTGGGCCTCGAACTGCGCTCGGGCGGGCATGTCGGCAGGCGTCACCTTCAACTGCTCCACCGCGTCGTAGGCGAGCACACCGGATGTGATGCGTTCCTGCGCCTTGAGCACCAGCTCGGACATGCCCTCGACCTCCTTGTCGAGGCTGCGCGTGGCGATCAGGCCGAGCACCCAGGGGATCTCGACCTTGTAGCGCGTCTCGCGGGCGGTGGTGTCGGGGATGCCGATCAGCGTGATGCCGGCCGGCGCGGGTGCGGTGTGCCAGGCGGCCTCGATCGCGGCGAGCTTCATCTTCTGGTTGTCGGTGAGCGCATAGCCGCTCTCGTCGCCCAGCACGACCACCGACAGCGACGCGGCAAGGCCGAACGCCGCGGCGACGGTCATCGAGCGCGTCGCGACCGGCACGAAGCGGCCGCGCAACAGGTAGAAGGCCGAGATGCCCAGGACGAACACCGACGCGATCACGTAGCCGGCACTGACCGTGTGGACGAACTTGGCCTGCGCGATCGGGTTCATCAGCACGGCGCCGAAGTCGGCCACCTCCATGCGCATCGTGTCGGGGTTGAACGTGGCCCCGGTCGGGTTCTGCATCCAGCCGTTGGCCACGAGGATCCACAGCGCCGACAGGTTGGTGCCCAGCGCGACGAGGAACGTGACAACCAGGTGGGCGACCTTGGACAGTCGATCCCAGGCGAAGAACATCACGCCCACCATCGTCGCCTCGAGGAAGAAGGCCATCAGTCCCTCGATGGCCAGCGGGGCGCCGAAGATGTCGCCCACGTAGTGCGAGAAGTACGACCAGTTGGTGCCGAACTGGAACTCCATCGTGAGGCCGGTGGCGACGCCCAGTACGAAGTTGATGCCGAACAGCTTGGCCCAGAACCGGGTGATGTCGCGCCACACGGGGCGGCCGGTCATCACGTAGACGGCCTCCATGATCACCAGCATGACGGACAGCCCCAAGGTCAGCGGGACGAAGAGGAAGTGATAGAGCGCGGTGAGTGCGAACTGCAAGCGCGAGAGATCCACGATGCCGGATTCCATGGAGCGACCTTTGTGTGTGCCTGAGCGTTCTCGGAGTGCCTGGAAGATACGGCGCGCCATCGCGCGCCGACTTGAGATCGCGCAAGGGACGGCGGTCGCAGTTCGGCGATCGTTGCGACATGGCCGACGCAGCACATCTTCCCGATCCCGCCACGCGCTTCCTGGCCGAGGCCACCCGCGGCGTGCGCGGGATCCAGGTCTCGTCCGCGCTGCTCGTGGCCGACGCCGCCGCCGCGATCGCCTTCGCGGGTGGCCTGGCAGGCGCCTTGCAGGCGCTCGTCGCGCATCGTCCCTTGGCCGGCTGGCTCGCACTGGCCGTGATGGGTGCCGCGCTACGCGGCGTCCTTGCATTGCTCGCCGCGCGCGTGGGAGCGCGTTCCGCGGAGTCGGTACGCGCGGGTGTGCGTCGGCGCGTCGTGGCCGCGGCGCTGGACAGGTCGGCCGGCGTGCGGCGCGCCGATGCAGCGACCGCGTCGCTCCTGAACGTCGCGGTGGACGAGGTCGACGCGATCGACGGCTACGTCGCGCGCTTCCTGCCGGCGCGGCACGCGGCGGCGATCGCGCCGCTGGTGGTGCTGCTGGCCACCGCCCTCGCGAGCCCCATCGCGGCGCTGGTACTGGTGATCACCTTCGTGCCCTTCGTCGCGCTGATGGCGTTCACCGGCATGGCCTCGGCGGCGCAGTCGCAGCGGCAGTTCGCGGCATTGGCACGCCTGTCCGGCCTGTTCGTCGACCGGCTGCGGGCGCTGCCGGTGGTGCTGGCGTTCCGCGCCGAGGCGCGCGAGACGCGGCAACTGGCGGATGCCGCCGCCGAAGTCGCGCGACGCACCGTTGCCGTGTTGCGCGTAGCGTTCCTGTCGTCGGCAGTGCTGGAGTTCTTCTCGGCATTGAGCGTGGCGCTGGTGGCCGTGTATGCAGGCTTCAACCTGCTGGGGCTGCTGCCTTTCCACGTGCCCGAGCGACTCGACCTGGGCCGCGCGTTCTTCGTGCTGGCACTCGCGCCCGAGTTCTACGCGCCGATGCGGCGTCTCGCTGCGGCGTACCACGACCGCACCGCAGCGCTGGCCTCGGCAGCGCGGATCGAGGCGTTCGAGGACACGCCGCGCGCACCGGCCGCGCCGTCGTCGCCTGCCTGCCTGCGCGTGCCTGCCATTCGTTTCGAGGGCGTCGCCATCCGCTTCGAGGACGAGGCCCGCGACGTCGTCGCGGGCCTGTCGTTCGAGTTGCGTCCCGGCCAGACGCTCGCGCTCCTCGGACCGTCGGGCAGCGGCAAGACCAGCGTGCTGCGACTGCTGCTGGGCATGGCGCCACGGACTGCGGGCCGCGTGCTGGTCGATGGCGAGCCGCTGGATGAACATCACGGCGTCGCCGCGCGGGCCGCCTGGGTCGGACAGGCGACCCTGATCGTGCCGGGAAGCCTGCGCCACAACCTGCTGCTCGCGGCGCCCGGGGCCGAGCCGAACGCCATCGCCGACGCCATCGCGGGCGCCGGGCTCGGCGCCGTCGTGCTGCGACGCGTCGGCGGGCTCGATGCTCACCTCGATGAACGAGGCGGCTACCTGTCCGGCGGCGAGCGACGCCGTCTCGCCCTGGCGCGGGCCCTGTTGAAGCCCAGCTCGATCTGGTTGCTCGACGAACCGACGGCGCACCTCGACGTCGCCGCCGAGGCGGCGCTGATCGCCACCATCGGCCAGGCGCGTTCGGGCCGCACGACGCTCATCGCGACGCACAGCGAGCGCGTGGCCGCGCTGGCCGACGTCGTGATCCGCCTGGGAGAAATGCAATGAAGGGCGTCCTGGACAGGCTGCTGGCCGAGGGTTGCGCGCGCGAGTCGCGACGATTCCGGCGCGCCTCGGCGTGCGCCGTCGTGCTGGGGCTCGCCGCGGTGTTCCTGCTGGGCGTGTCGGGCTGGTTCATCGCGGCCTCGGCCGCCGCGGGCATTGCCGGCATCGCCGTGGCCACCGCGTTCAACTACATGCTGCCCAGCGCTGCCCTCCGGCTGCTCGCGATCGCGCGCACGGCGGCGCGCTACGGCGAACGCCTGATCGGGCACGATGCGGCGCTGCGTACCCTGGCAAGCGTGCGCCCGGCGCTGTTCGCCGCGATCATGCGCGTCACGCCCGAGCGCGCGCTGGCAATCGCCTCGGGCGAGGCCGCCACGGCACTGGTGCAGGACGTGCAGGCGATCGAGCTGCGGCTCGCGCAGCGCAGCGCCGCGGCAGGCGCCAGCGCCGCGGCGCTCGCCGGCGTGGGCCTGGCCGCGCTCGCGGGCGGCGCCGCCGCACTGTGGACGTTCGCCAGCCTGGCCGGGCTCTTGCTGGTGGCCAGCCTGCTGTCGGCGCGCGCCACGACGACGGCCGTCGCCGTTCGCCGGGCCACAGGAGCCTTGAAGGAGCAACTGGCCTTTCTCGAATCGTCTCAGGTTGAACTGCGTTGCTACGCGCTCGAAGGCTGGGCCGGCGAGACTTCTGCGCGATGCAGCGCCGCGCTCGATCTGGCGCAACGCCGCCACGCTTCGACGCTCGCGTTGTTCGAGCTCGTGCAGGCGACCGCCATCGGCTTGGCCGCCTGCGGCGCGCTGTGGTTCGCACGCGGGGCCGGCGCGCCGCTGGCGGCGCTCGCAGGGCTCGCGGCCGCGATCACCATCGATGGGACCGCACCGCTGCTGCGCACGCTCGCCCACCGCGGCGTCGCGGGCGAGGCACGGCGGCGGCTCGACGACTTGCTGATCGGTCCGTCGCCGTTCCCGCTGACCGCCGCAATGGCACCAAGGCCCTCCATCGTCCTTTCCGGACCGATCGCCGCACGCCTGGCGCCCGGCGCGCGCATCGCGGTGACCGGGCCCTCGGGCTGCGGCAAGACAACGCTCGTCGAGACCCTGATGGGCCTGCGCCAAGTCGCGCCGGGCGTCATCCGCATCGACGGACGCGACGCCGCCAGTCTGCCCGCGACGGCGCTGCGCGACACCTTCGCCTGGTTGCCGCAGGACGCGTGCCTGATCGCCGGCACGGTGCGCGACAACCTCGCCCTGGCCGGTGACTGCGATGCCGCCGCGATGTGGCGAGCTCTGTCGGACGCGTCGCTGGCCGAGCGCGTACGCAAGCTGCCCCAGGGCCTGGATACCTGGCTGGGCGAGGACGGCGCGCGCCTGTCCGGCGGCGAGCGTCGGCGCCTCGCACTCGCGCGTGCGCTTCTGCGCCCCGCGCCGTGGCTCTTGCTGGACGAGCCCACCGCAGGGCTGGACGACGTCACGGAGGCGGCCGTGCTGCGCTCGTTGAAGGCAAGGCTGGACGCGACCGGCCAGGGGCTGCTCGTCGTGACGCACCGCGCGACCGCGATCGCGCTGTGCGACTGCACGGTCGCGTTCGATGGCGTGCCGATCGTGGCCACGTCGAACCACCGCCAGACACTCGCCGCCTGACGTCGCTCTCCGCGTGCGCCTTTCTCTGTTACACGTCATTTACGGAGCGTCACCCGACGATGCGTTGCGTTGGTCGAAGCGAGCGGACGCCTGCCTAAGCTGAGGACATTCCCAAAAGCAAAGCAAGGACTGCCCTCATGTTCGCTCTCGCCACGCCCCATGCCTCGACCGCGGAGCTTCGCCGCGCCCACATTCCCGCCGTCGCCCAGGGCGAGCTCGACGAGGCCGCCGCGCACATGCGCCGCGTCGCCGACATGCTGGCGCTCGTGGCCGACGCCTTTCCGGTGCAGCGCCGGCTGGTGCACGCGGGTGATGCGGTCTACCAGGCGGGCCAGACGTTCGTCCATCTGCATGTCCTGAACTCCGGCTTCGTGAAGATGGTCAATCTGTCGGCCGACGGCCGCGACCAGATCGTCAGCCTCAAGTTCCGCGGCGACTGGCTCGGCTTCGACGGCATCGCCGACGCGATGCACGATTGCGACGCGATCGCGATGGACACGGGCGAGGTCTGGGCCATCCCCTACGACGCGCTTCTCACGGCCTGTGCCGCGCGTCCGCGCCTGATGGCCGCGCTGCACAGTGCCATGAGCCGCGAGATCGTCGGCGACCGCAACTCGCTGATGTCGGTGTGCACGCTGCCGGCCGACGCACGCGTCGCCGACTTCCTGCGCACCTGGGCTCAGTCGCTCGCGCGACGCGGATTGCGCACCGACCAGATCATGATGCGCATGACGCGCGCCGAGATCGGCAGCTACCTCGGGCTGACGCTGGAGACCGTGAGCCGCGCGCTGTCGCGCTTCGCGCGCGAAGGCCTGATCCATTTCGCCGACCAGGGCCGGCGCGACATCCGCATCCCCGACGTCGCCGCGCTGGACGGCTTCGTGCAGCAATGCCTCTCGCCCGAATGCGCCACGCTGCAATGAACCAGGCCTGCATCGGGTGCCCCGCGAAGTCCAGCTGGCTGCCCTGACGACAAGCGTCTGTGCGACGGCGCGCGTGGCGGCATATCGACCGCCCGGACGCTGTCTCCAGGGCATCACACCCGCACCGGTGAATCCCGCCCAAAACGCCCGCATCCGTCGTTGCGCCCGCTCGCGAGGCATCCAGGCATCGTGTCGCGGGCGCGCCTAGTCTGCGAACGTTTTGGACAGGATTCGGCAACGCTACTTCTTCGTTCCACACCTATTCAACGAATTTCCAACTCACGACACTAGGAGGACAGCGCCTGGATGAGCGCGGCCTGCAGCATGTGTCGCCGCGCGGCCGACGGGAGGCCGGAACGACGCGTCATCCGGGTCGCCAACGTGGCCGTCAAGTGGACGTCGGAGGACAGGCCGAAGAACAGCGGGATGCCTGCGGACTCCTGCATCAGCTCGACCAGCAGGGGCGACATGTCGAGGCATTCGACGGCGTCGTAGAGGCGCGTCAGCAGGACGGCTGTCTCGCGAATCACCGTCAGTGGGCTCCGATCGGTGAGGGTGCTGGGGATGCAGGCCACATGAGCGCCGAGCTCGGACGCCGCGCTCGCGAACAGGGTCGCGGCGCGGCTGCCCGCGTCCTCGCTGAGGATGCCGATGTTCCTGCCGCGCAGCGGCGTCGGAAGCTTGCCGGCGAGCGATGCGGCGGCCAGGGACTCTGCCTTCAGCAGCAAGTCCATGTCGGCGCGGCGGTCTTGGTTCGGTGCGCCTATCGAGTCGGGTGTGCGGAGAGCTGGGGTCATGGAGAACGACGCCGCCTTGAGCGGATGCCATCGACGCAAGGCTAGCCGCCCCGTGGGGGGGCGTATTGACGTTGCGCAAGCGCCGCAGCGGGAGCCTCGACAAGCGTCCCGCCCCACATCGCGGTACCGTGTGGGACAGGTCAACTACCCTCGCGGCCGCTCGCCGATTGCCTTCGCCACCGCACTGGTCAGCTCTGCCCGAGAGCAGGGCTTGCGCAGCAGTTCCCAATCGCTGGGCGAGTCTCGATCGGCATCGAGCAGTTCCGACGAAAAACCCGACATCAGCAGGACGGACAGTCCGGGCAGCCGTCGTTGCGCTTCCGCCGCCAGCTGCGTGCCGCGCATCCCTGCGCCGAGTGCGATGTCAGTCACGAGAAGGTCGAAGCGGACCCCGGGCAGGAGGGCGTCGAGCGCGTCTTCCGCGGTGGATTTCGCGATCACTTCGCAACCGATGCCGGCCAGAAATATCCCGATCACATTGCGGACCTCGATATCGTCCTCCACCAGCAGCACGTTCAATCCCGGTGCCACGTGCCGGCCCAAAGTGGCTTGGTGGTTGTCAACGGTCTTGCTAGCGGCGCTCAGATGGCGAGGCAGGTAGAGCGTCACGGTCGTCCCTTCGTCGACGATGCTCTCGATGGAGACGGCCCCGTGCGACTGCTTGACGAAACCGTACACGGTGCTCAGCCCGAGGCCGGTGCCACGACCGGCCTCCTTCGTCGTATAGAAAGGTTCGAACGCGTGTTGCTTGACTGCGTCTGACATCCCGGTGCCGGTGTCCTCCATGGAGAGCGCGACGAACTGATCCGCCGCGTGTCCCGATTCCAGCAGGTCCTGCCGCACGCCGACCGGCAGGTATTGGCAGATCGCGCAGCGAAAACGCAGCCGGCCACCCGTGCTCATCGCGTCGCGGGCGTTGATCGCGATGTTCAGCATGGCGGACTCGAGCTGCCCGGGATCGGCGACCACCATGCAGGCGTCCTGCTCGTCGATTTCGATGGAGATGCGCTGGTCGATCGTTCGCTGCAGCATGTCGGCCAGCGACCGGAGCAACGCACCGCAGTCGACGCGAGTGGGCTGGAGCACCTGGCGGCGCGAGAAGGTCAGAAGCTTGCTGGTGAGCTCCGCGGCGCGTCGCGTCGCGCGCGTCGCCGCGCCTACCAACTGCTGCGCGTAGTCCTTGCCACGCAGCTCCGGCAATTCCTCGAGAACCTGGAGATTGCCCTGGATGACCGTGAGGAGGTTGTTGAAATCATGCGCGATGCCCCCGGTCAGCTGTCCCACGCTCTCGAGGCGCTGGGCGTGATTGAGCGCATCCTGCGTCTGCGCGCGCTGCAGGCTGGTCGCCAGCAGGTTGGCGAGCGAGTCCATGAAGCCGATCTCGTCCTTGCCGAATCGGTGCGGCGCGACCGCCATCACGATCAGCGCACCGATGGTGCGCCCGCGGTCGGACAACGGCACGGCCAGCAGGTTGGTCACACCGGCTTCCAGGTACTCTTTCGGAACGGGGAAGCGCTGTTCGCTGTCCAGCGCCTCGACATGGACTGAAATGCCGGTGGCGAGCACCATGCCGGCCAGCGTCTCCGCGTCGTTCGGGCAGGTGTGCCCGACCCGGTCGGCGACGAGCGCGCCCGAAGCGCTGGCGATGCGGAATTCAAGCCCGTCGTTCGCGAACAGAACCACCAGCGCGGCCTCCACCTGCAGGGCCTCCGTGGCGATGCGCGGCGCCTGATGCAGCAGATCCTGCGAATCGCGCGTGTCGACGGCCAGCCGACCGAGGTGGGCGAGATGTTCGCTGTACCTGGCGCGCAGCACCGCCTGCTTGACTCGCGGATATCCACCGATGTCACGGATCGCCGCCACGACGAACGGTAGGCCCTGGTTCTGCAGCGGGCTCAACGCGATCTCGACCATCACCTCGCTTCCGTCCTTGCACTTGGCCACGAGTTCCATCTGCGTGCCCATGGCTCTGGGGAGTGGCGCGCGCGCATAGGCCTCGCGATAGGACGCATGGCGCGGCCGGATGCTGTCGGGCACCAGGACGTCGACATTCAACCCCACGATCTCGTTCGTCTGGTATCCCAGCAGCAACGCGGCCGCGGGGTTGGCGAGCACGATCTTGCCGGCCTGATCGACCAACAGCAAGGCGTCGGGATAAGCGGCGAACAGAGACCGGAAGACGCTTTCCTGGTCGATGTCCGCGGGCAGGCCGGCGGAGGGACTGGAGGGCGGCTGCTGTGTCACGGGGTCATGCCGCCGTGACGGGAGGAACGAGGATGTACCCCGCGCCCCGCACCGATTTGATGACTTTCGGGTTCTCGAGGTCGATCTCGAGCTTCTTGCGGAGTCGCGCCACCTGGACATCGATGGTACGGTCGAACGGTCCGGCCTCGCGCCCCCGGGTCTGCTCCAGCAGGAAATCACGGGACAACACGCGGCCGGCATGGCGAACGAAGGTGACGAGCAGTTCGAACTCACCCGTGGTCAGTGCGACCTCGGCACCGGCGGGATCAACGAGGCAGCGGGCCGCCGCGTCGAGCGTCCATCCTTCGAAGTGCAGGCGTTCGGGAGGCGGGGTCGCGTCGACGTGCGCACCCGGCGCGACCGGTGCAATGGGCGCGGTGCGCCGCAGGACGGCCGTGATCCGCGCGAGCAACTCGCGGAGATCGAAGGGCTTGGTCACATAGTCGTCTGCCCCCAGCTCGAGGCCGACGATCTTGTCGACCGCGTCGGCGCGCCCGGTGACGATGACCAACCCGCAGTGCCAGTTCTCGCGCAGCTTGCGCGCGATGGCCAAGCCATCCTCGCCCGGCAGGCCGAGGTCGAGCAGGACGAGCGCCGGCGTGTCGACGGACATCAGCGCCATCAGTGCGCGCCCCGAATGAACCTGCGTCGCGCGGAAGCCGCGGCTCTGCAGGTAGTCGCACAGCAACTGCGTGATGTCGACTTCGTCGTCGAGAATGGCGATGTGCGGAAGAGTGTTCACGGCCTCAGCAAGGTGTCTGGCCAGATCGGCAAGCCACAGACCCGGCAGGCATGTGCACGCATTCATCGCTGCATGGACATTCGACACTGATCTCACGCCAGGTCTGCGCGTGTCTGTGCGGTAGCGAACCCATGACCGTTGCGTGCTCGACGCACTTGATCAAGGGTCGCTTGCGATCGCGCACCGCATCGCGCTTCGACGAAGCGTCGATTGTTGCGGTACCGACGTGCATCGGCAACGGGAGAGGGGTCCGGACCGACTTCTCACCGGCAGGGCCCGCGACGCGGGCCCTGCCGACGTCGCACTCAGTATTGCAACGTCATTTCGTCGCGAACGCTGCGAACGCCTGGGGTGCCCCAGGCCGATGTCGTCGCGGTTTCGCGCTCCGCCCAGCTACTCACCTTCCCCTTCAACGTGACGTCGGCGCCGTGGACCTCCACCGTGATCTTCTTCGCGTCCTCCGAAGCGCTTCTCTTCAGGGCTGCCTCGATCTCGCCCTTGACCGCGCTCATGCTCACGGTCGGCTTGATGGCGACCTGGTTGCTGACGCCGGTGACGCCGGAGATGGTCCGGATGCTGTCCGCCGCCGCCAGCCTCTGGTACTGCCAGCCAACGTTGCCGGTGAGCGTGACGAAGCCCTTCTCCACCATCACCTTGATGGCGTCGTCCGGGACAGACGTCGACCAGAGAAGCACGCTCTCGACGGAGAGGGCGATGTCGGCATCGGTGCGACTGTCGCCGGTCAGCTTGACCTTGAGCTCGACGGCCAGGGCGCCCACTCCCGACACTCGTTGCGCCGCGCGTTCTGCGTGCCACTTCTCCGAATAGCTGCCGACGTGGCCTGCCAGGGTGACGACTCCCGACTCGACCTCGACGCCGATCTTCGACGCCGTGACGCACGGCTCCCACTTCAACTCGGCGAGGACGTCTTGCTGGAGCTGGCTGTCTGTTTTCATGATGGTTCCTTCTACGGTGGATGAGGCCCCAGGCTGAGCCCTCGACGTGCGAGGGTCCGTGCGTTTGCACACCGTGACATTTCGTGAGCCGATCATTGCGGTCCTGGATCGAGCCACGCTGGCTGTTCGCCGTGCTGGTGGTGCACCTTGCGCGCTGGCATCTGGTCGCGTCTTGACGAATGTCAATGCAGTGCACCGGATCTCTTCCAGACTGCCAAGACTGCCTTGCAATGTCGCGAGGCGTTGGAGTCACCCCGTGTTCGACAGGATTTTGGTCCCCGTGGATGGAAGCAGGACCTCCAGCAAGGCGCTGCTCCAGGCGATGGCGCTTGCCGAGATGACCCACGGGCGCATCCGCTTGATCGAAGCCACGGTCGGCGCGGCGTCCACCGCCTCCTGCTGGGCAGCGACGCGGAACAGATCATGCGCGTCGCATCGGTTCCTGTTCTGCTGGTGCGCGATGCGTCATCGCATCCGTAAGGTGAACTCCCCCGCAGATTCCCGTCAGGCGTGGTGGCACCCATGACGTCGATGCCGATCTCGTTCATCGCGGGGGGCGCTGGAGGTCTGCTGCTGCTCGCGACCGTGGCATTCGGGCTGACCCAATGGGGCAATCGCCGCTTTCTCCTGGCGACGCAGACCTTGACGCAACGACTCGAGGCAGGTCGCGGGACTGCCGCCGTCGATCGATACGACGTTTCCGAACTTCGGGGCCTCCCCCCGCCGGTGCAACTGTACTTTCGGCGGGCCTTGAAGCCGGGTCAGAAGATCGTCGCGGGCGTCGAGATCAGTCACGTCGGCACGTTCAACATGAGCCAGCACGGGCAGCGTTGGAGGCCATTCAGTTCGGACCAGCGCGTGGTGACGCAACGCCCCGGATTCGTCTGGAGCGGACGGATCAATTTGTTTGCAGGCGCCGCCGCCTTCGTGCACGACGCGTACGTGGCGGGCCACGGCATCCTGAGGCCGACGCTTCTTGGAATTTTCTCGCTCGGCAAGCAGCAACACGGCGATGCGCTCGACAGGGCGGAGCTGATCCGCTACCTGGCCGAAGCCGCCTGGTATCCCACCGCCTTGCTGCCGAGCCAAGGCGTCTCGTGGTCGGCCGTCGACGAGCATTCCGCCAATGCCACTTTGAGAGACGGTCCATCGATCGTCACATTGCTCTTCAGGTTCAACGAACATGGAATGATCGCGTCCGCTTCCTCCGATGCGAGGGGTGCGGTCGACGGAGGAGTCCTGATCATGAGGCCATGGGAAGGCCGCTGGTCGACTTATCGACGGCGCGACGGCATGCGCATCCCGACGAGTGGCGAAGCTTCCTGGCTGGTTCATGGGCGTCGCATGCCTTACTGGCGCGGCGTGGTGACGTCGCTGACGTACGGATTCGCCGGATCCGGCGTCGCGCAGGGCGGCCGCATGGCATTGCCGGACCGTTGAAGCCGGGTGTCCGCGCTGTCTTTGCGCGATGCCGTACAGACTGGCGGTCGCCCACCCTTCAAGCTGGTCACATCGACCACGAGGTATCCCATGAAACTCATCCATGACGAAAGCGCCTACCGCCGCGTGCTTGAGAAGTTCCTGGGTTGCCGATGGAGTGCCGACGTGTTCATCTCGCGCTTCTCGCACCTTTGGCGGTGTGACGGTGCTCCTCTCGCGCACGGTGCCCACGTGGCGCCAACCTTTGCAGCCGGACCCGGCTTCTACGGTCTGATGGACTCCATCAATTCGCTGTGCGAAGAATACGCGAGCTCGCTGGAAGACGGATGCGGCTACCGCGTCAGCGAGGAGCAGTTCCGCAAGGAGATCCAGGCTCTCGTTGTCGAGAATTCGCACCCCTCCAGGATTCGATCGAATTGATTGCGCGGCGTGATTCGCTGCTGAACGAAAAGGAGACGATCGTGGGATACAAGAGTCTGCTCGTGCATCTGGAGCTGGGAAGGTCGAACGAGCACCTGCTGCAGGTCGCCGGCGAGTTGTCGGAGCGCTTCGGCGCGCGGGTGATGGGCGTCGCCGCATGCGCGCCGCCGATGATGGTCTACGGCGACATCGGACTGGCAGGAGACGCTTGGGTGGCAGTGCGGGATGCGGTCGACCAGCAGGTCGGGACAGCGGAGGGCGAGTTCAGGGACGCGTTTCGCGATCGGAGGGTAGATCTGGATTGGCGCGCAATGAAGGACTACGCAGATCTCGCCCAGTGCATCTCACGCCAGGCACGCACCGCCGATCTGGTGGTCACTGCCGTCGGGCAGGGCGACATGTTTGATGGCACCCGTGCATTGAGCACGGGGGCGCTGGTGATGCAGGTCGGGCGCCCGGTGCTGCTGGTACCGCTCGCCCGCCCGCCGACGAATTTCGATCGCGTGCTGGTGGGCTGGAAGGATAGCCGCGAGACACGGCGCGCCATCGCCGATGCACTGCCTTTGATGCGACGCGCGAAAGTGACCGTCGTGGAGGTGGTCAAGGAAGGCCACATGGATGCTGCGCGCCGTCACCTCGACGAGGTTGTCGCCTGGTTGATGCAACACGACGTCGCGGCCAGGGCATTCCCTGTGTCCTCGCGAGGTGACGACGCCGCCGACCTTCGCTCCGTCGCGGACAGCGAGCATTGCGACATCATCGTGGCCGGTGCCTACGGACATAGCCGCCTGCGCGAATGGATCCTGGGCGGCGTCACCACGGACCTGCTCATGAGTCCTCGTCGTTGTTCCCTCGTCTCGCACTGAGATTGGCCGTCCGAAACATTCACGAGAAACGCCTGCTGGGCCTGCGAGCAGGTTTGGTTCGCGGGTGGGCGCGGCGGTGGCCGCCGATGGATTGCAGCGGAGGCACCTCATTTCCTGCGAACGCGGGGTGACGACGATCGTCGATTGCGCCGGACTCGAACTCGCCGCCTGCAGTTCGAGGCCCGGGTGGTGCGGTTGGCGCGCGAGTTCTTCGTGCGCCTGGGCGAGATGGCCGCCACGCCGCGGATGCGCTGAGAACGTCAACATGTCGGCAGGGCACTCGCCCTGCCGACATAGTGCGGCACCGGCTACCGATCAGTACTCGACCTTGGAGAACTTCGATCCTTCAATGCTGAGGTTCGCCATGAGTCCGCCGTTGGTCAGCGCGAATCCCACGATGGGGGCTTGCACCGTCTGCGTGTCGACCATGCCATCTGCGCCTACCTTGAGTAGCGTGACCGCCGCGTCGACGCCGGCCGTCCAGCCCTTGCTCGCCTTGAACTTGTCGAGAGCATCCTGCGTCATGAACAGGACGTAGACAGCTTTCGATTCCGCGCCAGCGAGCAGGCCTACCGAGATGGCGGTCGAGTTGTAGTAGCCATTCGTGACGCCGTCGGCGACCAGCGCGCCGCGGCCGTGAGAGGCCCCGATCACGAGCCCTCCCGAGATGACCTCCGGAAAGACGAGGATGCCTCGGGCTTGGCGAACCAGGTCGCGCGAGCCCGGAACCTGGGTCGCCAGACTCTTCAGGGCACTCTGCACGTTGGCATCGAGGCCGACACGCTTCGCATCCATGGAGCTCTCGGTGACGGTATTGGGCGTCGTCGTGCAGCCTGCCCCAAGGAGGACGATGCAGCCAATCGCGGCGAGAGTCTTGAGGTTGTTCATGTGAATCTTTCGAAATTGAGTGGAAGAAGAGCCTGGGCGGGTGAGACACGCCAGGCGGCGCTCTTCAGCATGGACGCGTCGAGGCGCGGCGTCTGTGCGTCAGCGCGCATCGACAGCCGGTCATGAAGCAACGATATGTCTGGCCACAGGGCTTCGCGCGCCTTTTTGCGCGCGGACAAGCCGGCACTCGCGCGAGCAATCCGTTGCCGCGCGTCTGACCAAGCGCAAGTCGGCGGCAGTTCACTCCCGCAAAACGAAGTTGCCCGGTTCGCGGGTCAACCGGAGTGGCCTCATGTCCCGTTTCATCGATCCCCTTGGAAATCATCTCGTTGCCGCACTATCCGCGGTGGACAGGCCGCGCTGGACCAACGAGCTCATTCGAATCGAGACACTCGACGCCCATCGGCGCACCCGGGAACGCCAAGTGCCTTTCCGTAAAGCTTCTTTGGTACTTGGCAGAACTACCCACTACACGAGCACATCCATGACATCACGTCGTTCGTTCATCAAGACCCTCCCGCTGGCCGGATCTTTCGTACTCTTCGCGCAGAGCGCCCGCGGGGCTGACATGCCCATGGTCGATCCGAAGGACCCGCAGGTCGCGGCCCTCGGCTACGTCAACGATGCCGGCAATGCCGACAAGGTGAAGTTCACCAAGTTCGCGGCCGGGCAAGCGTGCTCGGGCTGCCAGCTGTATCAAGGGATGTCCGGGGCGGCGGCAGGGGGCTGCACCCTCTTTGCAGGTAAGCAAGTCGCCGCCAAAGGCTGGTGCAGCGCGTACGTAAAGAAGGCCTGATTCCACCAGGCTCGGGCTGTTTCATCGCGACCACACCGAGCACGAGGCTCGCCGTCGGCACGATGCCGTCGTTCGAACCCAGAGCGGCGGCCCGAAGCCAGTTGACGTTCTTGATCCTGCGCTTTTCCTTCCCATGCTGCTGCATCGCACCTCGCATGGGTCGCCGCGCTCTCAGTCAGTCCCCACCCGCGCCCCTCGCAGGCGCAGTGCATTGGCGATGACGCTGACCGATGACAGCGCCATGGCGGCGGCAGCAACGACAGGCGACAGCAGGACCCCGAAGAAGGGGTACAGCACGCCCGCCGCGAGCGGAATCCCGGCAGCGTTGTAGACGAACGAGAGCACCAGGTTCTGCCGGATGTTCCTCATCGTGGCCTGCGACAGCGTTCTGGCGCGCACGATGCCCATCAGGTCGCCCTTGAGCAGCGTGATGCCGGCGCTTTCCATCGCGACATCCGTCCCCGTTCCCATCGCGATGCCGACGTCGGCCGAGCTGAGTCCTGGCGCGTCGTTGACGCCGTCACCGCCCATCGCGACCACACGACCTTCGTCGCGCAGGCGCTTCACCACGGCTGCCTTGTCCTCGGGAAACACTTCGGCCACGACTTCGTCGATGCCGAGCTGCTTGCCGACCGCCTGGGCCGTCGTCTTGCCATCCCCCGTGAGCATCACGATCCGAATGCCGGCCGCCTTCAATGCGGCAAGCGCCTGCGGGGTCGTCGCCTTGATGGGGTCGGCAATGGCGACGAAGCCGGCCGGCTTGCCGTCCACGCCGACGAAGATGACCGTGGCGGATTGCGAGCGCTGCGCTTCGGCCGCGGCCTCCAAGGCTGCGACAACGATGCCCTGTTCGGTCAGGAACTTTGCGCTGCCCGAGACCACGCGGACGCCATCGACCGTACCGACGACCCCCTTGCCCAGCGGCGAGTCGAAGTCGGTCACCGCGGACAGCGCGAGCCTGCGCTCCGCCGCGTCGTTCACGATGGCCTGCGCCAACGGATGCTCGCTCGCCCGCTCGACGCTGGCGAGTTTCTGCAGCACGTCGTCGCCGGCGAAGCCAGGGGATGCCTCGATGTGGACCACCTTCGGCCGCCCCTCGGTCAAAGTCCCGGTCTTGTCGAGCACGAGCGTGTCGACCTTCTCCATGCGTTCGAGCGCCTCGGCATCGCGGATTAGCACGCCATGCCGCGCGCCCTTGCCGACGCCCACCATGATGGACATCGGCGTCGCCAGTCCGAGTGCGCAGGGACACGCGATGATGAGGACGGCGACCGCCGTGACCATGGCATAGCTGAAGGCCGGGGGCGGACCCCAGACGAGCCAGACGGCGAACGTCAGTGCGGCGATCGCGATGACCACGGGCACGAACCAGCCGGCCACCTGGTCGGCCATGCGTTGGATCGGCGCGCGGCTGCGCTGGGCGGCGGCCACCATGTGCACGATCTGCGAGAGCAAGGTGTCGGCACCGACCTTCTCGGCGCGCATCACGAAGCCCCCGGTCTGGTTCAGCGTGCCGGCCGTCACCTGGGAGTCGACTGTCTTCGCCACGGGCATCGGCTCGCCCGTCACCATCGCTTCGTCGACATTGCCCTTGCCCTCGGTGAGCACGCCGTCGACCGGCACCTTTTCGCCAGGGCGCACCCGCAGCAGGTCGCCGACCTGGATGGTGTCGACTTGAACCGTCTCGTCCGTACCGTCGATCCTGACCTTGGCCGCCGTCTTCGGGGCCAGGGCCAGCAGCGCCCTGATGGCTCCGGAGGTCTTCTCACGAGCCCTCAACTCGAGAACCTGGCCGAGCAGCACCAGCAGCGTGATGACGGCCGCCGCCTCGAAGTAGACCGCGACCGCCCCATCCTCCGTGTGCAGCGCGGTCGGAAACAGTCGGGGCGCCAAGGTACCGACGATGCTGTAGAGCCATGCCGCGCCTGTGCCGAGCGCGATGAGCGAGAACATGTTGAGGCTGTGGTTCTTCACGGACGCGACGGCTCGTGTGAAGAACGGCGATCCCGCCCACAGCACGACAGGCGTTGCCAGGATGAGCTGTATCCAGTTCGATGTCTGTTGCGCGACCAGGTGAAGGAGGTTGAAGACATGACCACCCATCTCGAGCGCGAAGACAGGCGCGGTCAACACCGCCGCAATCCAGAGGCGCCTCGTCATGTCGCGAAGCTCGGGGCTCTCGTCCGCTCCGGCGGTTGCCAGCACGGGTTCCAGCGCCATGCCGCAGATGGGGCAGGCGCCCGGCCCCACTTGACGAACCTGGGGATGCATGGGGCAGGTGTACTCGACCTGGCCCGGGTCGCCTTTGGCTACATGACTCGTGGCCGCGGCATCGGTGTGTTTGCCGTGATGTCCACGGGCGTCATGCATGTGACCGGCGCCCGCCATCATCGTTCCTTCGGGCATGACATGGGTAGCGCGGTCGGGGTGTTGCGGGTTGGGCGACTGCATGGCGTTCTCCTGCTTTTCTCGTCGGTTTGAACCTCTCCAGCATGGGAAGGTCAGGCGAGCGACGAATCGTCGTTCCGGTCGCCCGGATGACGGCACCCGACAGGCAAGGGCAGGGCATGGGCCCGGAGCGATTCAGATGGAACTGCGATGCTCGCGGCCAAATGGACAGCGGTCCAGATCGCTCGTGGACCAGGGCCTTGCCCCTCGAATCACTTGCCCGCGGGCGAAGGCGCCTCGCGGTCCATCATCATCTGCATCATCGTTTCCATCATGTCCATGCGCCTGCCCATCATCCGGGGGCTCATCGACATGCCGCCGTCCATGCCCGCGCCGGACATCGTGCCGCCGCCGCGCATCTGGCCCATCAACGCCATCCCGTCCTGCATGGACTTCATGTGCTCGGACATCAGGGCCTGCCGCTCCTCGGGCGTCTTGGCGGCCATCATCTTTTCGTGCATCTCCTGCATGGCCTTCGTCTGCATCTCCATCTGGGCAGTTGTCGGCGCCTTTGAAGAAGGGCCCACTGCCGATGGTGCACCAGCGGGATGATGCGCGGCATGCTCCTTGTCGGGCAGTGCGAGCGCGCCCGTCGAAAGCACAGTTGCGGCGACGAATGCAAGAACGGAACGCATAGGGATCTCCAGTAGTTCCCTCGAGCATCGCCGTATCAGACCGGCGCTGGCTTGATGCGCATCAAGTGCTGCTGCTTGCGTCGCTTACCCAAACCTCCAACAACGAGACGACCGCGCGAAGCCGCCGTAGCGCGGTCGAAAAGCTACTCAACTGGTCATGCTTTGTGAGAGGCAAGGCGGCGTCGTCATTGGACGAGGAAGACTTTGCGGCATTCGCAGCATTTTTGGCCAATCCCGAACCTGTGGATCGCTGGGGCGGCGGCCGCCAGGACAGGGCGTCGCCGACCTGGCGGCCATTCAGCAAGCCACTGGCCGGCAGGTCGCGCCAGCTCGTACCGAAACACATCTCTTCGCTCGTGAGTTGGTTGTCTTGTCAGCGCTACGCCGACCTACGTTTCATTTGCGGCAGGACAGCGATGGAAGACATAGGGCTTCTCTACTACGGCAACCTCTACGTGGAGGAGGTCGCAAGACTGGAAATGCGCAACTTCGAACCTCCGAATCGAGTTGCTGCGGGATGGTCGATCCGGGTGCGCGCGCGGCCCGGTTGGCATGGTGGCCAGACGGTCTTCACGCCGCCGCCGTTGTCGGACACGATAGGACGCTGGATCAAGCAGCGCGAAGCGCCGAGGTTGGGATCGGTGACCTTCAGGATTCGCGACGCCGTGGACGCGCTTCTCGGGCTTGAGGGCGAGCAGGTGGCGCGCCATGGGCGCCAGGTCGTGCGGCTGGCGTCCAGTCTGGCATTGGAGCGCGGCGATGTCGCGAATGGCATGCGACTGCGCGACCGGTCGCTGGTCTGTCTGCGAGGCGCATTCGCGGCGCACCAGCGTCGGCGGCCCATTCAGATGCTGCAGGCCGGTCAGCCCCAGTTGCCTGAGGGTTTCGGTGAGAGCGTCGACGAAGCCCGGGCGCTTTTCGAGGACGTTCCGTTCTGGGCTACGGCAGGCAAGAGACTAGGCGGGACGCGCTGTTCACGCCGGGGCATTTCCCAATGAACGGCGCGGCCGAACCCACGGGAGATGCGACGTGGCGCGGAATCCTCCAGCATTGGCCCATGCCGGACCCCTGATGAGACTTGAAGTGGCCCATCTAGTGCGATCCGGGTTCATACCCGACGGGGTACATGCGAATCGATCCTGACTCATCCGCGTGTCAATCGTGAAATAGTGTTGATCCGGTATGTGTCGCAATGGCCATTTGAGTTTCCAATTGATACGATCTTGTAAAGCAGGGAGAAGTGTCGGCTTGTGCCGACCGGATCAAAAAGAACGAAGCGCGCACTTTGCGCATTGAGCTTCATGACAGGTAGCCACAGCGGCAACCATCTTCAGATATCAAACGCGGCGAGACGAGCAGTCCGCCGTGTCGGTCTGACACGTCCTGCTGAAAACAAGTTTGCGCTCTTTCGTCGTCTCGAACCCTCGGACGTCCGGAGCCTTCGTTTGACGTTTCGCTCGTCTTGACCGCATTGATCGCAGATGGATCGCTCCAAAGAATTTCACTCCGCACAAATTGCACTTGGTCGCGACACGCTGCTGCAATCGCTGCTCATGATGGCCAGCTTCCACGGCATCCCTGCCGATGAAGCTCAATTGAGGCACGAGTTCGGAAGCGAGTCCTTCGATCGCGAAGCCTTGCTCCTGGCCTGCCGTCATCTTGGCATCTCCGCTCGCCAGGTGACGCAGCCCAGGGAAAGGCTCGATAAGGCGCCGCTGCCCGCAATTGCGTTCGACACCGACGGCCAGGCGTTCGTCGCCGCGCGGGTCGATGCGACGACTCCCGACGCTCGCAAGGTGTTGATCCAACGCCCGGGTGAGCCGCCCGCGCTGCTGTCCATGGAGGCGTTCTGCGCGACCTGGAGCGGCGAACTCGTGCTGATGACGAGCCAAGCCAACTTCGTTGGCGAGTTGGCCAAGTTCGACTTCAGCTGGTTCATTCCCGCAGTCGTCAAGTATCGGCGGCTGCTGGGCGAGATTCTGCTGATCTCGCTCACGCTTCAACTCGTTGGCCTCGTGACGCCGATGTTCTTCCAGGTGGTGATGGACAAGGTACTGGTCAACCACGCGATGAAGACGTTGAACGTGGTCGCCATCGGCCTGGTGGTCGCCAATGTCTTCGAGGCGTTGCTGTCTGGCATACGCACCTGGGTGTTCGCGCATACCAGCAGCAAGATGGACGTCGAGCTCGGCGCGCGTCTGTTCCGCCATCTGCTGAACTTGCCGATGGCCTACTTTCAGTCGCGGCGGGTCGGCGACTCGGTAGCGCGGATACGTGAACTGGAGAACATCCGGTCGTTCCTGACGGGCAACGCCATGACGCTGGTCCTCGACCTGGCGTTTTCGGTGGTCTTCCTGGGCGTGATGCTCTGGTACAGCGCCAAGCTGACACTGATCGTCGCGCTGTCGATTCCGGTCTACCTCGTCATCTCGCTGTTCTTCACGCCGACCATTCGAGCGCGTCTGAACGACAAGTTTTCGAAGACCGCCGAGAACCAGTCGTTCCTGGTCGAGACCTTGAGCGGCATCGACACCGTCAAGGCCCTGGCGGTCGAGCCGCGCTGGGCGAAGAAGTGGGATGGTCAGCTCGCGTCCTACGTCACCGCAGGTCTGCGCGTGACCAATATCGCCACGCTGGCCAGCGGCAGCGTCACCCTGGTCAGCAAGCTGGTGACGGCGGCCATCATGTGGTTCGGTGCGTCGCTCGTCATCGACGACAAGATGACGGTGGGCGAGCTCGTGGCCTTCAACATGCTCTCCGGCCAGGTCTCGTCGCCGATCCTTCGCCTGGCCCAGCTGTGGAACGACTTCCAGCAGGTCGGGGTATCGATGAGCCGGCTGGGAGACATCCTGAATGCGCGCACAGAGGTGGCGGGGCAGAAGACACGCCTTCCCAGGCTGGAGGGCGCCATCGAGTTCGACCAGGTGTCGTTCCGCTACAAGCCGGAGGCGCCGGAAGTATCCAGGACAACATGCGCCGCATCTGCCATGGCCGCACGGTGCTGATCATCGCGCACCGGCTGTCCGCCGTTCGTGAAGCGAACCGGATTGTCGTCATGGAGCGCGGCCAGATCGCCGAGGTCGGCAGTCATGACGAGTTGCTGCATACCCCGGACGGCATCTACGCCCACCTGCATGCGTTGCAGCACGGGCGGATCGACCACGCTCGGCCCGCGGCTGCCGCGTCGATGAACGATGGCGTCAAGGTGGCGGCATGAGTTCGACGATCGTTCACCGCGCCCAGGCCTGGCGCGGTCTCTGGAAGCGCTATGCCCAGGTGCTCTCGCATTCGTGGGCGCACCGCAAGTCGTTGGCGCAGCCCGAGCTCCGTTCGCACGAGGCCGAGTTCTTGCCGGCAGCCCTTGCCCTTCAGTCCAGCCCGGTTTCTCCCGCAGGACGCTGGGTGGCGCGCATCCTCATGCTGCTGGTGGCCTCGGCGCTCGCGTGGGCTATCCTGGGGCGTATCGACATCATCGTCGACGCACAGGGGCGTGTCGTCCCGTCGAGTCGCACGAAGACCATCACCGCCATGGAGGTGGGTGTCGTGCGAGCGATCGACGTCGAAGAAGGTCAATCCGTGAGGGCAGGGCAGTCGCTGCTGCAACTCGACACGCGCACGAGCGACAGCGAGCGGGACAAGGCGCTCGGCGATCAGCAGTCCGCCCAGTTGCAGGTCGCCCGATCGCGGGCGCTGATCGATGCGATCGAGAGCGGGCAGCCGCCGCACCTGTCCGGACTTCCCGATGTCCCGACGTCCAGGCGTCTGGACGCGGAGCACCATCTCGAGGATCAATGGCGCGACTACCAGGCCAAGCGGGAGAAGCTGGAGCAGGACATCGCCCGCTACGCCGAGGCACTGCCGCTGGCGACGCAGCGCGCACAGGACTACGCGTCACTCGCCCGCGATCACGACGTCTCGCAGCATGCCTGGAGCGAGAAGGAGCAGGCGCGCGTCGACATCGAAGCCCAGTTGCGGGAGGCCCGCGCCGAGCAGGCCGCGCTCAAGGCGGAAATGCGCAAGAACGCGCAGGATGCACTGGGCGAGGCGCAACGGTTGCGTGGCGACGCGGCGCAGGATGCGCGTCGTGCCGGTGTCCACAGTGAACTGTTGACGCTGAGTTCGCCGGTGGACGGTACCGTTCAGCAACTGGCCGTGCACACGCTGGGCAGCGCAGTACCGGTCGCGCAACCCTTGATGCAGATCGTTCCCAACCAGGGCCCCGTCGAGATCGAGGCGATGCTCGAGAACAAGGACATCGGTTTCATCCGCGAGGGCCAGGTCGCGGAGGTCAAGCTTGAGGCCTTTGCGTACACCAAGTACGGCACCGTTCCCGGACACGTCGTCCATGTGTCTCGTGACGCGATCCAGGACGAGAAGAAGGGCTGGCTCTACTCAGTGAAGATCGCCCTCGATCGACCGACGCTCGATGTCGATGGTCACATCGTGCGTGTGTCTCCAGGCATGACGGCGACGGCAGATATCCGAACGGGAGAGCGACGAGTCATTGAGTACGTCCTGTCGCCGCTGATGGAGCACGCCAAGGAGAGCCTCCATGAGCGTTAAACGCGCGTGCTTGGCTGGGCGCGTCTTGCTTGCCTGCGTTCTGGCGATCTCAGTCGAGAAGTCCTTCGCACATGGCGATTCGTCGTCGGACGTCCTGCCGGCACCTTCCGCCGACGGAGCACAGCGAAACACGTTGTCCTCGCCCGAGTATCCATATTTGCTCGTCGACCCGCTTCGGTCCCGCCCGGGCAGGCTGGAGTCGGACGAGCCTTTGCCCGGCGACACGACGGCGATCGACTGCGCCGCAACTGGCGCGCCGACTACGCAGCCGCTGTCGCTGGCCGCTGCGGTCGATCTCGCCTTGTGCCACAGCCCGCAGGTGCAGGCTTCCTGGGCCGCCATCAAGATCCAGGCGGCCGGACTCGGCCAGGCCCGAGCGGCCTGGCTGCCGACGGCCAATGCGACGCTCAGCCGCTTGCACAGCCAGACCATCTATCCGAAGTTTTCCGCCTCGAACACGTCGAGCACCGGCGACACCGCCTACGCAGGCCTCACATGGCGCCTGTTCGATTTCGGCGCACGCAGCGCGGACAGCGAATCGGCAGCAAGGCTGCTCGACGCAGCACTCGCCAATCACGACGCGACCTTGCAAAAGACGCTGTCAGCCGTCGTCCAGGCCTACTTCGACGCTGTCTCCGGCCATGCCGCCGTTCGTTCGCGCGCTGACGCCACACGCTATGCTCAGGAAACCCTGGACGCGACCCAACGTCGGGAGGCCAAAGGCGCAGCCCCGGTGAGCGACACCTTGCAGGCCAGGGCCGCACTCGCCAAGGCCAGGCTCGCCGAACAGCGAGCGATCGGCGACCTCCACAAGTCACTGGCGATCCTGTCTTACTCATGCGGTCTGACGGCCGGTGCGGAGATCGACGTAGTCGAGGATGCGCCGTCCGAGCCGGAGCAAGCCGTGGCGGATCTGGATCTCTGGCTAGAGATGGTCAGCTCGAGGCACCCGGCGATCCTGGCGGCGCATGCACAGGTCAGCGCCGCTGTGGCCAAGGTCGGCGTCGCGCGAGCCCAGGGTCTGCCGTCGATCGACTTCTCGGCCAACTACTACCGCAACGGATATCCGAACCAGGGCCTGCAGCCGACCAACAGCTCGACGCGAACCGTGGGCATCACGCTGAACATTCCGCTCTTCGAGGGCTTGGCACGTACCTATCAGATCCGCAGTGCGCAGGCCCAGGTCGAACAGAGTCAGGCGCAACTCCAGGACACCCAACTGCAGCTCGCTTCGACCCTCGTCAAGGATCACGCGGATGCCACCGCGGCGTTGGCGAATCTCGATGCGTCAGCCACGTGGGCCACTGCATCCGTGGCTGCGGTCGATTCGGCCCGGAAGCGCTATGACAAGGGTGCGGGCGACGTGCTGGAACTGCTAGCGGCGCAGGCCTCGATGGCAGATGCGCAGCAGGAGCGCGTGCGCTGCCTGTCGGAGTGGCGCGCTGCCAAGCTGCGGCTGTTCGCGGATGCAGGCCTGCTGGGCAGGCAAGAGGTCGCACGGTCGGGCGCACCCGTGATAACGAATTGAAATAGCGCTCGCGACGAGCGCACGAAAGGATTGATATGTGGACTTATATTAGGGGGTTGATTCTTATGATTGCGTCGTTGGCAGCTCTTGCGGGGTGTGCGAGTTCTTATGGCCGCGTGCTCTATGAAATTCAATATACCGCGCTTCCAAACATCAAGAACAAAGCGGACACTGAGATTTTTGCGTTCCGATTTGGGCGGCCCGACCAGCACGGTTATACGGAAGATATCGCAACCTGGGAATTGTCACATGAACATATACCCCAGCAAGGTCAGGTCGGAGGATATTTGGAGGTTTACTCCACAATCTGGGTGAAGTGGAAGTCGAAGACTGATGGTCAGATGCACGAAGCGACCGCAGAGTTCGGAGACAAGCTACCGCACGACATGACAGGCTGCCGAATTTTCTTCACCACCTATTCAAACAAGCTCACGGTCTATCTGGTGACGACGGAGCGCGGCAATAGTTTTACTGATCCGGACAGAATGCCAATCCAAGCAGAAATATTCAAGACTGTCGTTCTGTTTGAATCGAATTAATCAATACCACACCACACTGTATCAGCCATGACTACCGTCCCGTCGAACAAGGTTACCGCTTCCATTGCAGGCACGCTGACTCCAGATCAGGTGCAAACGGCCATTCATCAGTCTCAGCAAATTGGCGCGGCAGCCAGCGACTATGAGTTGACATAACGCACATTATGCGCAGTACATTCCAATGGATGAAGGAGCGAATTGCCTGTTGGATCGATGCCCTATCGCGCGTGGACGAATCTTTGACGAGCAAATCACCGAATCTTTGACGAGTAGCCACCGCATCGCTGACGAGTGATTCCGACTTCGGGACGAATCCTTGACGAGTGATGCGAAAGCCCGACTCGGTCGGCACGGTGGTTGACAAGCCTTTCCCAACCCGCCCAAGTCTACCGCGCGTGCCATCAGTGAGCGATCGGACGTCCTCGGCAATTGGTAGGTGGCGTCAGCGCTCCCTCGTCGGGAACCTACCACTGGAGCCACCTGGCGCGACCGCTGAGAGCTCGCCGTCAGCTTGGATCAACGCGAGGCTGCCTTATGACCGCCACAGAAAGTGATCGCGAAGCGAATGGAATGTCGGAACTGTCGGCAGGCGGTTCGCCTAGTTTCGAGGAACTTGTTCTTGATCTCGACAAACGCGAGGCGGAGTTAACCCGCCGGGAAGCAGCTTTAGTCGCTCGGGAAACTCAGCTCCGGATCGATACAGCAAGGCAGCGCAATATCTTTGCAACCGCCGCTTCGCGAATGGAACTCCTGAATGGCTCGACGTTTGAAGAGGTATTTCATGATCTGCCATTGGCAACAAGCCTGGCGCTGGGCGAAATCATTGAAGCAGCCCGTCGCCAAGCCAGGTCAGAATTGCGGAACGAGTTTGACCAACTCGCCACATTCCAAGCGGCGCTCGCAGCGTCCGCTGGCCGTGCGGCCGAGCCCCTGGTCAAAGCGGTCAATCTACGTGCGGATCATCTGGAGCGGCTGCTCGATGAGGCGCTGGCTCGGAATCGCGAACTGGCACAGCAGTTGGCGGCGCGGCCCTCAGAGGCCGAAGTTGAACGCCTGGCAGACCATATCGCCAACCGCACGGCGGCGCTCATCCAACGTCGATGAGATGACCCGCGTGCTCAAGTTTGGAGACGCCGAGCCGAATGAGTTGGCATCCGAACGCCTGAGGTCGCCATGCTCAAGCCCATCCCCAACAGAAACTGGACGGAGTTCTACGAGACCTTGATGCGTGACGGGCCGTCCCACCTCACCCCGGTCGAGATCGCTGACTGTGTCCAAGCTGACAGCCATGGGGGCGGCGAAGCGTTCTACTCCGAGGATGCGTTCTTCATCGTCTCCTATGGCCAGGAGGACTCGGTTGAAGGCGACGTGCGCGCGGCTTTGGACGCCTGGCTTCAGGAGATCACCAAGGTACTGGTCAACGACCTCCAAGGCGACGAGATGCAGGCTCAAACCGTGCGTCTGGTGGACGCTGAGACGTTGGTGGCCAAGCTTGTCGCAAGTCTGGCGGTGCCCTACGTAGACTAGCCGAAAGCGAGCTGGATTCATCGGCTGGTCGGCGTCGCGCCTCGCAGCGCACGGCGACGCGGTCGAGGACGCCCTCAGCGGGCGCCAAACGTCCGCACAATCTCCTGCCCAATTGCGTCGGCTTGCTCCTCCAGCGCGAAGTGTCCGGTGTCGTAGAACACGACCTTGGTGCCGGGGACGAGGCTGCCGATTTTGTCCGCCGCGGCGGGCCCGAATACTGGGTCGTTCTTTCCCCAAACCACCAGCGTCTTGGGATGCTTTTCGGACAGGTAGGCTTGATAGGCAGGATACGAGGCCCTGCTGCTCCGAGAGTCGACGGTCAGGTCGATCATCGTGCGCCGGCATTCTGAATCGGCAATTCCTGCGGCGTCGTTGGTCCATGCGTCGGGGTTCAAGCCGTCGGGTTCCTGGCTCCCGTGCGGTAGAGATAGATAGCCGTCTTGAGAGAGACGAAGCGCTCTGCAGCGGCCCTAGCCTCGTCTGTGACTGGCCCCTCCCCTTGCTTGACGCGCTCGGCGCTGAGCCCGTCCAGCGAGACGACCGCGTTCTGGAAGATCAGTCCGTCGATCCAATCGGGATGGCGAAGGACGATGCGCATTCCCACAAGGGCACCAAAGTCCGTCATGTAGAAGACGAGATGCCTTTGGCCGAGAGCCTGCAGGAACCCCTCGATCCGGTCTGACAGCAATGGAAACGTCGCCTTCACGGCCGCCGGCGGCGCCTCGCTGTGCCCCATGCCAGGCAGATCAGGCGCGATCACATGGAAGTGATCGGCCAGGAGAGGAATCAAGTCCCGGAACTCGTGGGACGACGACGGAAAGCCGTGAAGTAGGAGGATCGTCGGTGCAGCCGGGGATCCAGCTTCACGATAGAAGATCTTGCCGTCTGGCAACGCGGCGTACCTGTCGGCGACCTCGGTGGCGCATGAAGCGGCCGATGCATAGGCAAGAAGCCCTGCAGCGACGGCGCGCCGCCACCACTGCCCTCCTCTGCTTCGCCCAGCACCCTTCCGAACTCCGTCATTGAGTTGAGAGGGCTGGGAGCGGGAAAGAACGTACGCCATGCGTTGACGAGCCAAGCACCGGACTGCCCGGCTCTTGAAATCTATCCAGCGTCAGAGCGCAGCACCACTGGCCACAAGGCATTTCAGTTGTTCAAGGCTGGCATAGGTGTGCGTATTCGAGTGGCCATGAAAGCACCGCCCCGGCCTTGGGACGCCATGGCATTCGCCGGCGCCAAAGCTGGGTTGAGCTGGCCGGGGCGCTCATAATCGACCGCATGGCTGTGTGGCAATTCGAGTTGTTCTTCATCCCGGAAGGGACTGTTGAACCCGTCCTCAGTGACGAGGGCTGGGCGCTGCCGCTTATTGCAGAACCGTCTGTCGTACAGGCACATGCCTGGCTGTCCAGTCGCTTCGGGGCTCCTTGGGCAATGTGTGAGGGAATACTGGTCTTCGGGGCGGAGGACGGGAACCGGATCGACCTTGTCGTTGACCACGAGGGCGAAGCCGAGATGTCAGCTCGCATCGATGCGCGCTCCGAGGCGAATGAGTTTTGTGGACTCATCGCGGAGCTCGCGACGGCGACCGACTGCAAGCTGTTCTCGCCCGAGCTCGGCCGCTGCCTCGCGGGGTCTCAATCGGCCGTCGTGACGGCACTGACGCTATCGGTGGCATGGAACTACGCCGTCGATCCGAAGGACACGCTGCGCAGACTGTCCGGCGGCGGCTGAGTCGACCTGCTGCATCAGGACATTGACGGCATCCTCGACGATATGAAGAGCACAAGCCCATCGTTGAACGTCAAGAAGGCTTCCGGCCAAGACTGGTCAGAGCGCAGCGGCACCCTCATGGCGTGGGCGGTGCGCAAGGATAGCGGCCGGGCGACTCACGTGACGATGCTCAAGCGCGAAGAGACAGGGCTAAAGTGCCGATGCACATGCCCTGCTTGCGATGGGGAGGTCGAGGCGGTCAACGCCGGTAAGACCGCCGAGGAATTCTTGAAGCCGGGGTCGATGCGCCCGCATTTTCGTCACCGTGCAGGCCAGCAGCGCAGGGAGTGCCTGCAACGCGTGGCGCAATTGGCTGCGCTGGAACTACTTGCCACTCACCAAGAGCTGGTTTTGCCCGCGCCGACATTCCGGCGCGACATTGTGGGGGTCAGTGGGGATATCTATTCAGGCGAAGCTACCGGTCGGGCCTACAGAGCTCGTGTCTTGGAGCGTCATTGGGTAGATCACCAAACGTCCACCCTTACCCTTGACGACGGCCGCGTGATCGCGGTTTGCTTGTCAGCGAGCGCACTAGTTTCCCGTGGTGCTGGGGTCGATGCCGTGGTCACGATCTCTATTGACGACCCACTGGTGGCGACGTGGAGTCCAGAAGAAATCATCTCTCGTCTGCAGCTCAACGACCGCTGGCTGTGCTGGCGATCGCACTGGGACGAGGCGGATCTGGACGCGCAAGCGCTGGCGCAAGCCCAAGCTCGCGCAAAGGAGGCGCTCGACCTGGCCACGGACGACCTCGTGCTTCCAGAAGGCTTAACCGCGCTGCAGCGGTCCGAGTCTGTATTGCACGCGGTGATGAAGCAAATTCTGGCCGAATCGAAGCGATTGCGAGTGCCAGCGATCGAGGGCATTTTCGAGCTGCGAGCTCGGTCAGGAAAGGTGATCACCCGTCGCTACGAATGGCCCGCAGTCGATCTGCATCTGAGCAACGTGCGTCTGGAGACGCGTATGGGCGGACTTGTTCCCGACGTCGTGTGTGACGCACGCGATATCACCGGGACGTTGCCAGCGGCTGAGTTGCTCGTGGAAGTCGCGGTCACCCACCCCGTCGACGCGGACAAGCTGGCCCGAATACAAGCCTTGGGTATCGCTTGCGTCGAAGTCGATGCGCGGCTCATGGCCCGCGGCAAGAACAGGATCAAGCTGGATGAGCTGCGGCACGCGGTGTTGCGGGATCCTTCGAACAAGCGCTGGGTCTATCACCATCACCTCGAGATCCTCCGCGCATCCGCTCAGTCAGCAGCGGCCCGCTTGGTCGCGGACGAGGATACACGGATGGAAGCCATCGACCGTCGAAGGGCGCGCCTCAAGGAGGCATCCCTTGCCGATGTGCTGAAGGAGCACATGCGGTTGACCGGCCTTGTGCGCTCACCGAGTCCGGGGCAACCGAAAGGGTTCTCGCAGGATGTCGCCGCTAGAGCGACCGAGACTCTGGAGGAACTGCAATCGCGTCGTGTGCACGGTGTGAACAACGAGGCATTCATGTCGGCGATGCGATCCATAGCATCCGTCAAGGGCACCGCAGATCGGGACAAGTCGCTGGCCCTTAGGCTCGTTCAGGACACGATGCAAAGTCACGAGGGAAAGCGCTGGGTCACGCTCCTCGTCGGTGCTACAGAGGCCTATGGGGCGGCGGCACCGGCTATTCGTGCCCAACTCAGCGAAATTGCTCTTCGCGCCTACGCAGAGGTCAGAGAAGGTCAGCGTCAATGGGCGCGACCACGAGACTTCGACGACGTCATTCGACTCGCCTTCCCAGAACTCGACGAGTTCCTCAAGGAGGCGCGCGGGACGGTCGACGAGGCCGAAGCGTTCCACGCCATGGTCGCATCACAGCGCGCGTCGCAGCGTGCCAAGGAGGCTCAAGTTCTCGAAGAGCAGCGTGCCATTGAAGCCGAGCTCCGGCGTGAGGCGCAACGAGAAGCCAAGCTTGCCGCATTGAACGCACAGTATCGCTGGCGAAAGCCTGGCGATGGCGGCATTCGCAGTGCCGATGACGCAAAGCGGCTCGTGAAGAACTATCCTCAAGCGGCTGCGCTTCGAGACTCCATCATTGACCTGGCCTGGGCGTGCCGGATGGAAGGAACTCCGTTCGGCGAATTTGCCCTGGACAAGGTGTCCTCAGACCAGTCGGGAATCGACGAACTAGCGGTGCTGCTCAAGGGCGCCTGGCTCGTCACTGCAACTTGACGCAGCGTCGATCGCCAGGCGCTGGTACCTTCAGGGACCCCAGGGCCCGTAGACGGTTCAGCCACGATCGCCGACGACGATCTTGTTGGCCGGACGCCACTGCTGCAGGTCCTTGCGGACGGCACCGCGGGTCAGGGCGGGTGACCCGTCGACGTTGGTCACGGGCGTCGAGTCGACTCGTTCGCCGGCCAGCTACTGACCGGTGGCATGCTGGTTTCGCGCCTCGGCAACGACGACGGCGCGGCTGCGCGACTCGGCGGCCTTGGCGACTTGCCCGGCCAAGTTCTTGGCCTGAGCGTCTCGGAGCGATCGATCTCTTGGGCCAGAGCGCCGAACGAGACGGCAGCCAGGATCGAGGCGAAGAGGACTTGACCTGCTTGCATGATGAACTCCTTGGACTGGTTGGTTAGTCCAGAGGAGTCACTGTGGCGCCTGCCGGGCCCCGGTCAGCACATTTGCTGAGTCGGTGAAGTCCACTGTATTGATCACGCTAGCGGAGAGAAAGCAGGCTGCGCGGAATGAACTCTTGCGGGCACGCGAACAATCCTGAGCGATTTCCTGCGAGGCTCTTCCCGGCGGTGCGCTCATTTGGACGCGAGCGCCCTGGCGCTACCAACTCTCGGCTGGGGCTGCCTTGGATCAATCACTCGAGCCCGCAGAGTGTTCCTTCGTCAGGCGGGAGCGTTCGGCGATCTTCGGAATGACGTCCAGGACCCTCTTGACGACGTGGATGTCTCCCAGGTCATCGAGGACGTCTTCCGGGAGCTCTTCGCCATCAGGAACCTCGAAGATTGTTCTAGCCAGATGAGCGGGCGGAAGTCGATCAAGGGCTTCTCGCGCCAGGGCCTCCCGCGAAACCGCAGCCCCGAAAGCCAGCGGAAGCAGCAAGACACGGTAATCGATGGCTGACGCGAGCAAATCGGCGATTTGGTTGAAGGCGGGCACCGTGCCGTGTCGCCCGATAGCGAGCGCCAGAAACGGCGCGAAGACCGGACGCACTTTGATGAGGTAGTCGTCGGGAAGCTGACCCAGCTCGTCAAGGATGCCACTCCGCTCGGTGAAGGCCAGTGCCTTGGCGGCGGACAACTCGAGTCGAGTTTCCTTTTGCATCGTCACTCGACGGGCGATCCGCCGCAGACTAGTGTCGCCGCCGGCGTCGGCGAGCGCCTTGAGCAGTGCTTCCTGAAGGATGGCGTCCTTGGTCGTGCGGGCAATCGCGAACAGGTCGTCCAGCTCGCCTTCCGGAATAGTGCCTGCCGCCGCCAGGCATTTGGCGGCCTCGCGTGCGATCGGAAAAATGTCGTAGTCGGAGTACGGATGCTCGTCAGTGCGCCATTTGTCCCTGACCAGGCGCAGCAGCGCGGGGACGTCCTGCGCACTCGGGGAACGCTTGATCTTGGCAACGACGGCTCTGCGCACCCTGCTTCCCGGGTCCGAAGCCATCCTGAGGTTCAGAGCGGCCCGATCGACGACCTGGGCATCGATCAGTGATTCGTAGGCGCGTTGACGAACGTCGGCCCTGGGATGTGCGAGCGACTCCTCGACGAGCGGCCACCACCCGCATTTGGCCGCCAACCGCACGCCGAGCTCTGCAGGTTCGGGGTCGACGCATTCGAAGATGAGATCTCGTGCAAGCGAATGAGCGTTGGGGTGGTTCACAGCCAGATGCGAGATCAGCGCGATCCTCGTCAACTGCGATGTCGACGGCAAGGCACGCAGCGCTGCTTCGGCCGCCGCCGGCGACAATGGTCGGGCGTTCTTACGCTCTAGCCTCGGAACGACCGCACTCGCAAGCTCCTGGAATGGCGCAGGTAGTTGACGTGAACAGCGCTTCAGGGCACGAATCTGGGCCATCTTGAGCCGGTCATGCCGGTCCACGACGATCGCCTCTCTGGCCAAATCGAGGGCGCGCCCCAACCTATCCGACTCGATCAACGCGCGCATGGCATCGGTGAGCACGTGGGCTGCCACTGACAGTGCGCTTTCTGCGATGGTCATCGCTCCCTGCGCCGAAGATGTGCCGTCGATGAGACGCTGCGTTAGCAACTTCTCCGCCACAGGACGCCAAGCTCGTCGCGACAGGTCGTTCCAGGTCGAAGCCTCATAGCCAGCTTTGGAGGCGGCCTGAATCAACGCCAATATCTCGTCGTCCGAGATATCTGAGTCTGGCACTGTGCGAGCCGCTCTTGCCCAATAGCGGACAAGCAGTTCGACCTGCGGATGGTTCGCAAGGAGCCTCCAGTCGTCCTTGCGGACAGCTGCGGCGTAGGCCTCGAACAGCAAGTAGACGTTGTCTTCATCTCCTCCGCCGTCGTAGCTGTCGAATTCGTCGTTGTGGCCATCCCGGCTCGCCCAGTACTCATCGTCGGACTCTTCGTGGGAAGACACGTCGTTGTTGGCCAAGGCGTGGGCCAGGAGCTCCTCGCGGTGCAGCGGATTGCGCATCGCGCCGTAGGCCACCACATCGACATTAGGCCCATGCGAGCCTGGAATGCTGGTAAAGACCCTCTCCCGCCATGCCCCGTCGAGATCCGTCGCCAGAACGTCCATCTCATCGGCAAAGTTGGTCGGGAAGTAGCGTGCTTCGGTACTCAGCCCGGTTCTGATGTACTGCCGGAGCACCTTGGCGGTGAGCGGGTGCGCCTGGATCCGTGGATACCAGCTCTCGTCTCGTGGCGGACGACTCCAGTGGCTCATGAAGCTGTCGCCGCCTGTCTCTGTGGTCTGAAGCCATCGGGCGACTTCGGCGCCGATGCTGTTGGCTGATCCCACCTCCGAAGCGAGTCGCACTACCGCAGCGTAGTCGTGAAGCTCGACGGCAAGCGTCCGATCTATCCACGCGTCGATGACTGCCTGCTGTTCATCCGAGAGTTCATCGACCGCCGCGACGAGTTCTCGTCGGCGCGCGTGGATTCGGGAAGCGGCCGGCACAGCCCAAGTCGAGTGCTCAGACATCGTCAGAAGAGCGTCTACCAAGTCGCTCAGGGTGGCCTCTGTGTCAAAGGGCCGCTTCAGCGCAGCAAGCTTGACCCCCTGCTCTGCCTTTGGATGCGAGAAGCTGTACCGGTCGTCAGTGAACTTGACGTACCCCGCGCCAAGCAGAACGTCCAATAGCGTGTCACTCCCGTTGGGAAGGGTTCGGCGCTGGTACATGGCGCGCTGTATGGCGGTCAGCTGGCTACCGGTCACCGTGGGCAAAGCTCGCATCAGCGCCCAGACAACAGCGGCCCAATCCCCTGCCTTACGCTGGAGGACGAGTGTCTTGACCTCCTCCTCGATGCTGTCTGTCTGGGTGGCATTGAGCACCCGGTGCACGAATTCCTTGTCGGTGCGGTCTTGGGGAAGCGGCCCTTGGCCGAGCAACTTGAAGAATCGATCGATTTCAAAAGGCGTCGTGAGCTTCAAAAGAACCTGGTCACGCGCATCGATCGCTGCACTCTTTAGACCGCCAGATTCAAGACCAGACAGGCCGATGTCGAAGATCTTGCGAAGCTCCGAAGAACCGTAGTCGTCCTCCGTGAGCGAGACCTTCCACTGGTTCAAGAAGTCCCAGTTTCCTTTGGCGTCCGCCAACACGTCGGTGCGCGTGGTGACGACGTACAGGCGCGACGGTGATGCCGAGAGCAATAGCCCCTTGAAGTGCGTGCTCCAAGCGAGTTGGTCGTCTGTGGAGTCGTACGTTCCCCAGGGATCTTCGACGTGGAAGATGACCGGTGTGGGATCTTCAAGTCGTTTCTCAAGCTTTGCCGGCTCGTTCTTCACGTGGACGATCTCAAGCCCAGGAAACTGCTTGGCCATGTGAGCCGACAGAGCATGCGCCAGGGTCGTCTTCCCCGTTCCCGATGGGCCTGCGATGACGACGGCCTTCTTTCTGATCAGGAGGCCCACGAACTGATCCCAATTTGTCGGCTTGACGAACCCTGTTGCTCGAGCGTGCGGGTCGGCGCCGCCGAACTTCTTGACGACCGCGATGAGATCCGGTCGAAGCCAGGCGTGGCCCTTTCGCATCCTCTCGATCGCTTCGGCGCGCAGACGTTCTACGCAGTCCGCTCGTGTCGCAAGCGGTACGCGAAGCGACTCGACCAACAAGGCCTCGATTCGCTCGAGCACACGTTCGGGCGTTTGCTTGCTAAGGATGACAAAGCGCTTGGCTGCTGCGTGCAGGACGTCGGCAGCAAAAACCGTCGCGGGCAACGTTGTTACCTCGGTCTGCTCGCGAAACTTGTTGACCTCCAGGTCCCTGAGCTTGCCGTTCACGCCGTTGCTCGTCACGAGCACGTACTTGACTCGCGGGTCTTTGAGTCTTTCGTTGATCGGTTGACGGACGGTACCGTGCGCGGCGAGCTTCTTCATCGCCGGCTCCGTCCAGTGGCCACCGGTGCGGTGTTTCGCTTGGATGACCAGCAGTTCCCCCGCGGCGCTCGCGACCTCGAATTTCGCCTTGGGCTGGGCGTCGGCGAGCTCGACCTCCACGTCTTCAAACGTGGCGGGCTCCAGCTGGACGGCCTCCGCAGCGTTGTGCACGAGCATCAAGTCCAGGGCGACCCAAACGGACACGTCGCACTGGTACAGCCAACCCTCAAGCGCCGGGCTCCCCGCCGCATCAGCGGAGTCATTCTCGCTTTCCGACATCGCTCCCCAGTCTCCAGTTCTCGCTCGCGTTGACCCTCACTGCGCGGGTCGTGAGGCTGCGAGCTTACGACGGATCGCCCTCGAGGAGCTCCGAACGCTCTGCGAGTCCGTCTCTCATGCCTGGCTGCCACCGTTCAGGACGCCGTAGACGAGCCGGCGGCGCGCAGCCGCCGGGCCCGCCGGTTTCCTGCTTGCCAAGCATCTGCATAACCTGGCACACGCCTGAGTTCGTATGCCCTACCCGGAGGGACGCGGGGTTAAATGGCACTGGTTCGCCTGGATACCGCTTCGAACTTGCTGCCGGTCGGGGACGTAGCCTGCAGGTGCACCTCGGAGGCGGACATTGAAAGCAGCTTGAAGTCTGTTCCCATGCCGGCCGGCACATAGTCCTCCAGGCGTGGTTCGGGCATGCCCAGCGCCCGCAGTCGTGCCACGTCCAGGGGCGCGCCATCGACCGTCAGCGTTCGCAGGGTCGACCGGAGCCCCGAGCTTTCCATAGTCAGAAACCCGTCGCGCGCTACCCACTTGCCCACGTCAGTGACACCCCATTCGATGTCCACGTGTTTTCCCTGTGCCGTGGCGTGGGCTGTCTCAGTGCCCTGGAAGTTGTAGCCGCCGGTCCTCAGAAAGTTCGTGTGGCCGGCCACGTCGTTGCTGCCAAGGGTGGTGGGGTAGGAAAAACCGATGGCCCACTGCCCTGGAAGCGCTCGGGACAGCTCGGAGGGAGGCGTCGACTTGGGATCCTTCTGAACCGAGTACACGTTGGTGATTGCACCGGGCTGCAAGTTGATCGTGTTTCCGGCGCCGGCGCCGAGCCCGTTCGCGCCTCCACTGACGGTGTTGTTCCCCGAACCCACAACCGTCGTGTTGCCGGAGCCGGTCACAGAGGCGTTACCGCCTGGGGCTGCGGGCACCGGGGCGGACTGGGTTGCCATCGGCGTTGCCAACGCCTTGATCGCCGCAGCGGCGCCGATCAGCGGGACGACGACTGATGTGATGACGGTGACCAGAACCCTTACTCTTGAGGCCATGCACTTTCCCTTGCATCGTTGGCGGGCAAGACACCCGCGAGACGATCCTCGCCTGAAATCGCGCGCGCGGGAACCCTCCGAGCTTTGTCGTCTCGAAGTAGCAACATACTGCATTGGGTATCTCACCCGCGACCGCTACCAAAGTCCCGACTTTGGCGCGTTGGCATGTCAATTGAACGCTTGGTCGATTTGCGCTACACGGCCAGATGGGCCCGCAAAAGCGCCGTTTCACTCTTTGTATTACGATCAATTGCCAATGCCCTAGCAGTTCTGGTGCAGCGCCACCAAGCGGCAGCCAGTGGGGCAGACAACGCATCTACAACGTCAGGAATGAAATGATCGCGCAACACGCCGTTGAGCTTTACGGTGCTCAGACGGGCAACTGCTGGCGAGCAGCTATCGCGCTGGAGGAGGCGGGACTTCCCTACCGCCCGCGAAACGTGGACCTCAGGCTTGGCGAGCACAAGCATGCTCCCTTCTTGGCGGTCAATCCGGCGGGAAAGGTTCCTGTCCTCGTTGATCATCGAGACGGCCAGGAATTTGTACTCGCGCAGTCGAACGCCATCGTGTTGTACGCCGCCGAGGCGGCTCCGGGCACCCTCACCTCTGCAACGGACCCTTTGGCTCGGGCGCTGGCCTATGAGAGGTATTTTTACTTCCTCACGGACGTGATCGCGGTGAGTCACGCGGCCTTCTACCTTCGAGGCCAGACTGACACCGCGGCTTCCAAGACTCTCACCAAGAGAATGTTGGGTGCGCTCACGTTTGCCGAGCGCTTCCTGAGCGACTCCGAGTACATGGCCGGCCCAGCGTTCACGATCGCCGATCTGGCTGCGGTGACGATTACCTCGACGGTCGTCCAGAAGCTCGAGTGGAGCGAACTTCCGAACCTGAAGCGATGGTTCGACCAGGTCATGGCACGAGCCTCGGTCATTCGAGGGATGAAAGCGTTTGCCCAGCACGCGACCTGAAGGTCAGTCTCCACTATTGGAGCCGACTCCAATAAGATCATCGGCTAGAGATTTCAGAACGGATCGAACGTGCGACGGCTAAGGTAGCAGGTGAGCACCGAGGCCGGGTTCGTGGGCGACGAAGTCCACTGGCTCGTGATGAATTGGCGGACGAAGAGTCAGCCGGGGAGAAAGTGATGGCAAGGTCACTGGAGGAGATGGCGCAGGCGGTCGAGCAGATACGCCAATACGCCGGCGATTACGACAAGCCGAAGAGGCGGGAGTTCTTTCAAGAACTTTTCGACGCACTATCGCTGCCTATGCCGCAGGGTGACGCACGGGCGACAGCGATCAAGACGAGGTACTTGCTGGCCGTGGCGGCGCTGACCTCCGAGGTTCAACCCGCGAACCAGGAGACCTACGACGCGGTGTTGAAGAAGCTCAACGGCACGCTCAGCGAGGGCCGACTTGAAAGCGTCTGGGTGAATATGGCGCCAGACAACCCCGCGGTCTTTGGTGACGGACCATCCGTCGCGACCGAGACCGAGTTTCAGACACCTCCGGCTCGTGGCTATTCGCTGCGAGAGACGCTTCCGAAACGCCGCAAGCTCAGTGCGCCGCGGCAGGCACTGATAGACCAGTTCCGCGCCGAACTTCCCTCGTCCGATCGGCCCTTCCGTTCACAGGGGCAGCGTCGTGGCTAAGGCGTCCAAGCCGAAGACGGCCCCTGGTGGCGCGCCTGGTACGGCTACGGTTGGCACCAAGTCGTCCAAGACTCACGCGGCGAGCAAGGGGGCCAACGACGACGTTGCTTTGCTCTTACAGCTCGCGACCCAGGCTCCCGTATTGACCTTTCCTCAAAGAAAGAGCGAAGCCAAGCTCTACGAGCTTGTCGTCTTGGCGGAAATGTTCGAAGAGTTCAATTCGACGCCGGGCAACTCGGTCTTCTTGCATCAGCCCACCGCTGGTATCCCAAATAGCTTGGCTGGCGCGCCTGCGAGCGCCGACAAGAGCAAGTACGCGTGGTTCGAGCTCTCATCTGCAAATCCTGACCACAACGCCGAGGCATGGGTTTCCGTTCAGTTCACTGGTCTGAGCGCCACTCTCGCGACGCGGTACCTTGGATTTCCCCCCGCAGACCTTCAGGCCTCTCGCCACGAGCTCGACATCACCCTACTCCGCCCGGAGCCGGCGGCGGCAGCGCCTCGGCTGTACCCAGAGTACAGCGACATCCTTGCTGCCGTGAGCGTCAAGCACGTTGCCCGGCTACACAAGGAATCCGTACGCGAAGCGCTGGGCTTTCGGCGTGAGATGGCAATGCTGGTGGGCCCTGGGCACGGTAGCGAGTGCGACTGGCTTGAGCCGGATGTTCCTTGCAATCCGAGGTCACCGTTGTTCCTGGCGTCTTCGGCGCCGAACTTCGAGGGGTACGCTGGGCAGATTGACCAGTTCGGGATCTTTCCGAGGTACATGAAATACCCCTGGTAGTGATTGGCTTCGGTGCGCCTGGTTTGTCACCGCCTCGGCTCTACTGTCGCGACCGCGATCCCTTTCATCGGTAAGGAACACCTGCATGCCAACGCCGGGCCAAATCGTCGACGCGATCGAAGTTATCGTCGGTGTCGTGCGCAATATCGCCTTGAAACGTGTTTTCACGGACGTCGACCCAGATCCGAAACTGAACTTCTGGCGCATCATGCACGGCAACGTCATGGACCTGGCGGTTCTAGAGTGGTGCAAGCTCTTCGGGCTTGACGACAACGGCGCGGGCGTGCACTGGAAGGCGGTGTTCGATGACCAAGACAGGTTTCGAGCAGGTCTGTTTCAACACCTTGGTTTGGACGAGGCTTCGTGGCGCGGATACTGGGAGGTGATGCGCACTTATCGAGACCAGTACGTGGCGCACCTGGACAGCGAGCGAAGCGCTGAAGCCTACCCGGAACTGGGCACAGCGCTGGCCTCTGCGACGTTCTACTACCAAGAACTCATCGGATTGCTTCGAGCTGAGGGCATCGAGCGGTACCCGAACGACCTCTCCGAGTACTACGAGCAGTTTCGGGCCCAGGCGTTGGACGTGGCCAGGCGGGCGACCGAGGCGACGCGAGGCATGGACGAACGGGTCCGATGAGACCTCTGCGAGCAACAGTCGACCTACATGAGCAAGCAACCACCCGGATATCGCTTCTACGTCGAGGACGACGCGGGCCGCCGTTCTATCGAATACGTCATCTCGACCGCCAAGAGAACCGGCGATGTCTATGTCACCATCGGCCGCGGCGGGCAGTCCAAAGTCAGCATCCACGAGTCGGGAGCGGTCAACTGGTCGCTCATCTACGACCTCCTTCCGAGCGCGCCGTACATTCCCGACTCCGGTCGGCATCTAGCACAGTGGGATCAAGCAGGCGGCCGAGGGCAGCAACCCTTGTTCATCTGGGTTGCCTCCGCAGATCTGCGTCCGAATGAACCTATCCCCAGCGCGAAGGCGCACAAAATAGCGGCCGCTCCGATGGGCAAGGCGATTCAGATCGCTTTCCTCCTGACTGCACCTGCGCCCGCAGGCGGGTCAGTCACCATCACACCGGAGCCGCTTTGGTGGACACAGCTTCCGAACAGACGGATTCTCGTGCTCCAACAGATGACGGTGGACATCACGGAGCAGCAAGCCAGTGAGCTCGTGATGCACCGCCATCACGCGTGGCTCAAGAGCGTCGAGGCTGGCAAGTCAGTCAAACCATTTGCGTTGGCTCGCATCACAGTGGAGGCAACTGGCGTCTCAGGGATGCTTGAGTTCACGCCGGCGCCGTCGGGCGCTCCGGTGCCGGATCTGAAGCATCAATGGGTGTCTGGTGCCCCTGGTCGACCGACGACAGGAGACAGCAATGGCTGACCAACCGGAGCAAGCCTCGCATCAGCTGGGAAGGGTCACCGCCAAGACAGTGAGCTGGTTCAACCTGCGCGATGAGCACTCAAACACGGCGTGCCTGTACTGCGGCAGAACCATCACCACCCCGAGTGGACTTCCGTTCAACAAGGAACATCTGATCGCGCGCAACTTCGTTCCAGGAACCATGGGTGAAGACGCATTCCAGTTCCTGTTTCGGGCTTGCGTGCCCTGCAACAGCCGCAAGGCGGACATCGAGCGCCACGTGTCGAGTGTCACCCTCTTGAATGGCCCTGGGCGATTGACCGATCCCAAGGCCGCGCGAGCAGCCTTGAACAAGGCTGTCCACGACTTCCATCCCACAAGGCCTGGTGTCGCGATGGGCCAGGCGCACGAGGCGCACACGATTGACGTTCCTGGCGCTGGATCGTCAATGACACTCGGCTTTGTGGCGCCGGTCAACGCGCTGCCTGACCTTGTCTCTGAGCTCGCCCTTCGGCACGTCCAGGGGTTGTTCTCGCTGCTCACAACGAAGAACTACCTTGCTCAGGTGAGTTTGCTTCCCCCATCGCAAGTCTGGGTGCTACGCGGCTTTACTCGGTCTGACTGGGGACACCCTTGGCTTGCTGAGGTTGCGGGCAGAGTCTCTGATTGGGAGTGCCGAGCAAATGTCGTCTCTGGCAGCGGCTACTTCAAGGCCATGTTCCGCAGGCATCCGACGCTGGGTTGGTTCTGGGCGCTGGAGTGGAACAAGGAGCTTCGTGTCGTCGGGGCAATCAGCCATGACAGGCCGACCCTTTTCGATAATCTTCCCGACGAGGGGTGGTTCGAAGTGGCAGGTGAACGACTCCGTGAGGAAGTGCCGTACGACGAGGCCCAGGACCGTCTGTTTGAGGGCACGGTTGTGGAGTCGTTCATCTAGAGCGAACTGCCGCTGGCTGAATCCTGAGCCGCGCCGCCGCCGGCGCGTCAGGTGGCGCGAAGTTTTGGTTAAGAGTACGAGCCGATCAGATGGGTGAGAAGCGCTGTGGCCGACGGGCGGGGCGACATGCCCGCAGCGAATGTGGCGCTGAGTTCCACGCGGCCGCAGTCCCAGTCGCCCAGAACTTCGACAAGCGCCCCAGAGCGAATCGCGTCGCCGCAGGTGGCCAGCGAACTCAGCCCGATTCCCAAACCGGCGATCGCTGCGGCGTCGATGGCGCCGGCCACGCCTACGCCTAAGGTGCCGTAGACCAAGATGGACTCCGAGCGGCTCGCTTTGGAGAGCGTCCATCGATCCAGGACGTCGCCCGCCACGGAGATCAGTGCATGTCCCGGCAGGTCGCCTGGAACCGCCGGAGTTCCTCGGCGCGCCAAGTAGCTTGGCGAGGCGACAAGGACTCGACGCCAGGTCTTGAGGACGACGGAACGGTCAATGTCTGCGCCGAGCGCATGCGAGAACCTCAAGTGCAAGTCGCACTTCTCGAGCACCTGAACGTCGAGCTCCTCGTGGATCTTCAGTTCCACCTTCAAGGATGGATGCATGGCGAGAAATGGCGCCAGGTGCGGCACGATCTCCCCGGCTGGCTGGCCGCCGCTGACCACGACGTGGAGTGGCCCTGCAAGGATCTGGTCATCTGTCACCATGGACAAGCTCCGTGCTGCCGAATCCGGGGCGCCTTTCAGGCGCGACAAGAGGCGCTTGCCTTCGCTGGTGAACGAGAGCTTTGCGGCATCCCGTATGACAAACGAGACGCCGCTCTCGCGTTCCAAGCTGCCGATGAGCCGACTGACGCTTCCTCGAGACAGGCCCAGTTCCCGGCCGGCGTCCAGGAAACTCATCGTCCGGGCGGCAGCAAGGAACAGTTCGAGGGCAAGGGTTCGTTCGGTCATGCGCAAGTCGACTCAGAACTGCGCCGACCCTCCGTCGACGAACATGTCGGTACCTGTGACGAAGCTTCCCTCGTCCGACAGAAGAAACAGGACTGCCTTGGCGATCTCCGCGGGCTCGGCCACGCGCCCGATGGGCACGTTCGCCCCGATGCGCAACTTGGTCTGCTCGAAAGCTTCGTCCGACATGCCGGGGCTGCGGAAGGCACCGGTGGCCGTGGGGCCCGGGCTGATCGCGTTGACGCGGATACCGTGCTGGCGCAGGTCGTTTGCCCAGCCACGTGCGAGTGCGCGCACGGCTGCTTTGGATGCCCCGTACAAACTCCGGCCGGCATTACCCTTGACGCTGGCGATCGACGAGGTCATAACGATCGAGCCGCCCCGTCGCATCAGCGGAAGCGCCTTTTGCACCGTGTAGATCGTGCCCAGGACGTTGGTATCAAACACCAGGTCGTAGTGGGACTTCTCGATCTGGCCGACGCCACCGCTGATTTGAGCCGCGGCGTTGGCGAACAGGAGATCCAGATGGTTCCAGTCGCGCTTGATCTGAGCGTAGGCGCGGTCCAGGTCGGCCTCGTTGGTGACGTCCCCTTGGATGGCGGCGCCGCTGCGACCCAGCGTCTTGACCGCCTCCTGGAGGACATCCGGACGGCGGCCCATGATGAAGACAAAAGCGCCCTCACCTGCCAGCGCCTGCGCGCTCGCCAGCCCGATACCCGAGCTTCCGCCGGTGACCAATGCAACCTTGCCGTCTAGCTTTCCCACAATCGCTCCTCGTGATCCGCGGCGCCACTCCAAATTGGTGGTGCCTACGTGATCGACGATAGGCGTGCTTACAGTTTGTGACTAGCCGGCTCCGGGGCATAACAGCTCTACGAATCTGGTATGAATCGGGCCTCGTCGAGAGGCTGGTTCGACGTTTTCAGAGGGACGGTGTATCGGGCAGCTCGAACCAGTCACGCAACATGTGCTCGGCGTCGGGCAGCCCCAGCCAGCGCCAGGAACCCGGCGTCGGGTAGTGGCGCTGCACGTAGAAGGCGTTCTGCTTCACGTCGTCTGGCGTTTGGCTGGCAGATCGCAGTTCCGCAAAGATTTCTCGAGCCTCATCGAGGCCGCGTTGCAAACCTTCGGACGAGCCAAGGGCGCCGCCATGGCGCAGCGCCGAGACCACTTGGAGGTACGGGTAGATCTCGAGGATGGACTTAGCCTTCGATCTGACGGCGGCCTCAAGCCTGAGATCGACGGCGACCTCGCCCAAGAGTTCGAAGCCCCATTTCAGAGCCCGTAGTCGCTCCTGTGGCGTGGTCATCGGGTGTGATGCCTTGCTGCCCCCTGGTGAGCGAGCGACCCGAGTGCCTCGATTTCGGCCAGATAGGCGAGCCGCCTACGCCAGAGGTTGATTCCTGAGGTTCGTTTGCTGACGCGGCGGGCGCGGATCCGCGCGCGGGCCTGGAGCTTTCCTTCCAAGAGCCGCGTGCGTGTTGCCTTGAGCTCAAGCATTGCCCGTCGTCTGGCAAGTTCGGATTGCGACGTCCCCTCTTGGCTGCGATTGAGCGCGAGGCGCTCGAAAACGAGTTCCACCGGCAGCGCGCGCGAAGGACGGCACTGACGCTCCCTTAGCGTTCTGAGGCGGGCGTGTTTACGGAGCCGCATGCCATCCAGAGGCTTGAGGGCCCGGTCAAAGTGCTTGATCCGCTGCTGCCAGACTTTTGCCATTGCGGTTTGCTTTGCGAATGTGACGGGCTCGGACGCGCCTTTTGCTGGCTCCCCTAACCTTGATGACGATAGACGCTTTCGGGCGCTTTGCGAGGGCAGCCCCAGGCGCCCGGCTCAGACGAATGGACAGCAGCCGACCGCCGACCAGTCCTGTTGACGTCGGACTGACTACCAGCCCGTCGGCTTGCAGCCTCAGGAAGACGCGCTGCCCGAGCCTGAACGAGTATGTCTTTGGTACGACCAGCACCAGGCGTCCGGCATGTTCGGTGAATCGGGCATCGAAGGCATTGAAGTCACCGCGCTTCAAATGGATCTCCCCGGCGGCCGCCCTTGTCGAATTTCGGCCCGTGATGGATCGCCAATGTTGGTCACAAGCGGACCAACCTTGACTGATGGCGGTGGCGCGATAGCTTCCGGGCCGCAGAAGCGAGTTCCATCGGCAGCCAGAAACAGGATGACCTCGGTGTCACCAGCGGCTGTGTCCACGCCACGGCAGATCGAGAGTACCTGCCGGTGGCGTAGGTGCACCTGACCGTCTTCTTGCGATGCTGTGAAGTGGTCGAGCTGCAGCAGCCTTGCGGCCATCTTCGGGCTTTCAATGAAGCCCAGGAGGTCGGAATCCCAGGACACGATCAGCGTGCGTGGTTGCTGGTCCTCGAAGGAGTCGGATGCAACCAACGCCACGAAGAATGCTCCGCCGATCACCTCGACCATGCGAAAGGCGGTCTCCGGTTGCAAGATCAAGCCTTCGGGCAGCCGAACGTTGGCTTGTTCGTTGGTCAGGATCAGCGGGAGTGAAGATTTGCGCATAGGTGGAGCTCAGCGCAAGGTCAGTGTTGCGCGCCTGGCGCGCTCCGGCTCGTCGGGCGACCCGGAACCCTGGTCACCAGGCGCACGCGCTGAACTCCGGTGGAGGGCCGCATGAAAAAGCCGCTGTACTCGTTGCCGCCCACATCCACTAGCAGCACTTGAGTTCCCTCGTCTTGCGGATCCGAGGCTTCCCAGATCTCGGTGATCTCGATGGGGCTCCAGGCGCCGCGAACTCCGCTCCTGGAAAGTAATAGGAGCGATTCGACCTGCACCTCGGAAGTCTTGATGGCTTGCACCAGGTCGGAATCCCAAACCAGCAAGAAGGTATCGGCCGGGGACGCTTCCTCGGTCCTGATCGTCAGCACGTACCACGGCGTGTTGGTCGACAACACAAGGGAGCGCCAATAGCTGGCACCCGGCGCGGCCAGCGGCGTCGGGACGTGAAAGCGGTATTCGGGTAGGGATACGAACATCAAAGGCCGTGCGCAGAGACTGAGCGCCAAGGGGTGGGTTGCGACGGCCTGGATTGTTTCGGGGAGAATCCGCTACTCAAAGTCTGCATAGCGTCAGAGCGCTCGCCCCTCGTAGCGCTATGCACTTTGTGCATATGACGGCTTACCCGCTACGGTGTCGGGGATTGAACAAGGTATCGGTGTCCATGTCGCTTCGCACTCAGAAATATGAGGTACTACTTGAGCTACTGCGCGCTCGCCGGGAGGCTGTTGGAATGAGCCAGGCTGATCTGGCCGAATGGCTCGGACAGAATCAAGCCACTGTGAGCCGGGTCGAGACGGGGGAAACCCGCTTGGACGTGATCGAGCTGAGGGACTGGCTGACAGGCCTGGGCATTGCGTTCGTGCCCTTCATGAAGGCGCTGGACACCCGCCTCGAAGCCGTATCCGGTTCGGCGATTCGCCGGCGCCCGTCGTCTGCGGGCAGGCGATGATCTCAGTCGGAACGGCGACTCCACAAACCCCTCCCTTACCCGAGCAGACTCCTCAAACGGCGACGGCGACTCCAATGAACAGCGCCGTGATCGCCCTTGATGCGGACAACGTCCTGTTGGACTACAGCATCGCCTATGCGGCCGCCTGGGAGCGCGCGTTCCAGACTCGGCCCATTGAACGCGATCCGCAGGCCTACTGGCCGATCGACCGCTGGGGTGTTGAGCGGCTTGAGGGCGAGCGTCTGGAGAGGTTTCGGGCGTGCTTCGACGAGGAGTTCTGGTCGACGATTCCTGCGGTCGACGGCGCGCTCCAGGCCTGCCGCGACTTGGCCGCTGCAGGCTACACGCTGGTGTGCGTCTCGGCCATCAGCCCCGCGTACGAGGGGGCTCGGCTACGAAATCTCCAAAGTCTTGGCTTTCCGATCGCGCGCGTCATCGCCACCAGCTCGAGCGCTGAAGTGGGAAATCCGAAGGCTCCGGCGATCAACGAACTAGCGCCCGTGGCGTTCGTCGACGACTACCTGCCGTACCTCACAGGGATAAGGACCGGCGTCCACACCGCCCTGGTGCACCGGCAGCGCAATGGCTCGCCCAACAGAGGGCCGGAGCTTGTCCACCTTAGGTCGCAACACGCCAACCTGGCGGGGTTTGCGCGCTGGTGGCTGGCCTCGCCTCGATAGCGCCCCAAGAGTCGAAGTCCTCCGACCTGTTCAGTTCGCCTTTCCCCCAAACCTGCCCCTTGAGTCCGGGTGGAACTTCCTGAAACCAGAACAATCAATTGCCCGGACGCCTATTTTTCTTTGGAAAGTGGAGTAATACATTGACTCCACACCACCAAGAAAGAAGGTCATCATGCAAGTCCGCCAAGCTCTCGTTGCCGCCCTCCTGGCCGTTACCGCCGTCGCAGCGATGTCCCAGGAGATCGATCGGAGCGAAACGCTCCAAGCCAAGAATCTTGCCGCTCAGCAAGCCCAAAAGGAAGCCCGCATCGCTCGCAGCCAGGAGGCATCGTCGCAGCCTGCCAAGCCCGATGCAACGCCCGAGGCCAAGCCGCAGCGCGCGGAACAGACCGACCGGAGCCAAACGGTTCCCGCCACGAAGGCATCCTGGGTCGGCCGCCACGCCAGGCACACGTATGCCCGTCAATGGCTCAAGGGCGACAAGCGGCAGCCCCGTCCTGCTGCGATCGCAGACCTCGGCTGAGCTGCGGCAGGCCCCCAGACTCGCCTACGACGTCAAGGAGCAAGTTTTGGGGACCGTCCCAGGCTCATTCAGTCCACAAGACGAGGACGGTGAGCTGAGGGATCGGGGATGGTCGCAGTTTCGGTCGTCGAGCCAGCGCCCAGTCTTCGCGCTTGTTGATCAATTCGCTGGGCGCGTCGACGCTGCCCCCTCCGCGCGTTCTGTGAATGAACAACCGGGATGACGCTTCAAGTCTCGAAACTTCGTCTGGCACATCCGCGGTCGAGGGAGGTGAACCGTCACCAGTAGCGACAGCCATCGGCAGGTTCTATGATCGCGGCACAGCCGCCAGGGAAGAAGCGGCCAGAGGTTTTCATGCGAATGATGCTCTCGCTTCGGCAAATTGTCGTCGCTGTCACGGCTGGGTTCGGCTTGATCGGTGCAGCCGCTGCGGGCGGCCACGGGCACTCGAGCGGCGGAGACGTTCACGTCAACGGGTACTACAAAGCGGACGGCACCTATGTCGCCCCGCACATGCGCTCAGCGCCCGACGGCGACTTCTCGAACAATTGGACGACTCAGGGCAACGTCAATCCCTACACGGGCAAAGAAGGCACGCGAATCACTCCGCCATCCAACTATGGCGGTCATCTCGTTGCGCCGCCGGCGAGCCCTAGTTTTGTTGACCCAAGCGCGACGCCTGGTTTCGATCCGTCAAAGATCGACTTCCCTGGCACAGCCTCCTCTCCTTTGGACCTCTCTGGCACAACGCGCCCGCTAGCGTTGCCCCAATCGCCGGCCCAACCGGCCACCGCGGCGCCGCAGCAGATGCAAAGTGCGATGTCTCGCGCGCAGTCCTACATGGATCGTACGCATCAGGAAAGCGTTGAGCGCGCCGCGTACTGGAATTCGAAGGGGTACAACTTCAACCCCTCCTACATGAGCGCGTACATGATGGACCAGAAGGTCAATGACATCGATCGCGCGGCGTACTGGAAGCAACGCGGCTACGATTTCAACCCGAACTACATGTCAGCCTACCTGATGGACCAGAAGGTGAACGACATTGAGCGGGCGAAGTATTGGAAAGCCAAAGGCTACGATTTCAACCCGCAGTTCATGTCCGCGTACCTGATGGACCAGAAAGTCACCGACATCGATCGCGCGAGGTACTGGAAGTCTCAGGGCTTTGACTTCAATCCGCAGTACATGACAGCCTACCTGATGGACATGGAAGCGCAGCGGCGCTTGGGCCAACGTCACTAGCTGTTTCGGTTCTGGGGGCCTAGCCCGCTTTGAACTGATGGCTCAGCGGCGCGGTGCTTCGGCCGACTCAGCGCCCGGACGAGTGCCTTGGCCTCCCGCCGTGGCATCTGGCGGCCCAATGATGACGTCCTGCCAGTTGCCGTCCGGCATCGTCACGCGGAACGTTCCGTAGTAGTCCTTCTTGTAGCGGAGCTCGTCGTAGACGAACCCGTTGTGCACGCTGGAAAAGTTGGGGTGATCCGGCGTGAACCAAGGGTCATGCGTGAAGTCGGGCACCGCCGCGCCCCGTCCTTCGGACAGTTCGGTAGTGCCCGACCGCGAAAACTTGACGCCCACGTTCATCGAAGCGGGATTGCGCTGACCTTCTTCGCGAGCGCGTGCCAGATCCTCCGCGAGCTTCTCGTCGATCCCCTCCACGCACGCACGCGCGTGAGTGAGCATCATCTGAGCAGTCGCGCCTTCAATGGGGTACGCCAAGCACTTGTTGGACACTGAGATCGAGGCCATCAGCAACGAGTCGCCTACTGTGGCGGACGTCGTCAAAAACTTGGGCTCAATGCTTTCCATGTCGTCGTGGGCAACGAGCGTATTTCGGATGCCCATCAAGTGCTTGTGGACCTCCGGTAGAAAGCCTACTCGCCGCTTGAGCACCTTTTCGGAGTACGCCCGACTTCCTCGACCCGCAGGTGGTTGTGAGAAGGGCCGCGCGTACCGGACCACTGCCGAACAAAACAGCGCCGATAGAAGCCAGGGGTCCTGCGTGCTGGCCATCAGCTCCAGGTACTTGACGCAGGCGGCCATGTTCTGCAGGGCCTTGATTCCCTTCTTGGCGTCAATCACAGCGCGGTCATACGGGGACATGTGACAGGTCTCCCTTGATCTCAGGTCGGCACCGCACCGACCCCCTCTTCGCCACGATTGTGGCGTCGATTGACATCCAAGCTCCTACAGAGCTTCGGGGGGTGAACCAGACAATGGGTCTACTCCGGAGACGCCAGGGTCAGTCCCGAAGGGTTAGCGCGAGTGGCGTCAACAACCATCCTTAAGCGATAGACGCCCTGCTCAGCTGATCAGGCTGTTTTTGGGGGATCTGACCGGCTATTGCCGTCTACCGAACGAGAGCCGTGCGACGGCATTGCACCGTGGCGAGTCTCACTGGATATGAGGCTTGATCCAAGCGAGGTAGGAGTCGACACGCGTGTCGAAGCCGAATGTGCACTTGTCGTCACCCCCAGAGGTGATCGCTGCAAGCAGGAGCTTATCGGGCGTCTCTATGAAGCCGGGACCACCCGAGTCGCCCTCACACGTGTTTTTTCCGGGCACCGAGAACGCCACCGCGTAGTCGTCGAAGGAGGAGATTCCCCACGCGGCCTCACGTTTGATCCCGGCGCCCTCTTTCTCGCCGGCAACAACGTTGAACCCAAAGCCGACAAACGTGAGGGCCGTGGAATTCGCTTTGATCTGCGACCAGCCAGGCGTGCCTTCGTGCAAAGGCGCCGGAAAGATGCCCTTCCCGCTCACCTCGGATTTCAGGTAGAGAACGGCGATGTCATGGTGGAGCGTGCCGCGGTCGAACACCATCGTTCCGGAGTCTGGGTAGGCAGCGCCCGTCACCTGGATTGGTGGAAAGACGGGCTGGCTATACACCGCGCCGAAGGCGGCCGTGACGTGCCCGGACGCCATCGACTCTTTGGTCATGTACCCGTCTACGCAATGCGCGGCCGTGAGCAACGTCCGAGGTGAAATCAGAGTTGCGGTGCAGTGCGTGAGGCCGTCGATCATTACGACGGCGACATTCAAGTAGCCCTGGGTTTGCGTGCCGCCACGGATGTAGCCGACTTGGTGCCCGCCAAAGAGCAGCGGCGCGGGCGTCACGGACAGGGTGACGACTGCAGAGGAGTCAGCGGCGGTGCTACAGCACCCGCCCTTGTTTTGGGCTGTGGCCGAGATCGCAGTGCGCAGGTAGTAGTCCTGCCCCGGCCTGCTCATGATGATTGGGTAAGGGCTGTCCTGAGGAGCGAGGCTGATTGGCTTCTTGTCAGGATCCGTCAGCTGGTCCGGTTCGGTCGCGCCTGTCTGAGTCCTTGAGATCTTGACGAAGTACGGAACGTTTGGGCGGCCGCCCTCAAAGTGGATGCGCACCGTGGCATTGGCCTTAGAGTCGGCATTGGCCTGCGTGTCGTGGCCCGTGAAGCCGATGCGCCGGTTCGCCAGACATGTCCCGGTTCGGTAGTGCCCGCCATTGGCGCGCGCGGTGGCATCCATGCGAAAGCTCAACGTCTCCGCGCTGGAGCTCAGTTTGCTCACAGAGGCGTTTCCCGCAGCGTTGCTCTGGGTTCCGTACGGCTCGCAACTAGTGATGTCTTCTGTGCCGCTGGCGTGCGCGCTTGAGGCCTGCTTCC
>FTKT01003500.1_pt1 | contig 75051 bp, 76 predicted proteins | sample 1658271 | NCBI WGS metagenome assembly FTKT01 (sample SAMEA3914811, study PRJEB12502) | metagenome | biome: forest; material: soil | place: Canada | collected 2011-08-04 | depth 0.3 m | reverse complement strand
CGACCGCGCCAGCTGCCGCATCACCGGCCCCGGCCACCTCCGCGCCCGCCAGCCAGAGCCCCGCCCCGATCCAGGACTCCCCCACCGCGGCACCCGCCGAGGCCCCGACCGCTGCGCACGCCGACCAGGCTGCCGTCTCCAACCAGCAGCTCCTGGGAATCGGCGCCCTGCTGGGAGCCGGAGTGCTCGGCGCGATCGCCGCCCGCAGGCTGTTCCAGTTCCGGCGCCGCCGTCCCGGGCAGACGATCGCCGTCCCGGAGGAGATCACCCAACTCGAGGCCCTGCTCGGCCGCACCGCCGAACCCGCCTCCGCAATCCTGCTGGACACCGCGCTGCGCACCCTGGCTGAGAACGCGGCCGAGGAACTGCCTGCGCTGCGAGCGGCCCGCGTGACCGCCGAAGCCGTGGAACTCCTGGTCGACGACCCGGAGCTGGAGCCGCTCGCGCCGTTCACCGCCGGCCCGCAGGGCTGGTGGACGCTCGACGCGAAGGCTCCACTGCTGGAGGAGCAGCACGCCCGCCGCGTACCGGCGCCCTACCCGTGCCTGGTCAGTCTCGGCCGCGACGAGTACGGCAACCAGGTGCTCGCGAACCTGGCATACCCTCAGGTCCTGCTGCTGGACGGCTCGCCCGAGGAGGTCCGGGAAGCCGCCCGCAGCATCGCCCTTGACGCCGCGACGTGCCCGTGGTCCGGCGATATCGACGTCCTGACGGCCGGATTCGGCAAGGACCTCACCCCGCATCTGCCCAAGGCCCGCGCCCGGTTCGTGCCCACCGCCCACGCCGGGATTGTGGATCTCGCGGGCGTCCTCGCCGAGGCGCACCAGGCCGAGCAGACGGGCGATGCGCTGCCGCTGCCGTGGCTGATGGTGTGCACCGACGACCCGGGCGAGCACGCCTGGGAGCTGGCCGATCTGATGAGCAAGGCCCGCGGCCAGCAGGTGGCGATCGTGCTGCCGGCGAGCGCCGAGGGGGTTGCCGACTACTTCTCGGAGGCTGAGATCCTGGACGCGTCGGTGCGTGAGGCCCAGCCGTGCGAGCTGGCTGACACCGAGGTCGTCCTGCAGCGCGTCACCGACGAGGCGCACCAGCAGCTCGTGGACACCTTCCTGGTGGCGGCGGAACCGGCGAAGCCCGCGGCCGGGGCCTGGGAGTTCGTGCCGGATCCGGATGCGGTGCCGCCGCGCTTCGGCCCGGCGTCCCTGCCTTCGCCCGTCGAATTCGCCGACCACCCGCCAGTCATCGGGGACGGACCGCTGGACGACGCGGCCCTCGGCGACGACGTGGACGATGCGGGGTTCGGCGACGCGGTGGAGGGTGAGGCGGACCCGAATGCGGCCGCCGACCCGGTCGACCTGACGAAGGTGGCCGTGCCTGCGGTCCTGAACAGCCGGGCCCCGGTGCCGCCCAGTCCGGACGAGCCGCAGATCCAGGTCCTGGGCCCGGTGCGGATCGAGCAGGACGGTCAGCCCGAGACCAGCCACGGCCCGCGCCTGGCCGCCCTGGCGGCCTACTTGTACTTCCGGCCGGGCCGCGACTACGGGTCCATCGCCAACGCGATGGACCCCGCCTCCCCCTGGGAGCCGCAGACCCTGCAGTCGCGGATCTCCCAGCTGCGCGGCCTGCTCGGGCACGCCTCCGACGGATCTCCGTACCTTCCGCGCAAGTCCGGCGACACCTACCGGCTGTCCGAGATCCACTGCGACTGGACATGGTTCGAGTACCTGGCCGAGCGCGGTCTGCCCAAGGGCGTCGCCGGCCTGCACGACCTCGAGGAGGCCCTGTCCCTCGTTCGGGGTCGCCCTTTCGGCGGCGACAGCGAGCACGACTGGGCCACCGCGGACGCGCAGGCGATGATCTGTCGGATCCTCGACGTCGCGCACACCGTCGCCTGCCTGCGGATGCGCGACGACGCGCTCGACCTGGAAGCCGCACGCCGCGCAGTCGCGGCAGGTCTTGAGGTCCAGGACGACGAGATCCTGTACCGCGACTGGATGCGGATCGAGGCCGCTAGCGGCAGCCGACAGGGCCTGTTCCGGGTGATCGCCACCGCCAAGGACGCCGCCCACTCCGTGGACTGCGATCTTGAGCCCGAGACGGAGCGCCTCATCCAGGCGCTCATGGACGGCCAGCGCGTATGAACACCGCCGCTATAGGCGCCGCGCTACTCGGCGGCGCCGCCCTCGGAGGCCTGGTGGTGCGCCCGCTGGTCATCGCCTACGCACGTCCGAAGGACGAGCCGGCCGCCGTCACCTGCCAGGGCTGCGGCGGGGTAGTCCTCGCGCCCGGTGTGCGGTCCGTGGCCCGGCTGGCCACAGCACGGTGCGCGGCCTGCTCCACTCGGATCGGGCCGCGCCCGGGGGTGGCCGAGGCCGTCACCGGCGCGGCGGTCGGCGCTGTCGTGGCCGCCGGCTCCGGCGGCTGGCTGCTGGCCGCCCAGCTGTGGGTCACCGTGCTCGGCGCTGCCTTGGCGCTGATCGACCTGACGGTGCGCCGGCTGCCTGACCACCTCACCGCGGCCGCCGCCGCAGGGGTTGCCCTGCTGCTCGCCGGGGCAACCTTGACCGGTCAGCCGGTATCCACCGCCGTGCGCGCGGTCCTAGCCGCGGCGGTGCTGGCGGTGGTGTTCTTCCCCGTCCTGCTGTTCGGCGGAATCGCGTGGGGCGACTACAAGGTGCTCCCGGCGCTCGGCGCACTACTCGGCTGGGGCAGCTGGTTCGCGGTCGCGACTGGACTGCTCGCCGGATTCTGTCTGGGCGCGCTCCAGGGGGTCGCGATGCTGGCGGCGGGCCGGGCGTCGTGGGGCAGCCATACCCGCCTTGCGCTGGGTCCCGCCTTGATCGTCGGCGCCGTCGCCGCATCAGTGGCCCTGAGCTACTAGCGCCGGTTGCGCTTCCTCTTGCTCCGGTTGTCGGCGCTCGGCTTGGCACCGCTCGGCCGACGGGGCGCTGTCGGGTTCGCCGCGGCCTCGCGCAGGCCGATCCGGCGAGTCTGCCAGACGGTCAGCTCCCACAACCCGATCGCGACGCCGACCCGCTTCCTCCGTGCCGTTGCCGCCCATGCCGACGATCTCGGCGTGGGCCATCAGCTTGCCGTCGATCCGCTTCAGCCTGCAGTGATAGATCGCCGCGACCGCGTTGGCAGTCCAGGGCAAGCCGGGCCCGGCAAGTTGGGCGAGCTGCTCCCGGTTGAGGCGGTCGCGGCGGGTCTTGGTGTTGGACGGCCACCTTCCGAGCTTCACCACCGTGCCGTCCTCCAGCGCTCCCCGCATGCCCGCACCGCGCGCTGCTCCCGCTTACGGCCGCCAGGCCGCAGCAGAAACCCGCCCACGGTCCCCTGCTGCCGGGCTTTCGCCGCGCCCGGACCTGTCGGTCCCACCAGACAGAATGCGCCCCGTGAGTCTCGACTTCGAAGTCGTGGGCCCGTGGGGTTGCCAGGGGCTTCGACAGCCTGAGGCTGTGGTGACCTCGTTGGCACCCAGAGGCCGCTCCGCCCAACTTCAAGCTGCTCTGTCGGCAGTAGTCGGCCGAGACGGAGCGGATCCGCGCGAGCTGGAACGCGGGACTCGTCCCCTGAAGTGACACCACTTGTTCACCGGCCCGGTGATATTTACGACCGATCTGTGACCGGCAGGGTTACACAGAACGTGGTGTGTCACCGGCACGGTGACACAACGAGGGCGCCACCGTGCAGGCAGCGCGCCGGTCCGGTAGCTGGCTGCGGGTACGGCATGGGACCCGCAGACACCTGCTTGTCGCGGGTACGGTGGGCAGCGAGGAGGGCAGAGGAGGGCAGAGGATGGCAGGTCTGAGCTCGCCATACTCGACCGGCGGCGGCGGGACGGTGCTGGAACACACCTACGGCGCCGTGCTTCTGACGCACGTCCTCACCGGCGCGTCCCTCCACGAGCTCGGTGCCCCGGTCACCCCGACCCGGCTGCATTTCCAGGCCAAGAGCCTCTGCCCGGTGGACGACTTCGTGGTCGCCGGCACGGATGACGCGGGGGAGGTCCACGCGGCGATCGCGGTGCGGCACGCTCCCGCTCTCATCCCCAGCCAGGCCGACTCAGTCAGCTTGATCGCCTCCTTCGTCGACGCGCTCCTTGCGAAGTGGGACGAGATCAACACCGGACGCTGGCGCCTGGTTCTCGCGGCCGGTGACTTGTGCCAGCCAGCACGGGAGCTGCAGACGCTCACCACCGCCGCGGCTTCGCACCCATCGAACGCCGCCTTCCGCGAAGCCATCGGTCGGCCCATGTACACGACGCAGCAGGTACGCAACCGCCTGAAGCAGCTCGACAAGATCATGGTTAAGGTCAAGGCGCGCCCCGGCACCGCGAGCCCCGTGGAGCCCGGCGAACTGACCTGGCGGCTGCTGCGTCGGCTTTACGTGCGCAGGCTGCGCCTGGAGCCCGCGGAACCACACGACCGCATCGATGCTGTCACCAGGATCATCGACCACTGCGCCCAGAGGACCAACCAGTCCGCCGACCGCGCGCTCAGCCGAATCGTCGAACTCGCCGGGCACTACGCGCCGAACGCCGCCGTCGTCGACAGGCCCACGCTCCGAGGGGACCTCGCGGGCTACCTCGCGCCCATCAGCCCCCCGCTCCAGGCAGGGGTGGAGGACAAGGAGACCGTCGATGTCGGCGCAGTCCTGAGCGGGCCGCTCGACCACCTTGGCCTAGCGGCCGATTTCGACCAGGCCCAGAACACGGCGTCCACCGACCCGGCCGGAGCAGCAGCGCTGTTCGCGCAGGTCGCGGCCCGTCTCGTCACCACCCCGTACCGCGGGTACGCCTACTCCGTCCGCCGCCGCCAGGCCGAGGCGCTCCAGAACGCCGACCGGACCGATGAGTGGATCGGCGTCGAGCTGCAGATCATGGCGGCAGCCCTCGAAGAAGGCATGCCCCTCCGGGCCAACTGGGCTCTGCACCGTCTCGCCGCCACGTCCGCAGACGGCACACCGCTGATCCCAGCCGACAGCGACGGGCCTCGGATCCGCGCCGTCAACGCCCTCGGCGCGATCGCCGGCTTCGAGATCGACCACCGCACGACGCTCTCCGACATCACCGCGGCACTCGAGAATTTCCACCCCGACGACCCCTACAGCCTCCAGACCGCCACGTACTTCGCCGAGCACGCCCTCGCCGAAGGGCGACCCGACCTCATCACCGGCCACCACGAACTGCTGATGTCCGTGGCTCAGAGCACCGGATCCTCGCCCTGGCGGGCCAGGCTCACCGCGTGCCTCGCCGACGCGGGCGACATCGCCACCTCCTGGCCGGCGCTTCTCACCAGAGCCCGCACCGAGCCCGACCAGATCCAGGCCTTCCTCTACGCCCGCTACGGCCGCCACCTCGCCATGTCGGGCAGACCCGACGAAGCCCTCGAGCGCTACGACAGCGCCATCGACCACGCGCTGCGCGCCGAAGCGCACCACGACGCCGCCGACTGGCTCGAAGCACAGAACCTGATCCGCGCGCGCTACGACGTCGACCGGGCCCGGCTCGAGAACTCCCACCTCATGCCGGCCGCGCTGCGGGCCACCAGCTCCGGGGCGCTCCTGCCCCACCCGATGTCGCGACGCGAGGAGGCCTTGGCCGAACTCGCCCACGGCTCCAGCACCCCCGACACCCTCGAGGCACTGCGCCGCTACCGGCGCGAGGCCATCGTGACCGGCGCCTGGCAGCGCGAGGAAGAAGCCGACCGCCTGCTGGGGCACTTCCATCTCGCCAAGAAGGAGCCACAGCGCGCTCTACCGCACCTGGTGGCGGCAGGGCATACCGAGCCCCTGAAGGCACTCGCAGCCCACCTGCCCTACGCGCCCCTGCCGATGCCGGGAGCCGACCGCGTCGCGGACCAGCCCGCCTGGGAGCGAGTTGCCGCGTTCACCGCCGCCGCAGCCGCAAGCGACCTGCTCCCCGACGAGCACGCCCGGCAGTGGATCGACGCCGGACTCGCCGAGACCACCGCTGCCACCACCCCGGCGCTCGGCGGCACGAATCCCACCCCAGCCGCGTACGAGGCACTCGCCCGCCTGGCCCCGGCCGCAACCCCCAGCCAGGCCGCACAGCTCCTCCACCTCGTCACGCACAACCTCGACGGCCGCACCCCGGACTCCTTCCGCGCGCACGATCCCAGCCTTGCCACCCTCCTCGTCGCCCTCGCCGCCCAGCCCGCGCTGCGCCGATCCGCGGTCGAGCAGATGTGCCGGGCCCTGACCCTGCGCCTGTACCGGCTGGCCGACACCTTCATGCAAGGCCCGGGCTGGCCGGCCCTGCGAACCGAGCCGGCCCTGGTCACCACCACGTGCTCGGCGCCAGCGCAGGCGGCCAACAACCCGACCAAGGCCAACCCGTTGGCGGCACTCGCCCTAGCGGTAGTCGGGGCATACGACCCGGCGAAGCCCGAAGCACAGCGGCAACTTCAGCATCTGACACAGTTGGCTGCAGGACCTCCCTCGTCGGACACCCCGCCGAACATCGTCGGCTCCCAGTACGTCGCCGTGCTGGCAGCGGCCCTCGACCAGAGCGCGCGCGCCGACCTGGCCCGGGCCCTGCAGGCCGGCTTCCTCGACACCTCGCACATGGCCCTTCAGCGCCAGGACTTCCTGGCGGCACTGGCCCTACTGGCCGACCACCTCACGCCCGATCAGCTCGCACCGCTCTACCCGTCGGCGCTCGAGGCAGCACGCGGAGACCGCGACGGCAGTCTCGGGGACGAGGACACGCCGATGCACCCCTACGACCGCTCCGGCGTCAACTGGGGAATCACGACCCTGCGCTACGAAGGACTCCGCGCCGCGGCCAAACTCGCCACAACCCCTGAACAGGCCGACGAACTCCTCATCCTCGCCCTCGCACAGCTTCCGCACGCCCCGCAAAACGACACGCACATCCTGACCAACACCCTGGCCATCCTCAGCCCGGCACCCTCCCGCATCCCCGTCGAGGCCCTCGCATCCCACTCCCACCCGAGGGTGAGGGTGCTGGCCGCCCGCATGTGGTGCGCGCTCCCCAGCCCGCCGACCGCCATCGGGGCAAGCCTGACCGCCGACCCCAGTCACCTGGTCCGCAACACCATGGCCGAACACCTCACCGCCGAGTCGCACCACCACCCGCTTCTGATCGCCCTCAGCCAGGATCCCCGCCGTTCCGTACGCGCCACCGCCACCATGAAACTGGCCGCCTGACGCCCCGCCCCCACTCGCCAGCCGACCAACGGGATTCGGACGGGGCACCACCCTCACGCCAGACGCGGGTGGGGAACGGAAGGTCGGCGATGTCAGGCGCGCCTGTGCGGCGGCAGGTCACTCCAGGAAGGCCGGGCTACCCCAGTCGAGGACCGTCGTCGGGCCCGTCAGTTTCTGGAGGGTCTCTGCGACCAGCGGCCCGACGCCGTTGCCGTGTTCTCGAAGTGCCCGTGCGATCTCCATCCTCGGGTCGGGCCGTGAATCCGGGCCACCGGGCAGCCTGCGCTGGAGGTTCGCAGCGCTTTCCAGGCCCCTCTGGAGCCAGAAAAGCCCTGTGTTCGCCGCTGACGGCCGATCAGCACCTCGGAGGTCGCGCCATACCGACACCCAGCTGGAAGGCCCGCCAAGGGCCCTTCTCGCAGGCCAAATTTTGGGCTCATTTGCGCGTTTTGCTCCAACTGCGCACTTAAGCGCCTCCACTGACCGTCAACCTGGACACCTGCCGGTCCCGGAAAGCGCAGTGCCCCGCCCGAAGGCGGGGCACTGCGAAGCCAGGCGGCTCGTGTCAGGCGCTGGTGAGCTGCTCGAAGAGCTCGGGGTGCTTCGGCGTTTCGGCCTCGGCACGGTAGCGGCCGGTGAGGCCGGCCCAGTAGCGGTCGAGTGAACGCGTGCTGACCGCACCGCCGGTCTGCCCGGTCACTCCGTACTGATCATAGATCCACTGCGCGAACTCCGGCTTACCCGGGTGGTTGCCCATCTTCTCCACGTAGGCGCAGTAGTAGTCGTAGAGCATCTGGTCCCGGGACTTCTCGCCGTCGGGCTGCTGGTCGGTCTCCTCCTGCTCGGGATCGCTCGCCAGCTGCCCGTGGGCGGCGGCTGACTGCTCCGCGGCTCCGGCGTCCGGGGTGCCGGCTACTTGGAACCCGTCGTCCTTTCGGAGGCCGGGGACCTGCTCCTGGTCCTGCTGGCGGTACCCGCGCTGTTCGTCGGCCGCGAGGTCGCCGTCCTGAACGGCGTCAGCAGGTCCGTGAGCGCGGGCCTGCTCCAGCTCGGGCACTATCGCAGGATCCTCTGCATCGACCGGGCCGCTCAGGGTGGGCGCAGCGGCGGCTTCGGCACGTCGGGCCGGAATCAGCGCCTTCTCCGCCAGGGGCTGAACCGCTGCCGCAGGAGGCAACTGTGGCTGACTGGGTCCGTCGCTGCCGGCCAGGGAGAGTGCGGGGGTGAGGGACACCTCGATGGGCGACCGGCTGGTCTGGATTCCGGCGGCGGCGAGGGCGGCCGCGAAGTCCTCGGGCTTGCCCTCGCCGAAGCGCGCCAGGTGCAGCACCTGCAGGGCCAGCTCCGGGGTGGCACGGCGCCAGCCCCACCAGCCGTACTTCCTGCGCAGCAGGCTCCTCAGAATCCGGCTCTGCTTCGCCAGCTCGATCGCATCATCGGCCAGGTAGATGCCCCAGAGGTGCTTCCGGCGCCACATGAGGAAGGTCGGCAGTGGAGCGAGGATCCAGCGAGCGAGGGTGAAGCCCTCCATCTGCTTCTTGCCGGCGATCAGGTTGGCCCAGCGGCCTACCGCGTGTCGTCCGGCCTCGACCATGACGATGAAGAGGATCGGGATGACAGCGTGCATCCCGAGACCGAGGGGGTGTGGCCAAGCCGATGCCGCGTTCATGACGATCGTGGCGCCGGTCAGGAACCACGCGGCCTGGCGCAGCAGCGGGTAGGGCATCCGCAGCCAGGTAAGTAGGAGGTCCAGCGCGTAGAGCCCGACGATCCCGACGTCGACGCCGATGGGCAGGACCGCTGCGAACCAGCCGAAGCCCTGCCTCGCGGCGAGTGCGCGGACGGCGGTGTACGAGCCTGCGAAGCCGATCCCGGAAATGACGACGGCCACGAAGATGACGATCGCGGCGAGCGCCTTGTGTCCGCGGTTGAGCGTGGGCCTGGTCATGTGTTGCGTTCCTCCCGAACCTGAGCCGGACCCACCATTTCACGAGGCCAGGGTGTGACGCACGGGACATCATGCGCGAATGCGCCGTGATGCCCCGATTTGGCGGTATTAGTCCGGACGCGTCGTTGGTGATCTTCATCCCAAGGGCGCCGGAGCCGCTACCAGGTCACGCACCCTTCGCAGTGACTCAACGTCACGACTGCGAAGCGTCGGCCCCGAAGTGCGTGGCACCCGATCCTGACTGCGAAAGCCCGCAGTGCGCCGCCCGCCGGGCACGCAACCGCATCTCGGATGGCCCGCACTCCCCCGCTGCGAAGCTGACGACCCCGAAGCCGGTCTCGCACTGCGGATGCGCACGCACGCCGCCGAGGCCGAGGTAGACGCCGGCGATCAGGAAGGTCGGACGCACGCGTCGTCGGACCGTCTTCGCAGTCGTGTCGACACGGTTCCGGGGGCTTCGCAGTTGACCACACCTCTTCGCAGTCGTGGGCTGGTTAGCTTTCGCATGGCCTCTGACCTGCAATGGAAAGTTCTCACGCGGAACCGCGGCCCCGCCTGGCAGCAAACTAACCAGTCGCTGGGACCGCCTGGTTAGTTTCTGGAGCGCCGGTTCACCCCTTTCTCACCAGGCCCCCTGGCAGCGCGCCGACCGCTTCGCACCGCACCCCGACGCGGCTCGGACGCTGATCGCAGTCACGCATACGCAGTCCAGGGCGGGTGCGAATGCGAACGCGACCGAGGCGGAGCCCGACGCGAAGGCGCCCTTCGCAGTCGACATTCGCAGTGCGAAGGCGGGGAGTGCGAAAGCGGGCTGCCACTGCAAAGGGGCAGCAGCCCAGTGCGAATCGTTTCGCGGCGCCTCACCCGATTCGCAGTGACGCTGAGTTGCACGCTGCGGGAGGGTTCCCTGGTGCGCGAGTGGGGGTGACCGCGAGAGCCGGACTCCTCGTGGAACACGCTGCGAGGCCGCAGTCAGCGCCCCCGGCGGCTGGAGCTCTCCGTGGTAACCGGCGGCCGGAGCATCAGGGTGTCGCCAACGGCTTTGAAGCCCCACCGGCTGTACGTGTCCCTGAGGCGATCATCGGCCGGCAGCGCAGCGAGCCCGGCCCCACTCTCGTCCGCCCATCGGCCGACCTGCAGGATCAGGGATGCGGTGGCAGCGCGGTCCTTCCCGGCGGTCAGGCTGGAGACCTCGACCCAGGGGGTCCCGTCCCGACGGAGCTTTCGTAGGTGCGCTCATGCACGGAGGCTGCGTGCACCGGAGCCGCTCACGCTTACAGGAGGAGGACCACCGGAGCCCCGATGGCGGCCATGGCCAACCCGAGAGCCACCCCGCTGCCGCGAGCCGGTCACCCAAATTTGGGTGACCGTCAGGAGGGGCAGAGTGTCATAAAAAGGGCAACTCAGTGGAAAACCGAGAAGAATCATGGCAGTGAGCGGGATGGGCAACCTGCGACGCCGCTAGGGTCATCTCATGCTCATTGCCAACGTCTCCCCCCGAACCGGCGGTAAGACCACCGATTCGGGCCTCCTTGCCCACGCCCTCGAAGAGACCAAGACCAAGAAGGCCCCACTGGGACGCAGGGTCAAAGGGTTCGACGCCGACCACTCTCGGCAGTTCTGGCAGTGGGCCCAAGGTGCCGAGTTCTCCTTCGACGTCGACCTCCTGGCCTCCGCGCGGTTCCACAAGGAGTACGTCCTTCCGGACGGTCAGATCGGCATCGTCGACTGCGGTCACAGCGAGAACCACCCGGACATCACTGACTCGGTCCTCCGTGTCGCGGACCTGGTGATCCTCCACATGGCACCTACCGCCGGTGACTTCGAGCGCATCGTCGAACCCGTCGACAAAACGACGCTCGCGGACATGATCAAGCGGTCGGCACCGCTGCGGGCGGACGGGAAGGTTCCTCCGTCGGTTGTCCTCATGAATCGCACCGTTGCGAACGCCGGCTCGACCAAGCGCTTCCGCGACATGATGGAAGCCGAGAACTGGGACGTCCTCACGACCACGATCCCCAGGTCCGAGACACTGGCGCAGGCGGTCGGATTCCCTGTGCACGGGGCCAGCAAAGGACCGTTCGGTGCTCTCATCCTGGAGCTGGAGGACCGGGGGTTGCTGACGTGAGCCAGCACGCGAAGAACCTGGAACGGAAGGCTGCCGAGCGCCGGGAGCGCCGGGAGCGGGAGGAGCGCGAGGCGGCAGCGGCCCAAGAGGCCGCCAACGGGGCCGGCGCTGAACCCCCAGGGCAGGAAGTTGCGACCAACGGGAAAGAAGAGGCTGCTCTTGTGCCGGCTCAGCAGGCCGGGCCTGCCAGCCGACCCCAGCCTCTGACTCCAGACCTCATCCCCGAGCCGCAGGTCGTGAACGCCACCGGCGAGCTCAGCGCCGACGAGCAGAACGACCTGGCTCAGTGCGAGCGCGCTTTCCACCACGCCGCCCAGGCCGCCTGGATGAAGGGGAAGGCGGCCCACGCCGTTCGCGACCGCAGGCTCTACCGCGAGGGCGGCAGGACCTGGCCCCAGTACTGCGAGGAGGAGATCGGCGAGTCCGAGTCCGACGTCAACCGGCAGATCCAAGAGTGGCCCCTCGCCGCTGCGGTCAGCGCCATCTACCCCGCAAAGAAGGCGGTGCCGGCGTCGCACGTCCGGGCGCTTCTCCCCCTCACCAAGCTTGCGGACATCGAACATCTCGCGACCTCGTACACCAACCTTCGCGTCTACGCAGCAGAGCACGGGCTCAAGGTCACAGCAGCCGCCCTTACCTCGATGGTCGAGCGCTTCTCCAAGGCTGCCGACCCGCTGCCGATCGCTCAGTTCGGCGCGGCGATCCGCGCCATCGCCCCGAGCGTTCCTGACCAGAAGACAGTTGCACAGAAGAGCACAGCCGCTGAAAACCACCCAAATTTGGGTGACGCCCAAGCTCCTGTCGCCGGCGAAGCGGCTCCAACCGCTACGCCCGACGCCCCGCCGCCCGCCAATCACCCAAATTTGGGCGACTCCTCCGAGGCCGCCTCGGGAGCCCCGCAAAGCGACCGCGATTCGGCCCCCGCACTTCAGCCGGATGGCGATGTTGGGGCTCCGGAGCTCGAGGAGGTCGAGACCGTTGACGTCGAGATCATCGACGAGAGCCGAGCTGTAGCGCTGCTCGCCACCCTCACGCAGTCCACGTCGACGCTGCGGGACGACCTCCGAGACACAACTCCGGCAACGCTGAAAGCGATCTCAGAGGCGGCGCGCAACATCGCGGACGTCGCCGAATCCTTCCTGTGAGCTACCCGGGTCACCCAAATTTGGGTGACCCGGCAAGAAGGCCCGGCACCCCGACCGGGCCTTCTTCATTTCTCGGCTGCACCCGCCTCGAAAATGCCGTCACCTTCGCGTCGGGGTACGAACGGCAACACCGCGTTCGCAACGCAGCTCCTTCGAGTGACCCGTTGGCGTGGGTCCAGCGCTGGCGAACGCCCAGCAGGCCAGGATCCGGTCATGCCCCGCAGAATCGGCTACCTTCAGCACGCGATCCTCACGACCCTCAAGAAGGCTGGCGCCACCGAGCCGTACCCGGTGTGGATGTCCTGGTACGGGCTCCTCGACCGCCTCAGCCGCAGTCGCAGTGAGATGAACAACGTCCGCCGGGCCGCCCGGGACCTTCCCGAGCTCCAGGAGATGTTCTCCGGCTATCGGGACACAGCAGGCATCGGGTTTCGGCGATCCCCCAGCCACACCTGGCTGCTGCGGCACCTTCAGTCCATCGAGCCCAGAACCGGCTTGCCAGTGGATTCGCCGCGGTACCTCGTGCCCACACCGGTGCAGCTGCGTGAGGCTCTCCGGCTGGGTTGCACGTTGGCCCCCGATCCGACTGTGGACCTCGCAGCGGTCGTACAGATGGTCAACGACTTCGGCCGCACCGGGGCAGCGGAGCCCGGGCCGAACACTTTCGACCTGCCCGAGGTCCAGTGGGCGTGCGTCGGGATCAAGCATGAGCGCCACCATGCGCTCGAACAGCTTGCGGCCGGCCTTCGGACATGGGCCGCAGAGCGGGAGCAGGCAGAGGTGGAGGCGCGGAAGGTCACCACCGGGCCATTCCGGATCGATCCGGAGGCGCCAGGTGACCGGTGTCCGTGTTGCCTGCGAGAGTTCACGGCTGATGCCCCGTGGAACCCAACGGCGATCTCCGCAGTTGCGCAGCGGGACGGCAGTGAACAGGCGGTCCCTGTCTCCGGCCCTGACCAGAGTCCGGGATCCATGCCCGTGCAGCGCCTCGCTCTCCCCGTGTCTCCGCTGGAATTCGGCGGGCCCGGCTTCGAGCGGTTCTGGAATTCCTTGCCTGTTGTGCGCCGGTGAGGTCGGCTCAGGACGGTAAGAGATGGGCGCCGAGAAGCCCGAGGCCGGCATCGACTGCGGCCCCCCACACCGGTGGGACGCCGTCGAGGAGCGCGTCGATGTCATCCTTCGCTGCTTCGTCGCGTAGTGCGGCGCTCAGGAGCTGCTCCGCGTTCGTACGCTCCGCCTCGGTCCCGACGAACGCCCGCTCGATCCATGGAAGGGTGACGCGGACCTGGCCGGGGGTGAGGACGAGGTCGCCGAACCAGCCGGGCAGGAGGGCGAACCGCTCGGTGTCAATGCTCGGCCCGGCCGGTGTCAGTTCCCCGTCCTACGCTCCGCCAACTTCGGCGGTGCGAGGGTCTTGCCCGCGGGGTAGTGGCTCAGGGAATGAAGTGCGCGCCGAGCAGCCCCCGGTCGGCCGCTGCGGCGGCGCGCCACACTGGGGGGACGCCGTCGAGCAGCGCGTCGATGTCGGCCTGGTCGCCCTCGTCGCGTAGGGCGGCGGCCAGGCGCTGCTCGGCCTGGCGCCGATTCTGGGTGTTCCAGGTGAAGGCCTGCTCGATCGCGGTGAGGGTCTGGCGGACCTGTTCGGGGGTGAGGATGAGGTCGCCGAACCAGCCGGGCATGTGGGCGAACCGCTCGGGTCCGAGGGCGTAGGCCAGCGCGGCCGCTGGGTAGGAGTTACGCGCCGAGACGACCAGACGGGGCAGCGAATCGTCGCGTCCGTGCTCCCACGCCTCGTAGACGAGACAGATTTGTTCGTCCAATGCGGACGGGGCTGCGGCCTCGATCAGCTGGTGTCGGGTCTCCTCCGAGCTTCCCTTCTCATGCCACCACTGGAGGAGGTCCCGGGAGCGGGGTTGGGTTGCTTCGGCGTCGATGGCCGGCTGCAGGTCGGGCGTGTACTGCGTGATGGCGTCGGCCGTCATGGGCAGCAGGCACCACATTCCCAGGAAGCTCACGGTCGCTCCTCTCCTCGTCCCGAGTGGGATGCTGCCAGCCCGTTCTGACAGCCATACCCGGCAAGTCCCGGGCGCGAGTTAACCGACCCCGGCGGGGCGGGCGCACAACCGCTGGAGGTTGCGAGGTTTCGTCGGCGAAACTCGCGTGTCCGAGCTTCTCGAGCGTGGCCCGCCCGGGGCGGAGGGCTCTATGGGGCCGACCGTGCTGTCAGAGCGCGTAGGGGCCTCCGAGTCGGGACAGCACGGTCGGCTGCGGGGTTGCCCTCAGGATCTCCCGTCTGCTCCACCAGCCCGAGTCGTTGCGGTCCGGGGGCGTGGTCGTGCGCCACTCGTCCAGGTGCTGGGCGACAGCTTGGAGGATCATCCGCTCCCCCGGCTCTCCAGTTCCTGCTGTCGCCGGCTGCAGGAGGTAGTTGACGATGGCTTCGCCGTGGGCATGGGTAAGTGCCGTCCCGCGACTCTCTTGTGCCGCGCTGCGCAGCCGTTCAAGGGCCTCTTCAACGGCGTCCGGCACGGGCAATGAGTTGGACGCTCCGGATGTGTGGTGGATCCAGGCGACCAGAGTTGCGGACTCGTACTGGTTGAAGCGGATTCCTTCGCCGAGGTAGGTGAGGTGGTAGATCCGCAGCAGCAGGTCCGTGTGCCGAGGTGCGCGGCGCCGGTGCGTCAGGCAGTGCTCGCAGAGCCAGCCGAAGTCGTCGCCCCTGCTCGGTTTGGGTAGTCGTCCGATCAAGGCTCCTGTGGGTACCGGATCGGTGCACAGGCTGCAGGAGCTGGCGTGCTTGGCCGGCACCGTGGCGACCGGGCTGGGCAGCTGGCCCGGGACCCAGGGCCTTTCGGGGGCCTGGGTCGGTTGTTGGGGCGGGGCGTCGCGGTAGGAGGCGGGTTTGGCCAGCCACAGCTGCAGCTGACGCAGGCCCTCCCGTAGTTGCTCGTCATCGGCGTCGCCTCGGGCCCGCACGCCCATCACGTCGTTCAGCCGGATCTGCACGAAGGGGATGGGTTCGCCGACCACCCGGCTCAGCGTCCCCACCCGGCGGGCCAGCTCGGTCCGTGCCTCGTCCACCGACAACGCGCAGATCTCCTCCTCGGAGAGCGTCGGCAGCGGGATCACGAAGGAGTCCGGATCGGCGATCCATGCCTCGGCCGCCGTCAGGCCGACTGCCAGCTGAGCGAGCGACGCCTGGCTTCGACGGGACACCCCCATCGCCCGGTTGATCACCGGGTGGATGACCCGCAGCGGCTCCTTGTGACGTCGGCCCAACGCCACCGCCATCACGTTCAGACGCTCGCGGGCCCGGTCGGCGGTCAGCAGGGACACTGGTTCGCACACCCGGCAGGATGCCCCGGGCGCCGGGGCCGGCCGAACGGCGCAGTCCACACATACGAAGCCCGGGCAGGCGTCGCAGAGGTCCTGGCCCTCGTCGGACTCCAGGTAGGCATCGCTCGGCAGTTCGTCGCGCAGGACGTCGGCGACCGACCGGCACTGAGCGACGCAGCGGCGCTGCGCCTCTGCGGCTCCCGCCAGGGGGATCAGCGCTGTGCGCACCGCGCGGTGGCCCACTCGGTTGCGGTCGGCCCCCGGGCCGCAGCCTGTCGTGTCGGCCACGCCGATGACGGCCCATCGTGCCGCCTCGTAGGCGGTCGGGAGCCGGTCGTCGACGCGCGCCGGTCCGGTGTCGTCGAGTCCGCCGGGGTCACAGGCGCAGGGCAGATCGCTCGACCACCCGAAAGGGGCCGCGCCGAACTCGCCGCAGGCGGGGCAGATCGCCCACTGATAGCCGTGGTCGTCGTAGGAGTACATGCCGTGGCCCTCGTACCGGTGCCACAGGTTGTCGTGCGCGGCGCCGTACTCATCGGAGGGGATGGGGCCGAGTGCCAGAAGCGCCGTCCCGCTCCACTCCTCCGGCACCTCGACAGCCTCGGTCCATTCGAGAGGGTGAAGGTCCTGGTCGGCCTCAGCGTCGTAGTCCCAGCCGCCAGCGGCCGCGGCGAACCGCCGCCACCAACCCAGGTAGGCGCCCTCCATGTAGGTCGATTCATCCGTCTCGGCGTCGAGCCAGATCCGCTGCCGCGGGAGCCAGAATGCCGGCGTGAAGGGACTCCCGTCGTTTCCGACGAAGGTCTGGGGTTCGTAGACCCAGGGGATCTCCAGGTGGTCCAGGAAGACGGACCAGCGGGCGTGGAGATCCGTCCGGAACGAAGCGGTAATGGACTCGTAGGGCATGGTGATCGCTTCCAACGGGCGGCGCGGTTGCTCGCCCGGGACAACGAGACTCCCCCGGTCGGGGAACTCCCCGTCCCCCGACCGGCGGTACCCCGCCACAGCCGCCGGACAGCACGCCCCGCACACCCGGGACACGGAAAATCAACCGCCGCTGGACTTCCGCCCCCAGGGAGAACGAAAAGTCCAGCGGCAGTTGACTTCCCCGCCGAGCGGAACCCGGTGCTCACCTCGCATCCCCCGGCTCATCCTGCCGCCCGGCCCACTACGTGAGGTCCAGCGCCGCAGCCCGGGCCTACGTCTGGGAGCGACCGGGCTGGTCATGCTCAAGGGCCGGTGCGCGGCTGGTGACACCGTGCGGGGACGGCTACCCGTGGTTCGCCTGCAGGGCGGCCCGGGCGAGGGCTGCGAAGGACTTGCCCGGGTCATCCTTGTTTTCCAGACTGTCGATCAATTCCGTGACCGCAATGGCCTGCACGACGGGTGCCCAGTCCGCGAGGAGTCGCATGACGTCGGGCAGGCTGGATGCGTATACCCACTCGAACTCGAAGATCGCGTCCAGCTCGACCAGGAAACGCGGGGATGCGGCCCGCCGGTAGACCGTGATCGTCAGCGGTGTCTGCCCCTCGCCGTTGCCGTTGCGGCCCGCCGTCGTGAACCAGTCCAGGAACCCGGCCGCCTTGCTCGCCTTGCGCCAGTCGCTGCTGGCGACTTCCAGGGAGGCCACCGGATCAGGGTCAAGAGCCGTCCAGCCGCCGTCGGCGAACAGCATCGCCGGTACCGCTTCGGCATGATCTTCGAGCAAGGCAGTGGTGATCACGGTCTCGGTCATGCGGCTGCTCCTGGTGGTGACGGTGAGACGACGTGCCTCACCAGGGCTGGTCGAGGTCCCCTGGCCGTGCCGACCGGGTCGCCGGGTCTGCCGCGCCCGCCGATGCGCCCTCCGATCGGGTCGCCGGTAGGGCATGGTGGTCGCTTCCAAACGGCGGTTCGGTTGCTCGCCCGGGACAACGAGGCGCGCCACCTCGGGGAACTCCCCGTCCCCCGACCGGCGGTACCCGCCAGAGTCCGGGCCGGCAGCGAGATCGGACGGATTTCGTCGGCGAAAGCACGGACAGCGCGGCACGATCCCGAAACCCGGCGGCGCCTTCCACGTACGGCGCCGACGCGGATTGCCGACCAGATGGTGATGCACCGCTGCCGGCACCGGAGGTCGATCGTGCCCTCGGTCCGCCAGCGTTGGGCAGCGTCGGCATCATCAAGCTCCGCGCACTGAGCAGCGCTGCGCCGAAAGGTGGATGCGGCCGCTGCTCGTGTCGCCGCCGTATCCGTGCGATCCGATATGCGTTGTCCGTCATGGCAGGCAGCCACAGCGGCATTTGCCTGCCTTGGACCTTCGATTGGATGAGCCGTGATCGACGGAACTGCCGGCCTCAGCATCGGTGCGGTGCAGATGGACGATGTGGAGTTCAGTTGGGGATTGCATCAGCCGCCAGCCCGACGAGGACAGGTTGGCTGGGGGCTCTCCGTGGAGCTGCCAGCGGTGATCGAGTTGGTCGGAAGGGTCGCCCAGGGGCACCTCACGGCCGACGAGCTCCGGGACGGACTCCGCAGGTTCGCCGGGGAGATCGGGGCTCAGTCCAGCGAGTTGACGCGGATCGAGCTGGGCGGTGAGGAAGAACCGCTCTGGGGGGAGGACTGCCCATCCGGGTGCACCGTCTGCACTGAGGCCAAGCCTCAGTTCGAGGACATCAAGGCCGACGCCACCGTCCAGCGGGAGCGCCTCAAGGACCCCGCGAACTACCCCTACGCGGCCGGCAAGCACACCTTGCACCAGAGCGAGTGCAAGATGGCGCAGGCGGCAGTGGGAACCCCTTGGGACGACGAGCCGGGGTGGGCCGCCTCCGGCATGGAAACCTCAGACCTGAGGCAGTTCGCGCACAAGGGCTACCGGAACACCGGTTGGGCAGCGCAGATGCAGGTGATGACCGCCCAGGAGGCCGCCCTGTGGACTCGGGACCGTATCGGGCCCCGGGGTGGAACCCAGTACAAGGTGTGCCGCGTATGCCGTCCCCCCGCGCCCTGAGATGCCGAGGCAGTCGCGTTCGTCGAACACGGCCCGCGCCGGCATGCTCGTGGCGGCCTGCTCGGTGAAGTGGCCCAGGATCGCGTCCGGGGCCAGCACGCCGGGCGCGGTCGTGTCCTGTAGGCGGCGGGGTCCGGGTCAGTTGCGGCCGGTCGCGTCCATGTCGGTGATGATCCGGGCGAACTGGTCCGCGTCGCTGACGGTCGGCAAGTTCATCTCCCCCACGAACTGGGTGCCGACCCGGCCTGCGAACTGCGACCCCGATGCCTGCTTGTCCTTCCGGAGCGTATCGGCGAGGTCAGCAGGGACATGTGCGTACTGGGAGGCCAGGGCGACGAGGTGCTCGGGCTCGGCATGCTCGTGCGGCACGCCGCCTTCCCAGACGGTCTCGAGGACCTCCTCGTACGAGTCGGCAGCCGGCTCGTCGAGCACCTGCAGGAAGTACGTGGACAGGGGGCCGTCCCAACCGATGCGCACCTCACGGCCAGCCGGTGCATTGTCAAGCGGAGTCAGCTCGTGAGCCATTGCGGTGTTAGCCCTTCCTCGGCAGCTTCGTTGCGGGACCACGCTACTGCCCGGTCCGCTCACCGTGCCGGGCCTTTGCCGTGAGCGAACCACTCCTCCAGAGGAGGCCCGATCGGTGGCAGCGGTTGACGAACGGCAGCCTGCTCGGACACGGCAGACCGGAGGGTGGATTCGGGCCGGCGTGTCCGTGTGGCACGGGAGAATGCGGTGTTCCGCTGTTCGCGCCGCCCTTGGAGTGTGCTGTGCCGGTTGACTCCCGCCGCTCTGTTCCCACCCCGTCCGCAGGGTCCGCAACCGTCGATCCGGCGAGCGCGAGCCGCTGGGAGGTGATGCCGGAGAAGGCGTTCTCCACGGCGTTGCAGAAGAGCGTGGAGACCGGCCGCCGGGACACCGCGATGGCGCGGGAGGTCGTACGCCGGGTTGCGGCCGGGCAGGTGCCGATCCGGGACGCGCAGGCCCTCCTGCTGGGCACGAGCGACGAGGAGTGGCGGCCGGCCCGGGAAGCCGTCCTGCGGTGGCTGACCGGTCGTCCGGAGTTCGCGTCAGCGGTCCTGGCCACCCACGCCCAGCTGGTGATGATGCCCCCGGCACGGGCCGTAGAGGGGAAGTCCGGCCCAAGCGGGTTCTCGTGCCGGGCCGCCATCGACCTGCCGGCCGGGACGGTTGAGGGCCCAAGGAGGCACGGGTCGAACCGGAAGGCCACCCGGCAGCAGGCGATGCTGGCGCTGCTCGCGCAGCTCGCCGGGATGGAGCTACCCGCCGCCGAAGACCGGTCGGCAACGCCCGAGGCGCCGCAGCGGGTCGTGGAGGCGATTCCCCGCGGCCCGCTGGCGGTGTCCCGGTGGTCCGGGCTCGGGCGCGACCAGTTCTCCAACGCGCTGGCGAAGCTCGTCACCTCCAGTGTGCCGGAGCCAGGCCTGCAGGAGGAGCTGGAGGACCGGGCGCTCGTCGGCCGGGTCTCGCCCAAGGACTGGCTGGTCGTTCTGACGAAAGGCGGACCCGAGTGGCAGGGCGTCAAGGAGCTGGCGCTGCGCACCACCCACGAGGTGCCGGGCCTCGCCGGGAACATCATGAACCTGCTCCGGCAGCAGAGCGGGGCGCCCGCGGTCGAGTACCGCGAGGACCGGCACGGCCCCGCACACAGTCCGGAGTTCGAGTTCACCGCTTCCCTGGACACCGCGGGCGGCCCGGTCAGCGGCCGGCCGCAGCGGGCCACCGTCAAGAAGACGGCGCAGGACCGGGCCCTGACGTCGCTGCTGGCGGTGATCTCCGGGACGCCCGATCCGCGGGAGGACGACGAGCGGTTCGAGGAACTGCCGAAGGCGTTGCGCCGCAAGGCGGGGATCAACCCGCTGGTGGCGCTGAACGGGGTCACGGTGGCGGGGCTGGTGACCACCCCGGCGTACGACTTCGACATCCTCCAGGGGATGCACCGCTGCCGGGCGCGGGTGCTGATGGACGGCCGGATGGTGGAGGCCATCGCGACGGCGAGCACGAAGCAGGACGCGAAGTCCGCGGCGGTGGGCCGCCTGCTGGTGCGCCTGCGGGCCGCCTACCTCGACCCCGACTCGGCGGCACCCGTCCCTGCGACCGGATCGGTGCCCGCTCCCCGGGCTGAGATGCCAGCGGCGAAGGCTGACTGGGCGAGCGCCCGCGAAGCCGTCGCATGGGCGCTGGACTCCCGGTGCGCGCTGCTGTTCCACCCGTCGTCACCCGGCCGGCTGCTGGTCTACCGCCCCGACGGCACCCCGGTGCACAACGCCGCACCGCCCGCCCTGCTGGAGCCCACCGCGGCCGACGTCGTCCTCCTCGGGCCGACCGGCAAGCCCTGGCGGACCACCGCGCAGACATGGACCGTTCCGCTGGACCAGCTCCTGCCGATCCTCACTGGCCCGTCCCCGGCAGCACATCCTTCGGTCGCGGGCTGGGCCGCCGTGGCGCGCCTGGCGCTCCAGGTGGTCGCCGCCGGTGCCGTGATCCCGGCGATCGACCGGTGCGGCCGCGACGTCTGGCGCCCGGCTCCCAGCACGGAGCTGGGAACTGAGCTGCGGCGCGTGGCAGCCGCGTTGCCGCCGTTCGCCCACGCGGTCACCGCCGGCACCAGCCCACTGCGGATTCACCCCGCGTTGCCGGCAGCGGAGTCCGTCCTCGACGACCTGGTCGAGGCCCTGGTGCGCCGCCCGGGAGCTGCCCTGCTCCACGGGGAGGGTGCCTTCGCCTCCGCGCCCGGCCTGCAGAGCCCGGAGGTCCAGCGGTGGGCCGACGAGGTGGAGCGGGACCTCGATCCGCTCCCGGAGCCGGAGCTGGTGCTGACTGTCCAGGCGCCGGGCCCCGCCGGGCCGTTGCAGCGTGACGGCGAGCCGGTGCTGCTCGCCCGGCTGACGGTCCGCGACAGCGCGATGCCCGGCTCGGTGGTTCAGGGACGTGGCGCACGGCGCGTACTGCGGCGCGGCGCGGCCGCCTGGCCGCCGCTGGCGCGCCTGGCCCACGCACCCGTGCCGGAGGCGATCGAGCTCAGCGTCGGCGAGGCCGCCCAGTTGCTCGGTGCGGCGGCCGGGCAGCTGGAGGATGCCGGGATTCACCTTGAGTGGCCGCCGGAGCTGGCGGACGCGCTCGGCTCCTACACCGTCGTCGGGTCCGGCTCGGCGGCCGCGGACGGGCGCGGCCTGACGATGGAGGCGATGCTCGACTGGCGCTGGCAGCTCACCATCGACGGCTCCGACCTGACGGAGGCTGAGATGGACCTGCTGGCGGAGGCCGTCCGCCCGCTTGTCCGTCTGCGGGACCGCTGGATTCTCGCCGACCCGCTGCTCCTGGCGCGTGCCCGGGCCCGGCTTCTCGGCCAGCTGCCCACCCGGGAGGCCCTCACCTCCGCCCTGGCCGGCTCCCTGTTCGTCGACGGCTCGCTCGTGCCGTGCCGCGCGGCCGGTGGACTGGCCGCGATCGTCTCCGCGCTGCGCTCGGGGGACACCGCGAGCCCGCCCGTCCCGCCGCCGCCGGGGCTGACGGCCTCGCTGCGCCCCTACCAGCAGCGTGGCTTTCAGTGGCTGGTCCAGCTCTCCGGACTGCACCTCAATCCGCTCTTGGCCGACGACATGGGCCTCGGCAAGACCTTGGTCACCCTGGCGTACGTCCTGCACCGCCGGCCGGCCGCCTCACGCCCGGTCCTGGTCGTCTGCCCCACCTCGTTGCTGGACGTCTGGGAAGGCGAGGCGGCGAAGTTCTCTCCCTCGCTGCGGGTGGTGCGGTATCACGGCCCGGGCCGCTCGCTGCCCCCGGGCCTCGCGGCGGGCACCCTGGTGGTCACCACCTACGGCACCCTGGTCCGCGACGGCGAGCAGCTCGCCGGGACCGACTGGGACCTGGTCGTGGCCGACGAGGCCCACACGATCAACAGCGGCACCAGTCAGGCGTCGGCCGCGATCCGCGCCCTCACCGCGGATGGCCGTCTCGCGGTCACCGGCACCCCGGTGGAGAACCGCAGCGAGGAGATGTGGGCGCTCCAGGACTGGCTGAACCCGGGCCTGCTCGGCAGCCGCAAGGCGTTCCGCGAGCGGATCGGCCGCCACACCGCGCGCGATGCCGACGGCGACGCGGCGCAGCTGTTGAGGCGGATCACCGGCCCGTTCGTCCTTCGCAGGCTCAAAACGGACCCCGAGATCGCTCCGGATCTACCGTCCAAGGTGCAGATGCTGCACCCGGTGGCGTTGAGCACCGAAGGCGCCGCGCTGTACGAGGCGCTGGTGCGAGAGACGCTCGAGGACCTGCAGAGCCGCCCACGGGCGGCCCGGGCGGGGAGGGTACTGGCGCTGCTGCAGGGCCTGCGGATGATCGTCAACGACCCGGGCCTTTACCTGGGAGAGTCGGTGGAGGACATCGCGGCGGACCTGACGGTGGCCCGGGCACGGTCGGCGAAGCTGGACATCCTGCTCGACCTGGTGGCCAAGGCACGGGCCGGAGACGAGCAGGTCATCGTCTGCGTCAACTACCTGCCGATCGGGAACCTGCTCACCGCCTGCTTGAGCGCAGCCGGGCACCGGGCGGAGTTCTTCCAGGGGTCGACTCCGCCCAAGGTGCGGGCGCGGATGGTCGAGGACTTCCAGGCCGGGCGCCTGCCGGTGCTGGTGCTGTCCGTACGGGCCGGCGGCACCGGGCTGACGCTGACCGCCGCCACCGAGGTCATCCACTTCGACTCCCCCTGGACGAGCACCGCCCGCGACCAGGCATCGGACCGCGCATTCCGGATCGGGCAGACCAGGACGGTCCATGTCCGGCGCCTGGTGGCCCGAGGCACCGTCGAGGAGCGGATCGAACGGATCGTCACCCACAAGGGCACCCTCGCCGACGCCGTACTACCCGCCGGGGAGAACGCCTTCGCCGACATGGACGACCTGGACCTGACCGCACTTGTCACCCTCGGAGGACAGGGCTGATGACCACCGACACCATGCCCCCAGCCACTACGGGCGACCTGTTCGCCGACGCCCTGATGCAGGCCGTCACCGCTTCCGCCGGACGCCACCATGGCCTCCTGGACGCCACCCGGACCCTCCCCCACACCGCGTACACCGGCCAGCTCAACACCACGGTGACCGCTCGCGTCCGCGCCACCGTCTCGGTCCCGGACTCCACCCGGGCCCGCACCTCCTTGTATCTGGGGTTCCTGACGGAAGAGCAGTGGGACCAGGCCGCCGCCGGGCTGACCGCCCGGCCCGAGGCCCTCGGCGCGCTCATGTCCGGCAGGGTCCACCCCGACCTTCTCGACCCTGCCCACACCGCCGGGCACGCACTCGTTCCCGCGGCCGTGGGCTTCGAGTGCACCTCCCACCCGCCCACCGCCGGCCACCCGGAGGGGCGGCTGTGCGAGCATGCCGCCGTCCTCGCCCACGCCCTGGCTGGCCGCTTCCGCACCCAGCCCTCCGCCCTGCTGGCGATCCGGGGCTGCTCCCTGGGGCGGTTGGCGGCCAAGCTCCGCACGGCCCTGACCTGCAGCCGCCAGCCCGCAGCCGACATCGGAACGCCCCTGCCCGCAGGGGTCCTGTCACCGGCGGGCATCGGCAGCGGCTCGGTGCGCGCTGACGACGCCTACAGCCTCTGGCAGGCAACCGCCGACCAGACGCTCTCCGCGGCCGCGGCCCCGGCAGTGGAGGCGCCCGGGTACCGGCTGCCCGAGCCTCCGCCGGGGGTGAGTCCCGGCATCGCGGGCATGGTCGCCGCCGCTGCCCAGCGCGCCCAGGACGTCCTATGCGGCGCCGCAGTCGAGGAGCTGGACGTCCTCACGGAGGCCGTCCGCCACCTCGCCACCCCGGCCGGGGCTCCGCTGCTGGGGGCGGTCGCCGCCCGGCTGGGGCAACACCCGGCCGAGGTGCGGTCGCTGGTGCTGGCGTACCGGCACGGCGGCCCGGTCGGTGTCCGGGTCGCGGCGGAACCGCTGCCGGCCGACAGCGAGACCGTCGAGCGCGGGATGGCTGCCATCCTCACGGCGCAGCCCACCGCGCGCGGTTCGCTGCACTCGAGCGGCAACCGGATCACCAACGACGACGCCGGGGTGCAACTGCGACTCGGTCCGGACGGCCGGTGGTTCCCGTTCGCAGTCGGCCTGGCCGGAGGGTGGCAGCCGGTGCCGGGCCCGTCGCACGACCCGGTCGCCGCGTACCGATCGGGTCGCACCGTGCGGCGGTCGGGCCCGCGTCGGTCGCAGCCCTGACGGATTCGAGCCCAGCTCGCGGCGTGGGGCGTGCCGTCGCCGCCGCCCAAGGGCTGGAAGAAGGAGCTCACCGACCGCTGGCTGGCCGAGCAGGACTCCGCTGACTGATCCCCCGGCACCAACGCCCTGGAGGCCGGTGTCAAATGCCAGTGCTGCAGGGCGGGCTGAACCTCTACGGTTGCGGAGTGACGATTCCGTGGACCCCTCTTCCCTACCGCGACGGCGGCACCGCTCCCCTGCGCGAGGACGTCTCCGCCGCCCTGGAGACCCCGTTGCGGGAGTGGCTCCACGCTGCTGTGCTGCGCCACGGCGAGGACGTGTGGCAGAGGGTCGCGATCCGCTGCGACCTGGTCCTGGACACGGAAGAGGGCTTCGACCACAGCGACGTCGACTACTCGGAGCGCCTCGCCTACTGGACGCCGGCGGAGCAACTGCTGGAGGTGATCGACGCCCTGCTGGACCTGCTTCCCGTCCCAGTGCCGACTGTCGTTCCCACCCGGCCAGTTCCCCCGGCAGCTGACGTCTCGAAGGCCGGCATGCTGCTGACCGTGGCCGCTGGGATGAGCGCGGCGCTCACCCAGCAGCGCGGTGTGAGCCGCCAGCCGTTGCAGAGGCTGCTCGATGACGCGCGCTCGCGCTACACGGTCCGCTCTGATGGCCGCGCCCTGGTGGCGCGGGTCGATCCCGCCGTCGCGCGGACGTTGCAGGCCGCGGTCGGCAGCGCGGACCGGCCGGAACGGGGGTCGGCCTCGGAGCACCTGCACGAGGCGATCACCTATGCCTACGCCCTCACCCCGGACCCGGTGAAGGCCTACAGCGAGGCGATCAAGGCGGTGGAGTCGGCGGCTCACGCCACCGTGCAGCCCAACCACGCCCGGGCGACGCTCGGCACGATGCTGGGTGAGATGCCGAAGGTCGCGCACAAGCTCGTCTTCGAGATCGAGGGCGCCGACCCGCAGGACGGCATCGAGATGGTGCGCCGGATGATGCAGCAGCTGTGGGACGGACAGACCAGCCGCCACGGCAAGCAGCGCCCCACCCGCAAGGAGACCCAGGCCGAGGCGAAGGCCGCGGTCCACCTCGCCGCCGTACTGGTCCAGTACTTCAGCTCCGAGGCGATCCGCCGGGCGTAGTGAGCGGTCGCGGACGGCGAACTCGAGGCGTTTCAGGCCTGTCGGAGCTGCGTCGTTCGCGGACACGTTCGGTGACACCCCAGCTACGGTAGTCCGGTCCGGGCGGCTGTCCTGGACCACGTTCGCGGCGAAGGGGGACCTCCGTGTCCAACGCAGCACTGCTCCAGCCTCGGTACTGGCTCGCGCACGCCCTGGCGTGGCCGCAGACCGACGGCCCATACCGGGAGTGCGCCCAGGCGCTCGCACCGCCGTTGGTGCCCCGGCAGATGGTGTCTCGGGACGCTGCGGACATCCTTGCCGTTGCCGACGCCTACCAGAAGGCGCAGCCGGGCCGGCGCCTGGTGTTCTTCAGCGACCTGACGCTGTGGCTGAACGGGCAGGGCAGCGACTGGGGTCAGCGCGGCACGGACTGGGAGGGCGCTCTGCGTGAGCTGGAGGAGGCTCCCGCTCTCGCGCTGTTCCTGACTCTCAGCGGGTACCACCACGCGATCCTCGCCGATGCCAGCCGCGAGGGGACGACGATCTACTTCTCCGACGGCCTGGTCGAGAAGGTCACCCCGGAGGCCCGCGAGGCGGCACGGACGTTCATGCAGCAGACCCTGGAGCGAGATTGGCCCGGCTACATTGGCCGCATGATCGCCGACGGCAAGATCCGTAACGCCTGACCGAGCCGACGGCCTGAGTCAGGACAGCCCCCTCCTCGGGCCACCTGCTGGCGTGTGGCGCGTTTCGGCCAGGCCGGGGCCGGGGCCGGTCTCATCGCACTGCGCGAGGAGTACGCCGTCCTGGCCTCCACCGCCCTGGACGCCAGGATGCGCGAGGCCCCGAACGCCACCGGCAAGTAATCCGTCACCGCATCGCCCGCGTCAGCACCGCTCACGACGGGGCGGTGCTGTCCCAGCCAGTCACGGTCTCAGGGCCCAGGTCCTTGACCATCACGTGGTGGAGGGCTGCTCGGTCCCAGGGGATTGCGGTGCTGGCGCAGTGGTAGCCCCAGGCGCGGTGGGCGGCCTGTGCGGCGGTGGCTTCGGGCCGGGAGTTGAGCAGCATCCGCTCGTTGGTCACTGCCTCGGTCAGCGTGCTGTGCAGCCGGGTGGCGATGCCCCGGCGCCGCCAGGCGGGTCGGACGGCGAGTTCGAAGAGCCCGAAGGTGCGGTGCCCGTCCTCGCGCCGTAGGTCGTCCGGTACGGGCTCGGTGAGGGTGTCCCACCACCTGGTGGTCGCGGCGAGCGGGTAGCTGTACGCCATCCCCACGACCTGGTCGCCCCTGTCGAAGGCGACGGCAGCCAGGAGGCCGGCCTTGCGGGTCCGGGGGCGGAAGCGCTTGAAGGCCCGGTCGACGTCGGACGACGTGGTTTCGCCGTAGGGCGGCTCGGCGAACGAATCGGCGAACACCGCCTTCAGATCGGCCGGTACGGCTCCGGCGGGCGTGCCCACTACGAGCCCCGGGTGCAGGACCCTCGGCGCTGGGACCGGGTCGGCGACACTCCCTGATCCGGACCAGGGTGCCCGCAGGGGCCCGTCAGTCCTGGGATGCGTCGGCTATGCCGCGCAGTACGGCCTCGGTCCGCTCTCGCTCGCTGCGCTGCTGGGCTGCCCAGTCCCGCATCCGCTGGACCGCGTCCGGGTCGTTCGCGGCGGCCGGGTCCATCACGGTGGCCGCGCCGTCGCCGAGGTCGACGACATGGTGCTCCATCGTGCCGCTGGCTGCGATGGCCATGATGGCGAGGAGTTCGTCCTTGACCTCGCGGGTGAGGTGGACCTGGTCCTCGTCGGTGATGTCAATGTGTCCCTCCCCTGCGGGCGAGGAGAGGGTGGCAAAGGCGCCAGCGACGAGCAGGCCCAAGACCCGGAACTGATCGGGATCCATGCGGGCCTGCAGCGTGTCGAGGTAGAGGCGGAGCTGATCAGCCCGACTGGGTGCGGCGTCGTCGTCCATCGGGTCATCTTTCCACCCGCCGGGCTTGTCGGTGCCGGCTGCCACTGTGTGATGACGGACTGCCATACATCTGTCACTGGAGGTGGGTATGGACTACCGCCGGATGTCATCGGAGGCGAAGGCCGCGTTCATCGCGCAGCGGCCCCACTGCGAGCTGTGCGGGGCCGCATCGATGGAGGTGGACCACGACCACGTCACGCATAAGGTGAGGGGCGCTCTCTGCCGCGTCTGCAACGGCCGGCTCGGGTCGCTGGAGTCGGCGCTGCGCCTGCCGAAGCAGCTGTTCCAGAGCAAGGCGAGGGACTTGCACCGGGCGCTGTGGCGCGACGGGGCGGTGGAGCTGAGCGGGTACCAGGAGGACTTCGCCTACCTGGGGTTGACCATGGAAGAGTACGCGGGGCTGATGCAAGCGGTGCACGACGTCCTCGTGCTCCCGTACGTGTACTGGACCGAGGTGACATCCGAGCCGATCACCCGCGAGACCCCGTGGACGAAGATCGGCCCGCTGTGCGACGACGAGGAGGCCCAGCGCCACCTCGGCCGACTGGTGGCCGACGCCGGGCCGCCGTACCGGTGGGTCCACGTGACGCGGGAGCCGGACGACGGGGTCAACTCCCCGCGACCGCGTGGCCTGGTCGTGGCCGCCGGCTGCACCGAGGGCGCGATCGAAGCCGGCCACGCGCTGCGCAGCCCGGTCGACATGAGCGCCTTCGAGGCGAAGTGCCGCGACTTCGTGGACCTGGTGGTGCCGGTACTGCTGTCGAGGCCGCTGACCGAGGACGAGATCCGTAGTGCTCGCCGGTACCTGGAGCGGCCGCCGCGCACGCCCGAGGAACTGCGGGTCCTGATCGGGGAGCGATACGCGGCCCGCTGGCTGGACCTGGCGGTGCGGATCGTGCTGGAGGACCTGGGCGAAGACCTGCCCGATCGGCGGTGGGCGATGTTCTCCCGGGCCCGTCACCACTGGCGGGCGCTGTTCGCGTACTGGCGCGACCGGCGGGCCTGTGCACCGTCGACCTGAGGCCGAGGGCGGCCATGAGGTCGGTGACGGTACCGCCACCGGCGCGTCCCTCTAGGACCGCGCCGGACTTCATCCACGCCACGCTGGCCCGCAACTGGCCCCCTACGTCCAGCATGATCGACGCCGGGAAGCTCCACGCCCGCTGACCCGGCGGCCGTGCACTGCTACGGGGTTGCAGCTGCGGCGAGTTCGGCGCGGGTGGGGAAGCGTCGACCCTTGCCGTAGGGCCGCCCGAGAAGCTGCAGGTGCAGGCCCGTGCGTGTCCTCGCATACCGCGCCGGTCTGCTCGAACACGGCGTCGTAGGCGTCCCACGCGGCAGTGAGCTCGTCAAGGCCGACCTCGACCGTGCCGAGCAGACGGCTCTCTGCTGACACGCAGTTGGTCCAGGCGCCGATTGGGGGGCCGATCAGACAGGGGCGTTCTCCTCGGCCGCCGAGTAGACGGCGCACCCGCATCTCGTTGTCCGGCGCCCCGGCGCCCGCCCAACGGCGCGCCCCCGGCAGCCGGTGCGCATCACCAAGGAGTCGACTCACCGCCCTGGCTAACGAAGCGCCAGCCCTCGCCCGGGCGCTGCGGCGGAACGCTGAGCCGGACGTTGTCCTGGTCGTCAACCAGGAGAGCACCAGCGGCATGCAGGTGATGCATGTGGACCCAGACCCTGTGCTCGTTCCCCATGTGGAAGCCGCCCCGGCAGTTGAGCTTTGGGCAGATCTCGGCATGCCGATGCACACTGCCATCCTCGTCGTGGGCACTGCAGTCCCCGGCGAAGCTGGCGAAGTCGTCGATGGTGATCACACGCACCCGCGCCGAAGGCCCATCTCCCTCAGCCACCGGGATGACACCCGACTGGATCCGGTCGTCCAGGTAGGTAGCAGCGATCGGCACCCTGCCCCGGTACAGCGGCAGTAGAAGCTCCTCGACCCGGGCGAACCACAGCCGGGTGTCGACAGGCGCCGAATCCTGAAGGGCGAATCTGCCATGAAGGAGGACTCAGCCGTCTTCCACTCGTACTCGAAGGTCGACGGGTCACAGATGTACCCAACAATCTCCTGCTGCCGCTCCGCGATGAGCTCACGCTCTCTACCGGCCTCGCGCAGAACTCTGAGCACGATGTGGAGTTCCTCCTTGCGCAGGAAGGCGGCCAGAAGGTCGTCTTGAGTTGCGGCGGCTATGCGCCGACCCATCGTGCGGCGAAGGCCTCGGTCGGCGTAGACCGGCGGCTGGACGGCCTGGTTGCGGTTGATCTTCACTGCGGGAGGATAACCACCCGGTACGACACTCTGACCTGCGGCAATGCGGCCGACCAGTCCGCGCACACCATCGGGCCTCTACTTCGCGACGTCCTGCCTCTGCTCACCAGGACGCCCTCTGAGCCCGAGCTGCGCTGCCCCGGTGGGCAGGGTCCCCGTGGCACCCGTCGGGAAGATACCGGCGGCCATCATCGGGCTCCGCGCCCTCGGCAGAACGATGCCCCGGGTCTGGGCGGCCGGTCCGGAGCGCAGTGTCCAACGCGCGGGGGTGGTCTGGGTCAGCCATCCGTCCACCTTCCAGGCGGGGTAGGGCCCGGCGCCGACTTCGAGGACGTACCGCAGGAACACCGAGCGACCGTCGCCCTCTACGTCGACGTCCACGACCGCCGCCGAGCTGTGCTCCGCGAACGCGCGCGGAGGTGTCCGGGCGGCCACCGCCCTCGCGGTGCAGCGGCTCGCCGTGCTGGACGACCGGCTGCGCGCCCTCAATGTTCTCCAGGCCGCCCCGGCCCAGCCCTACACCTGCCTGAGCTCCGGACGGAAGCACGTGCGGCAGTCCTGATCGGGGAAGGTCTCGCGGGTGAACGCCTCGTGATTGTCCGCGTAGACCTGCTCCCACAGGTCGCTGCTGTACTCGACGGAGCGCACCGGCTCGCACGCCTGCATCCCGAGTTCGTGGACCGTGAAGTAGGGGAACCGGTGCCGGGCGGCAGCGGCCCGAGGGTCTGCTCCGCAGACGGCGACGACAGGGTTGACCCAGATCCGGGCGACCCCGTCGGCGCGGCCGTCTAGGTAGAGGAAGCGGTGCTCGGAGAGCCACTCCAGCTCCGCCCACAGCAGTTCCTCGGCCCGCTCGAACTCCTCGGCCACTTCCGCGACAACCACTCGCACCGGCGCATCGCCTTCGAGCCGGGCGACCAGGTACGACAAGGTCCGCAGGATGGGGAAGTCGCTTCTGCGCGAGCGGAACCGGCGGCCGCCTGCAGTCCGCTCGGCCCTGATCTGCCTGCGATACAGGTAGGTCGCTGCCAGCATGCCGGGCCCCGTGCACACCGGCCTCCCACAGGTACACGTGGTCGTCATGCAGGCAGTATGTCGGGCCTTGCCCACCGGGCACGGCAGGCACGAACACGCGCGAGAACTTCGTCGGCTCCGGGCCCGCCGCCTCGCAACACCCCCTGGGCAGCACGACGATGAGCAGGTGAGCTACCTGCTGGGGTGCGGGCATCCGGACAAGGGCGACTGCGACGGCTACTGCACGGCCGAGCGCGAGGCCCTCGACGCGGAGCCCTTCGCCGACCTGAACGACAACACCTTGGCCTGCGGACATCCGTGGACCGGGACGGTGTGGGAGCCGATCTGCGTGCAGGGCTGTCCGGCACCGGCCGAGCCGGACCACGACGACGGCCTAGACGATGACCTCGACGATGACCTGGAGCTGGCCGGGTCAAGCTGACGACACCCTCGTCGATGGCGGGCTCGGAGGCTGCCTGCGCTGGTCGGCCTTGGACTGATGCGCGTGGGTAGCGGTGCGGCTGAGCAGGATGGTGCGGCGGATTGACGCGACGGCGGCGGCCGCCGTCGCGGTGGAGGCAGGTTCACCGTCCAGGGGCAGGGCGTTGGTATTGACGAGTCGCTGTCGGCAGCGAGGGCAGCCGTGGTCGGCGTCGAGCTGCCAGCCGTCTTCGCAGCGCGGGTCGAGGCAGGCGGGCGCGGCGGCCAGGTCGAGGGCGATCTCGTCCGCCCGGTCCGCGATCTCACCTGCGGGCAGGTGGCTGAAGCGGGCGTACCAGCGGCGTTCGATTCGCTCCCGCAGCTCGGCGGGAGTGCGGTGGTGGAGCTCGTGGAGGACGAGTTCGCGCACGGAGGCGGGGAGGCCGCCGCGGGGGGCGAGGGCGGCCTGCAACACGGGCGGGTAGGCCTGGGTGACCCACACCGCAGGGTGCTGGCCCTGCGGGCCGGGCGGATGGCTGACGGTCATGATCAATTCCCCTCTCCGACGGCGACCGTCGAGGTCCCAGTGCTCCGGTCAGTGCCTTCCACGGCACGGAGGTGACCTCCGGGCCGAGCAGCCGGTCCGGTCCGGGCCGCCATCTTGGCCCGCAGGTCCGACACCTGCTCCAGCCGCTGCTTCAGCAGCCACGTCGCCGCCTGGGCCTGCGCCTGCTCGGCCCGCAGAACCGCGGTCTCCTCGGCCGCCTCCTCGGTCGGGTACCGGTGCCGCGAGCGCATCACCGCGTCGTAGGCCGCCTCCGCCTCTCGCACCGCCGGCCCGGACGCGGCGAAGTGGTCGAGCGCCTCCTGCCGGAACTCACCCACGGCGTGCTGCATCGCCAGCATCACCACCCCACGAGCGATCTCCCCGTCCGGGTCCGCCAGGCCGGTACGGGCATGGGTCCGACGCGCCTGCAGCTCGTCCCGGGCCACCTGCCACACCTCCCGGACCGAGGCACGCGAGCCCAGGTCAGCCTGCGTGGCCAGCACCAGGTCGATGGCCGCGTGCACACTCACCGCGATCTCCCGCTGCCACCCGCACCGCGCGCACAACCCAGCCGCCTGATCCGCACCGCAGTCCGCGCACGGCACCGCCACCCGGGCCCGCTCGGCCTCCGCTGCCCGCGCCTCCCGCTCCGGCCGCTGCGCCTCCCAGCGTTCCTGGGCAGTGGCTTCGCGGCGGACGGCGGCGGCCTGGGCCTCGGCCCGGACCATGGCGTGGCCGCGCAGCGCGCCCTCGATGGCCCCCTGCCGCGCCTCGAACGTCGCGCCGGGAAGGTCCCGGACGACCTGGTGGATCACCGACCGCCGCGTGATGCGGCGGTCCTCCACCCGCAGGTCGCAAGTGGTGCACTCCCGCTCGGTGTCCAGCCGGACGCCGTTGTCGCAAGCCGGGTACCTGCACTCCTGCTCCTGCGGCAGGCCTCGCTCCAGCATCCAGGCGACGGGGTCGCCGATGGTCGGGTTGCCCTGGCTGCGCTGGCGCTCGCGCCGGTAGACGAGCCGGTCGGCCAAGGCCTGCGGGGCGTGCTCACGGCCGGTCCACACCGCGATGGCGTCGAGGGCCAGACCGGCGTGCTTGAGCAGGAACTTCCTGGTTGACGGTCGCTCCAGTCGCTGCCAGAGGTCCGCGACGGGAGCCAGGGCCCGGGCGAGCTCAGGGTCCTTCGGCAGGTCGACTGCCGGCTCCCGGAGGATCTCGGGCTCAGGCTGCCCCTGGTGGTCCTGGTTGGTCGGGTTGTGCTGTTCCCCGCGAAGCGGGCCTTCCCCGGCATCGCCAACGGCCTGCTCCGGCAGGTCGGCGGCGGGCTCGACCTCGCGCACGCACGCACGCTCCGGCCCGTGCTGGGTCACCCCAACGGCGCAAGCGCCGGAAAAGCCAGCCACATCGTCAGCACAACCACCAACAGCAACACCAGAAGCGTGGAGAGTGTGTACGTCGGCACTGCCGACTTCCGCCGCCACGCCCTCAGCGGCGGTCATTTCCGCAGGTCGCAGCCCTGCCAGCGGTTCCGCGAACGACTCCGGAGCTTCAAGATCCCCATCGGCACCGTGCCCGGCCGACGAAGGAGCCATCCCGTGCACCTGAACGCCCCCCGAGCCCGGGCACACAGGAGCCGGGGCCGGCTTCACCAGCCGCATCCCCCGCTTCTCCCCCGGACGGGCCTTCCCGCCCATGACCGGCTTCCCGGCCGACCGCACCGCGGCGTGCCGCTCGGCCACCGGCAGCAGCCGCACACGCCCGGTCAGCTCACCCCCGCCGTCCCGCTCCACCGTGACCAGGCCGCCCGTCTCCAGACGGTCGAGGAGCCGACCAGCCGTCACCAAGCCGTCGTGGACCTGCCGGGCGTCCGCCGGGGAGGACTGATCGCGCATCAGCAGAGCGAGGGTCGCCGCGCCCCGCCCCAACTCCGGGGACTTGAGCGAGCCGGGAGCAAGCCGCAGCCAGCCGCTCTCGCGGCACGACAGGACCAGCAGCAGGAGCGCGAGCCGCTCGGTCGCCGCCCCGGGGCCGCGCCGCTCCGCCAGCTTCCCGGCCGGGATCGCGGGCTTGCCCTTCGGCTCCCAGCCGGGACCGAACAGGGCCTCGACGAGGCGCAGCAGCGTCGCCAGCTCACGGCGGGTCAGGGCGAGCGGGTGGCTGCGGTCTTTGGCTCGGCGGACCTGCCACACGGGCTGGAGCACGATGTCGAGGGCCACCGGGTGCCCTTCGTCGTCGGTTTCCACCCAGGTCTTGATCGCGCCCTGGGCCCGCAGGGGCGGCAGCACCCGGTGGCTGATGGTGGAGATCCCGACGCCGAGCCACCGGCCGAGTTCACCGGACCAGGTCCTGACGTGGGCGCGTTTCACACCGCCCTTGGCGAACAGCACCACGGCCGCCGCTCGGGCGACGTCCGGCAGGCCGGCCACCGACTCGTCCTCGAGCAGGGCACGCACCGCCGTCAGCAGACGCACCCGCATGGTCTCGCCGAGCAGCAGCGGGTCCGGCGCTTCCTTCTGAGAAGGCACGGCGCGCAGCCAGCGCCGCCCGGCGGACCGCGGGCTGCTGGCCGGCCGAGGGGAGGGCAGTTTGGTGACCGCGGCAGTCCCGCTCATCGGAGACCGCCGGCGCCGGAGTTCTCGCTCAGCGTCCAAGCGGCCGTGGTGCAGCGTGAGGTACGGACACCTGTGCGGTTGCAGGTGACCGAAAATGGTGGGTTTGCCAGGCATACGGGCATGCCGATGTGGCACCGCGCAGCTAGATGCTGCATTATGTCGTCGTCCTCACTTGCTGAAAGAGGGCACAACGAAGCCCCTCTCGGAGCTTCGGGTTCGACGTGAACCAGTAGGGCCCGCCCCGTGACGGGGGCGGTGGTAGAGGCAGACAGGCCCTGGCAGGGGCGGTCGCCTCGTGGTGGCGTTGTGGGCGCTGCCCGCGGGTTTGCAGACCTGCGGGACTTAGGCCCTGGGGCGGCGCGGCGCTCCCCTTGCAGGGGGAGATCAGCACAGGCGCCGCCCGGGCAGACCTACGTCATCCGGACTCCCACCTTGAGCAGGAGCGTGCGGACACCCGCTTCTCGCGGCAGGGCGCGATGGAAGCGGAAGCTGATGGGGCCGGCGATCCGGCCGGAGACCTTCGGCGGGGGGACATCACGCCAAAACGCCTCAGCACGGTTGCGTGCATGGGGCGTGCTGCGGGTACGCTGATTCACAGCGAACCGTCCTCCCTTAGATGAGCGGTTTGCTCCGAGAACCGAGGCCCCTTCGACAAAGGCCTGTCTGGTCTCGAACCGGCCCCGAGTCCTGATTACCAACGGTGATTACCACCACCGCGGACACGGGGCCGTTTTCTGTTGTCTGGTGTCCTGGCGTGCCGTCAGGTGTTACCACGCACCGTTGGCTACAGGATGTTGCTGATCCTAGACCCTAAGACATGTCGGTTTGCACACTCCGACCGCACACCCTCACCGTGTCGTGACACGGCAATTGAGCGCCGTTGAGCGCAGTCCCCGACTGATCGTCATACGATCGCGCACCTCGGATCTTGATCGGCTCGGACCCCAGCACCGTATAGCTATTCGCAAAAACCAGCAAGGAGGCACGGTCGGGGCGGGCGTCAGAACGTGTAGCTGAGTTCATACAAGTGACCCGCCTTGGCCATGATCGTGGCCTCGATGATGCGGCCCTGGACACTTCGCACGGTTCGGAAGGTTCGCAGAATCGGGATCAACTCGCTGGGCAACCGCAGCGCCTTGTACTGGGCCTGCGTCGGGATGCAGGCGGAGATCCGGTCGTGGGTACCCCCTGGCGCTGGCGGGTGGCCAAGTTGTGCGAGCAGCGTTGGGGTCCCCCCTTTGATCTTCCTGAACTCCGCAAGCGCGGTCCCCTGAGCAAGGTCAACGGGGTAGTAGGACTCGACGAGTTCAGCTGGCTCGCCATCCAGCTCAAGGAGTTGGACTCGCTGCGTGGCGTGCCCCCCTTCGGGCAGGCCGAAGGCGTCCGCGACCTCGCGCGGGGCGGGGACCTCTCTCACGGCCAGAAGTGTGCTGCTTGCAGCGTGGCCTTTGTTGGCAGCCTCTGCGATCCAGCGGTACGTCTCCCCCGGGGCTGCCGGAGCGGAGTAATTCGCAGGGGTCATGACGTGTCGGCGTTGCTCGCGGACCTGGACGCTAGCGCCGGCCCTAGAGGTAACGAGCCCTTCGTCCTTGAGCAGCTGGACGGCCTTCTGGATCGAGGCGTTGGAGGAACCGAACCTCGCGATCAGCTGAGCTGTGGAAGGGAGACGGCTCCCTTCCACGATGTCGCCCGAGAGGATCTCGTCGCGGAGATCTGCGGCGATCCGCTGATGGATGGCGCGAGGGTCATCGCGGTCCCCCTTCCTGATCTTCGTGGGGTCTGCGTCAGCACTCATGCTCATCCGTTCTTGATCTCGTAGCGGAGGCGCTGTCGGAGCGCCGACGCCACCATGACATCCACCTGAATCGGGGCTCCAGCGGAGCTCCGATGGAGCCGGTGCTGAACAAGTACCCATACACCGTCAGGCAGGTGCAGCGCGGCCTGCTCCGCCTCCGTTGGGGGGCGAGCCTCGACTTCCTCGACCGCCTCTGGGGCCAACACGACTCCGAGGGCGGCCAGCACGGCTGCCGGTCCACCCCGAATCTTCTGGGGCCGGGCAATGGCCGTCCCGGCCACCAGGGTTGACCGAAAGTACGAGTCGGTGAGCTCGACGGGCTCACCGTCCAGTTCCATGACTCGCCGCCGGCCGACCACTTCCTCGGAGGCCTGAAGTTCCAGCATGTCTGCGACGCGCCGACTTGGGAGTGCCGGACCGGCGCTGGCGATGCGCTGGGTGCCCTGAGCGCCGTGCTCGGCAGCCTCCCGGGCCCAGGTGTCGCCCTTGGCACCAGAGGAGTACCTGGCCGAGTCCCCAACCCACTGCTCCTGCACCATGCGCCACTCCCATTCCCGCAGGTGAACCTTGCTGCTTTCTACATTAAGGGGTCGAGGTGAGGCGCGGGTGTCATGCGAAGCTTGCTGCTTTTTGCGAAAAGCGCTAAGATTGCTCTTGTCGGTGAAGCTCACTGGATCGGAGACACCTATGGAGCCCCACAGCGGGCCCCTGCTGACTGTGAAGCAGGCTGCGAAGGCGTTGGGGGTTCATCCCGCGACCGTCTATCGCTGGATTCATGCCGAGGAGCTGGCTGCCATCCGTTACGGGACCAAGCCCCGCAAGACGGCAGCCAAGACGAGCCGCGGGGGAGCAATCCGGATTCCGGTCGAGGCGGTCGAGGCGAAGAAGCAGGGCACCTCTCTCGGCGTCGGGGGTCACCGTCCGGCCATCGAGGGCGATTTCGGGCCGCCGCCACTTGATCCCGCCGCTGATGTCATCCCGTGCCACCTGAACGTGACCGAGGGAGCTGTGTGCCGTGGACAGCAATCGCCATAGGCCCGTTCCGCCCATCACCGCCGAAGACCTGGCTAAGGCCACGGCTGGGGCGGGCCGCCTCCTGGCCGGCCTGCTCGGCAGCGCCGCACGCAAGGTGATCAAGAGTGGCGGAAACGAATGAATGCCGACGATCTCAAGAGGTTCGCCGGTGATCTCAGGGCTCAGATCTCCGAGCACACCGCCGAGCTTGACGGCCTCAGCGCCAAGACGTGGGCTGCCGCCGGGCACCCAATCGGAGAACCCAGATTGCCAGGGGAGTCGGCTGAGCCGGCACAGGAGTGATGGCAGGACTCAGCCGTATCGCCTGGTCCGCCTTGAGGTAGATCCACACAACGGCAGCATCCCGCCGCCTTCTCCTCGGCTGCTTCCTGGCATGCCCATGCCATGAAGCAGCCGGGAGTGGTGCGGCCGGCCCCGCCAGGGTCCAGCACCTGATGCACCACCACGTACAACCGCAGCGCCCGGAAGCCGACCCCGAGGGGGGTCGCCAAGGAAGTGCTCGTTCCTTCAGAACTCCACAGCGTGCCAAGAGATTTGGCCTCGGGCCGCGAGCGTGACGCGCTCCCCGAGGTGATCCACCCACGACTGTTACCGCAGCAACTTCAGCGAGGGACCCGCCTTCCCTTCATCCAGGCGCGGCCGCCCCGGTATCCAGCCGGGCGGCGAGCGGCCATGTTCCTCGCCGAGGAGCACGGCCGTCACGCACACCACCGACTCAAGATCAGTGCAACCGGTCGCCACCGACCCGCCAGGTCGGCGGCGACCACAGCTTGTCAGCCCCGCGTCTGCTCTGACCGTCTGTGCCCCGCTTCTCCTGCCGAGCCGCGCGGATGGTCAGAGGAGCCGCCGGTCCGGCCGGCTCCCCGACGAAGGGAGCAGCACAACCATGAGCACCAGCACCCAGCCCAAGAACCGCAGGCCCCGGGTCGCCGGCCGATTGAGCCAGCCGAGCGCGGACCAGCAGTCCGCGCTGGAGCGGGGTCTGGTCAGCGTCTGGTCGCCCTTTCGTCCCGGCAGCCGCTTCCGCGGGGCCAGGCGCCAGGACGACAGCCCGCAGATGGCGTAGTCCGCATCATCTCTGCGCCCTGGCCGGCGCTGTGAACGCCGGCCAGGGCCTTGCTGTCGCATCCCCAACTCGCTGAGGAGAAGGACATGGAGAAGGGTATCGGGCTCCTGGCCCGACTGACCGGGCGCTACGACAGCGCCTTCGGCAAGCCCGGCAAGTCGGTGCGGTCGATCGACGCGAAGACTGCCGCATGGCTCCGCTCCGGCGGTATCGCCCGACCGGAGAAGCCCTCGCGCCGCACCTGAACGGTGCCGAACCGCGGTGGGCCTGATCCGCCGCCCGGTTTCGTCGACGAAATCCCCGGGCTGTCCGCCGGTTCGCCCGGCGGTCGGCAGTCGCCGGCCGCCTTTCACCTGCCCCGCCATCACGAACGCTAACGAGGCGCTCCCTGGGTGCCCGTTTCTTTCAGCGGCGGCACTGTTCAAGGCCCGCGATCGGGCCGCTCGATTGGAGGTCCGATGAGCTGCACGAGCTACCCGGCCGGTACGACCCGGCCCCCGCGTGGCCACCGCGCGGTCACTGCGGCGCTGAGGCTCAGTGAGCTGAGCCTGGCTGCCATCTCCTTGTCCGCCAGCGTGGTTACCGAGGTCTTCGACGCGCTCTGCCTGCATGGCCTGGGCGACGTGAGCGACCGATTCAGCGAACGCACTGTTCGCCTGGCTGCTCGCTGTGGCACCCGGGCCTCTCAGCGGCAGGGCCGGATTCCCTACGTCCCCGGTCCCGACAGCGCGTACGTCGCCACGCCTGACGAGCTCCACAGCAGGGACGTTCTCCCGTGGTCTTCGACGGACGTGGCCAGGGCTGGCCACCGGGATGGCTTCTGCTGCCCGCCCGGTGTCCCGCCGGCAAGGTGCCCGGATGTGCAGGTGGCCGAGCTGCGTGAGATCGAGCGCCGCGAGGGCGACCTCGTGGAGCGGATGAGACAGCTGGACGTGCTACTGCCTGACCCCTCACCCCTCGCCAGCGGTTCCGGCGAGGCCGGGACCGAGCGGTGAGTGGCGGCGGGTGCCGGTGCATGGTGCCCCACGCCGTCACCGACGAAGAGCTCCAGGAAGCACAGGCGGCTCTCAAGGCTGCAAACGACCGCGGCGACCGCGATGCCGCAGACCATCAGCGGGAGCGCCTCCAGGGATGCCCCGGCACGCGGGCCCTGGGCCTGGGTTGGTGATACGGACCAGCGCGCCCGGAGTCCTCCGGTGTCGGCAACAACCTGACGGGAGCGGACGCCGGTGTCTGGGGTGAGTGGGTCCGAGCCCAGAGCCCTGAATCGCCGCGCCGCTGAAACCGCGCCCTGGGCCACCTCACCAGCCGGGCGCCCTGCCACACCAGAACCGTCGGCACGACACCAGTGCCAGGACCGAAGAGTAGAGAGGAGCGTCGAAACGATGATCATCACCCTGGAGAAGCCGGTCCTCGACCCGCCCGGGAGGGAGTTGGAACCCATCAGGGAGGAGGCCGCAGAGATCGAGGCAGCCCTGCCGGAGCCGAAGGTTGTCGAGCTGGCGAGGGCCGAGTGGGCTCTGATCGGCGTCGGTTCCGTACTCGCAACCGGCGTCTCGCTGATCGGCTTGGCCTCCAGCTACAAGGCGCTGGAGAAGAAGGCCGCCCTGGCGGTGAGTCAGGGCGGGTGGGCGTGGGACTACCCGTGGATGCTGCCGGTCGGCCTGGACCTGAGCATCCTGGCGTTCTCGATCATCAACCTGGTACTGATCAGGTTCGACCGGCCGCTGGCCGTCGTGAAGTGGGTTCCGCGGGTCGCGACGGCCATGACCATCTACCTCAACTGGGCGGCCGGGACCAGCATCCCGGGCCAGGCCGGCCACGCTGCGCTGGTCGCGCTCTGGGTCGTCTTTGCGGAGGTCGCCGCCCACGCCTACCGGGCGCACATCGGCGCTCTTCACGGCCGCCGGGAAATGGACCGCATCCGCTGGGACCGGTGGGTGCTCGCCCCGTGGTCCACGGCGATCATCCACCGCCAGATGCGGCTGTGGGAGATCCCGGACTACGAGCGGGCCCTGGAGCTCTACCGCGACCGGGCGATCTACCGGCAGCAGCTACGGCAACGGCTCGGCCGCTTCCTGTGGCGCTGGAAGGCGACGTCGGAGGACCTCCTCCCGCTGAAGATGTCCAAGTTCAACATGACGGTGGCCGAGGCACTCGACCTGCCTGACAAGGAGAAGGCCGAACGCGCCCTACGGATCTCCCGTGCTGCCCTACGGATGCAGCAGGACGAACGCGAGCATGCCCTACGGATCGCGCAGGACGACCTACGGGCTTTGAAGCTGCAGGCCGAGACCGACACGGCCAAGCTCGACGCGCAGACCCAGCGGCTGGCTGCCCAAGCCCGATTCTCGGCGGCCGAGGCGGAGTCCGAGGCGGCACACGACGCGGTCCTACGGAAGGCGGCAGCCAACCTACGGCTCTTCGAAGCGCAGGCTACGGCGGACGTCCGCCGCCACGAATTGCACGCCGCGATCGAGGCCCAGCGCCTGGAGGACGAGGCAGCTGCCGAGCGCGCCGCAGCTGAGCGCGAACGGGAGTTGGCCCAGCTCAAGGGTCAGCTGGACCAGGTCAAGCTGCGGGCCCAGCTGGACGCCCAGCTGGACGAGGTCCAATCCGTAGCCTCCCTGGAGGCGCAGCGGGCGCGGGAGGCCGTCGAGCTGGGCAACGCCCGGCACCGGGCAGCCATGAAGGAGGCCGACGCGAAGCTTGCGCAGGCCGCCGAGGCCGAGTCCGTAGCCACGATGAGCGAAGCCGTAGCCCGCCTGGATGCGGCCGTAGCCCGCCGGGAGGAAGCCGTAGTCGAGGCTGAGGCGCTCGCGCTGCGGGTTCACTCGGAGGAGGAGGAAGCGGAGGCAAAGACGCGGATCGCCCAGCTGGAGGCGGCCGAGGAAGAGGCGCACCGGGCGGCATCCGTAGCCGTTCAGGAGGCATCCGTAGCCCTGGTGGAGGCGGCCCGTAGCCCGAAGCAGCGTCAGGAGCTGATCGTCGCCCGGATGATCCGGGAGCGCGGCGAGGACATCGTGACGGTCCCGTACATCCAGAAGATGTTCCCGGGCATGGGTTACGGCACTGCGCAGGAGCGGCGGATCGAGGCTCGCCGGATTAACGCGGAGGACGTCGCCGTGCTGGCCGGGACCGGGTGACATCCCAGCGGCGAACGACGCGAAGGCGGCCTGGCCCGTGATCGGACCGGTCCGGGAGCGACGGAAACGCCCCCGGGCCGGCCGGAGTCACAGGCCAGGCCGTACCGCGAACTCTAGCCAGGTCTGAGCACGTATTGACGCCCGCAGTTCTGGTCTGCGGGTCCTCCCCCGGGTGTCCTTGCCTCGCCTGTGTCCGGCCATGTGCCGTGAAGGAGTCACCTTGTCCTTGATCATTCGAGCGCTTGAAGCCGCTGCCGAGGCGGGGGCTGCAACCCTGCTGGGAATCTGGATTATTCGTCCGATATCGGAGTGGATTCGCGGGCGGCAAGATGCCTGCGACACCGAGGACATGACCGACATTCCGCCCGACCGGTCGGGCTCTGTCCACCTTTCGAAGGACGTTCGCGACGCCCTCCCGCAGGCTCCGGCCGACCCGATCCGCGAGCCCGAGCGGGCTGGCCGCACCGCCTAGCCGCCGCGCCCGAGGCGCCGGGCGGAGACCGCCAGCCGCCGCGCGAGCGCTGCACCACGGCGAACTTCACCGGGTCCGGGGGGCTTCAACCCATCCCGCGCAATCCCCCAGTAGCCCAGCTGCTATCGCCCTGAACTGGTGAAATGCCGGCCTACCCGCCCTCCTACCACCGTCGCTGGCCACGACTGCCCGCCCGGGGGAGGGGAGCGGCGGCGCGGCCCGCGAGCGCGCCGCCGCAGCCCCGTGCCGCTGGCGGACACCTCCATCGACCCGTCCAGGGAGTGCTGGCCATCGCCATCGTGCTGGCCATCGCCGTGCTGGTCCGGGCCACGCCCGACTGGTTCGGCGCTTCGGTGCTCACCGCCGTCGAGGGCATCGCCATCGGCCACCTGGCCGGGCTCTGGGAGGTGCTGAGCCCCCGCGGCCATGCGATCGCCCGGGGCGTGTACGCCGGCCTGTCCATCGTCGGCGTCGACGTCGCCGCGACGCTCCTCCAACACCTGCACTGACCCCGTTGACGTACGCGCCCGCCCCATCCGGAAGGCAACGCCATGACCGCCGAGATTTGCCGGTACCTGTCCCAGCCCGCCCTCTTCCTCCTCTTCACCATCGCGGCCGTGGCCTACGGCGCGGTCCTCAGCTACCTGATCGTGAGCGCCTTCACCAGCGAGGTGGCCCGGTGACCGACCAGTTGCCCGCATCCGACACAACCGACGACCTCACCGACGCCGCCGCAGGGCCGAGCGAGAACCCGGACTGGTGGCAGGCCCTCACCAGCCAGGCCCTGGCCGGCGCCATTTCCGCTCCCCACCAGGAGGACGCCCCGCCCACGACCGGCGAGTCGCCCATCCAGCCCGCAGACGACCCCGGGCCGGACCCGGACCTGAGCTGGATCCCGAAGCCCCAGCGCCGGACCAAGCAGGGGAGCGACGGCGCCGGAGCGCCGCCCGCCCCAGCCGAGGACCGCATGCCCGCCACCCTCGACGAGGGGGAGACGGACGACGGTACCGAGGTGGTGGAGGAGTGGTGGTCACCGGCACGGGCGGCCACGGTGCAGCCCGGCCCCTACCGGAACCCGCTCGAGGTCCACGCCCCCCTGCCGCCCAAGCCGACGCTGCCGCCCTCGGTCGGAGCTCCGCCTCCGCCCCCGGAGCCTCCGCCCTCCGACGAGGAGCCCACCGACGATGACCCGGACCCCTCGGACGAAGCCCCGCGCAAGAACCGGGTGCGCCGCAGGGTGACGGTTCCGCAGGACGCCCGCCAGGAAGCCGAGCCGGAGGCCGCAGGGCTGACGGCCAACCAGCCGGCGCCCGGCAGCTGGGAGGCGACCATGTACCTGGTCGCTGAGCACCTCTCGACGGTGATCGCGGAGACCCCGCAGGAGCGGGCCGCCCGCCTGTACGCCGAACGCGAGGCCCGGTACGAGGCCGCAGGGGAGACCCCCGCCCAGCGCAAGGCCCGCCACCGCAACGAACGGGTGGAGCGCGAGCACCGAGCGTCGATGATCTGGCGCCAGCCCAACTCGGAGCGGCAGAAGCGGTTCCGCCGGTGGTGTGCGCTGACCGCCGCCTCCGCGACGCTCGGCTTCACCATCGGCGCGGTGCAGGGGATCGCCCACCTGCCGTACGCAGTCGCACTCGCCGTGACCGCCGGCGGCTGGCTTCTCGACACCTGGTGCCGCCGCTGGGGCCACGTCCGGGTCTCCCAGATCACCGGCGGCCGCATCGCGGTCCTGATCGTCCTCCGCATCCCCGTCGCCTCCGGCCTAGCCGCAGTCCTTGGCCTGGCTCCCCTCTTCCACCTCATGAACAAGTAGGAGATCACCATGGGTCCGATGATCGGTGCCTTCGGCTCCGGCGGCGTGTGCCTCTGCATCGCCGTCTGGATCGTGCTCGGAAGCCGCAAGAAGGAGAAGGGCAAGCTCGCACAGAAGTTCAAGCCCGAGCACACCGCCTGGTGGATGATCGTCTTCGGCATCTTCAGCGCCACCGCCGGGCAGGCGTTCAGCGCACCGAGCCAGGTCGGCGAGGCCTTCAACCACGCGCTCACCACCCAGGCAGCCTTCGGCAACGTCGGCGTCGCCGCCGCCGCCCTGCTGCTCACCCTCTTCCTGTTCGGCATCAAGCCGAACGTGTGGAAGGACGCGATCCTGGGTGCGACCCTGCCCTCGGTCTACACAGCCGCGGGCGGAATTTGGGCCCTGCCCATCACCGTCGTCACTTCCGTGCTGAAGGGATTCGTCAGCTGATGCTCGGACAGGTGATCACCAATCTGGCAGTGCCGGTCCGTGCGATCATCGCCGGTTCCCCGGTCCTGGCCCGTCGCCTGGCGGCGCCCGCCGCCCGGCGGCGGGAGAAACGCGCGGCGGAGCACGCCAAGACCGTTGCCGCCCGCGAGAAGAAGCTGGCGAAGCTGAGCGGAGACGCCCTCCAGGCGGCCAAGGCGAAGTACGCCGAGCAGGACAAGGAGACACCTGGCGAGCGCCGTTCGGTCGGCGACATCATCGGGGTGTCCGCCCTGGTGCTCCTCGGCTTCGGCCCGTTCATCTGGGGCCACGTCAAGCCCCTGGTGCCGTGGGTGGTGAGCGCCGCCATCGCCCTGTGGTCGGTCGCCGCGATGGTGCACGCACCACCGGCAGGGGAGCAGCCCACCCCGGCCGAGAGCGGCGACGGCGAGCAGCCCGCGGCCGCCGAACAGGACGAGCCCGGCCGGGACGCCGATCCGGAGGCGGACGACGAAGGGGAGTGGCTGCAGGAGGCCCCCGCCCCCGACGTGCTGTGGGCACTGATCCGGCACACCGCTGCCCTCACCCGCCAGGGGACTGCGGCCCACCTCCAGGCGGTGCTAGAACAGGGGGTGAAACGGGGCCAGTTCACCGGCTGGACCGTGACCGATCTGGGCGACGAACTGGCCGACCTCAAGGTGCGCGTGGTGGAGGGCAAGAAGCTCACCATTGGGCGTAAGGATTTCAACCGGAAGGCGGTCCTCCTGAGTGACCTTCCCGAGGCCGATCCAGCCCCCGTCCCGGCGCTCGTCCTGGGGGCCGGGCAGGAGGTCGCCTGACCCGTCTCCCCCGGCTTCTCCAGTACCCCTTCCACGAGCGACGGTAGGCGGTAGGAACCGCAGGTCAGCGCGTTCCTACCGCCCGCCCTACCGGCCCTCTACCCGCCGCCTACCAGTCCCGTCCTACCGGCAGAAGCCGCGTTCCCGCACGATGGCCGGACCGGGTCTGCCATGCTCGGATTCGACGCTGGAGGGAGCCCGGTGGACCAGGAATGCGACCGCTGCGACTGCTGCGAGAACTGTCGGGACGACGACTGGGCAGCGCCCCGCCACCGCCGTGACCGCGTGCCCCGCGACCCTGGCCAGCAGGGGGACTTCCTCGACCGGCTCATTGCCAGCAAGGTCTTCTGGATCTTCGCGGGCAGCGCGATCCTCTACTACGTCTACGGCGTAGGTCGCTGATCCGAGCACGCCCCGAACCGACCGGCTGAAGCCCTCCGGCCGGCCCGGCCACTCGTCCCGCGCCGGACGGTTCCGGCGCTACCCGCCGACAAAGGCGCCACGACGGCACCGCTGGCCACCGTGCGACCGATGACACCCCAGCAGCCCGGGCGGCACAAACCGTCCCCCCGCACTGCCTGCCCCGAGCCGTCACCCCGCCGGGCTGTACCACTCACACCTGCCTGTCAACGACCCGGCGCAGAGCATCTCGTGACCTGTACCGACACCAACTGACCCACGCTCGACCGCACCGCACCGCCCTATCAGTCCTGGGAGGGGCGCAGCAGCCACCGCTGCCGCGCCCCTCCCGGCGTCTGTCCGGTGCACCAAGTGCGGGCCGGGCCGTGGCACCACCTGATTGGAGAACCATGTCCACCCGGTTGCTCGAACGGGCGAGGCTGCTCGCCCTGGCCGACTCGCCGTCGGCCGGCACCATCGCCTACGACTTCGACGGAGTCCTGCACGACCAGACCGACGGCTGGCGGGAAGGCGCGGTGTACGGCCCGTCGATCCCCGGCGCGGTCGAGGAGCTCCAGCTCCGCGTGGCGGGCGGTTGGTCGGCGGTGATCATGACAGCGCGTCACCCTCAACGCCGTTGCGTTTGGGCATTGAGTCGCAGGTCAACCCCTGGTGAACGGCGCAACGGGACGTCCTGATAGATCAACTTGTGTCGAGCAAGAAGATCATCGGGAGTCCCGTTGCAGGAGAAGTCTGCCATCACGCGCACCATCGAGACAGCCCCGGGCGTGTACGCCCCCGGGCATCTGGGTGAGTTGACCCAGATCGTGGACTTCGTCCTGGTGGACGCAGTACTGGAGGAGACCCGTAGTCGGGAGAAGCGGCTGCGGCTGCTGCCCGCCCGGGTTGTCGTCTACTTCGTCCTGGCCCTGGCCCTGTTCGAGCACTGCTCCTACCGCACGGTTTGGAGCAAGCTCACCGCCGGCCTCGGCCCGCTGAACCTGGCCGTCCCGGCTGTCTCCTCGCTGGCCAGGGCCCGCCGCCGGCTCGGCGCCGCTCCGCTGCGCAGACTCTTCGAGACACTGGCCGGGCCGCTCGCCCGCCCCGGCCAGGCCGGATCCTTCTACCGGGGCCTGCGCACCGTCGCCGTCGACGGCACCTGCCTGCACGCCCCCGACACCGAGCAGATCACCTGGCGCTACCCCAAGCGGATCGGGGACACGATCGAGTTCGGCTACCCGCTACTGCGGCTCCTGGTCATCGTCGAGTGCGGCACACGGGCCCTCTTGGCGGCCTGCTTCGGTCCCGAGACCAGCGGTGAACTCCCCTACGTCTCAGGCCTGCTGGGATGTCTGGACCGCACGATGCTGCTGCTCGCGGACGCGAACTTCGACGCCATCGACTTCCTGCACGACCTCACCGACACCGGGGCCCAGTTCCTGGTGCGCTCCTCCGCCCGCCGCCGCCCGATCATCCAGCAGCGCCTGCCCGACGGCTCCTACCTGGCGACCCTGAACACGGCCGTCTACCGGGCCGGCGTCGGCTACCGGCTCCTGCCGGTCCGGGTGATCGAGGCGTGGATCACCGTCACGCTGGCCGACGGCACCACCCGGCGCGAGCCCTGGCGGCTGGTCACCAGCCTGCTCGACGCCCAGCGCTACCCTGCCCGCGAACTCATCGATCTCTACCACCGCAGGTGGCAGGTCGAGACCACGTACTTCTCGATCAAGGCGACGATGCTCGACGGCCGCGTCCTGCGCTCACGCAGCATCCCCGGCCTGGACCAGGAGGTCTACGCGCTGCTGACGGCCTACCAGGCGCTCATCCGCGCCGCCGACGACGCCGTGGGCACCAGACCCGGCGTGGCCATGGAGCGCATCAGCTTCACCGTCCTGCTGGAGGCCGCCGCCGACCAGGTCACCCTCGCCGCCGACGTCTTCCCGAACGCGACAACATCCCTGGTCGGAGCGATCGGACGGGCCATCCTGAACGCCCTGTGGCCCGCCGAGCCCCGCCAGCGCATCAAAGCCCGAAGCCGCAAGAATCCGACCAGCAAGTACGGGCCGAACGCCGGCAAACACCCGCAACAGACCCAGAACTACACCCTCGCCGTCGACATCCAGATCATGGACAACGGACTTGCATCACGCCAGCCACGCTAAACGCAACGGCGTTGGCGTCACCCTCGTTTTCACGACGAGGTCGCCCGGTGGGTGGAGAAGTCCACCGGCCTCGACACGGTCGTGTGCCAGGAGCGGCACGCCTACTGGAGTGGCTCGAGGGTGCTGGTGACCAACGTCAAGCCCGGCGCTCTCGCGTACGTCGACGACAATGCGGTCCGGTTCGACCTGGCGGCCGGCGGCTGGGCGACGGCGCTGGCCGGCCTGCCCTTCGCCCGCTCCGAGGTTCTGGCCATCGGGGGCCGGGGATGACCGGGCACGAGCCGGTGAAGCTCCTGCAGCCGGACCTGCGCCGCGCGCTGCTCGATGACCTCAAGGACGTGGAGGCGGCCAGCTCCGCCACCGTCAACTCTGCCGTCGCGGTCGTCGTGCAGATGCTCGGCCACAACCACGAGGAAGACGATGTGCACTGCGACAACCTGGTCGGCGTGCTCGGGCAGCGGTCCAAGTATCTGATCGCCCGGCTGCTGCAGGTCGAGGAGGAACTGCACCAGGAGCGCTCTGGCAGTCGGCCCGATGTCCCGCAGCCCCCGGTCGGCAGCCCGGAGCCGGGAGCCGCGCCCGTGCCGTGAGAGCGGCCCCCACCGTGCCAGCACTTCCTGGACCGGGCGGTCCCGCTGCGTTCAGCGCGGCTGGGCCGCCCGGCCCGTTCTTTCATCACCAGTGCCACCCGCGGGTGGCACCCCGAAGAGATCGAGGCCGCTCATGCCGCCCACCGAGCACCCCGCGCTGCGGGTTGCCCTGCTCATCGTCCTTGCCGGGGTGCTGATCGCCCTGATGCTCCCCTTCACCCGGCGTTCCCGGCACGTCCGGGCCCTGCGGGCCGCGGTGAAGCCGTGGCTGCCCGAGCCCCGCGCAGGCGCGCGGTCGCCGCTGCTGGCCCGCCGGGCGCTGGGCGGGGCCGTCGCCGTGTTCGGCATCGGCTGCTTCACCCTCGGCGGCGCAGCCGTCGCTGGTGCCGGTTATGTCCTGGCGGTCGCCGGGATCCTGCTCTACGGCGTCTGACCTTGTCCGGGGGAAGGAGCCGCGTGGCACCGGTGGTCTGCCGTACCACCTTTGGTGCGGCAGACCACCGATTCCGGGGACAGCGGGCCTGCGCCGCGACAGGATTCTGTTCACGTACCACCAGCCCGGGGCAGCACCGAGGCCCTGGCCGTGGCCGCCGGAACGCAGCTGGCGCCGACCGCGATACAGGAGAAACCCCATGTTCGAAGGCCTCCGCCGCCGGCGCCCAGTCCTCACCGCTGTCGAGCTGACGCATGTACTCAACCGGTCGCTGCGCAGGGCCAGTAGGAGCTGGCTCCAACCCCGCCCCGCCGACCAGCGCGCCGGGCTGGTCACGCTGACGGACTTCCAGCGGCCGCTCGCCGAGGCGTACCACGACCACACGCATGTCCTGGCCGATGTCCACGACCTTGCCGCCGCCTCCCGCACCAACCTTCCCGACACGCCCGAAGGCCGCACTGCGAAGGCGTCCCTCGACTGGGCGGTGTACCTCCTCGGTCAGGCCGAAGTGGCACTGCGCCAGGCCGCGGTCGACACCTGCCCGGACGCGGCCCGGCTCCCAGCGCGCCGGGTCTGATCCGGGCCGTCGGCCGCCCGAAGGGAGTCGCGTCCGGCGGCCGCGTCGTGCTGGTCGGAGCAACGCTTCCGCTCACCTCGTCGTGCCACCAGTCGCCAACCGCTCGACTCTCCAGTGCACCGACCGGCGGACAACCCCGGTCCACCCGGCGCCGCCGGCCACCGGCCCGCCCATACGCCTTACTGAGCAGCGTCGGCCAGTGCAACTCCCACTATTCGCAATCCTGTTCCAGCCCCATAGGAGAAGCCATGCCCACTCCCACCGCCGTCACCGACTCCACCGCCCCGGCCGCGGCCGCACCGGTGGCCGCGACCGTCACCGTCAGGGCGGTCGACCGAAGCACCTGGCCGCAGGAGTCACCCATCACGAGCGCCCCGGGCGTCCGGCGGTGCATCCGCATCAGCCTCGACCCGGCCAAGCGCCAGCTGTCCGCCCAGATGAACATCGACTACTACGGCGGCCGACCGAGGGAATTCAACGACTATCAGATGGCCGGAAGCCGGGAGTACTTCGACGGGAGTTCCGAGCGGCCGGTCACTGCTCCCGACGCGGTCCGGGCGTACCACTGGTTCCCCTACGGCTGGAACAGCGCCGCTGACATCGACGCGCTCCTGCACGTGCTGGCACCCATCGCCGCCGCGATGCTCGACGCCTTCCAGCCGCTGCCCGGCCGACCGGGCGCCCTGGACTGGACGCTCCGCAGCGCCACCATGCTGCACCTGCTGGCCGTCCTCACCCGCTTCCCCACCCATTACGTCCTGGACGGAGCGGCCCGGCGGGACCAGGTCGAGTCCGCTGCCAACTCCGCCCTCAAGGCGGAGGGCCACTACGTCACCTGGCGCCAGCTCCACCAGGCCGACCCCTCGATCGCACGCGGCGAGTGGGCCCTGGCCGACGACGCGACCCTCGACCAGGCCGCCGAGGAGATCGCTGCCCGCCTCGACCCCCGCCAGCACGCCCTGCCCGAGGCCAGCAGGGCCTACAAGGTCATCAGCGTGCGCAGTGGCCTGTACTACTTCCGGCGGGCGGCAGCGGCCGAGCTGAAGGTCGTCCAGGCGGCCGGCTGGTACGCCGCCCACCCGGGCCTGGGGGAGAGGGTGCAGCCCGGCTGGAGCGAAGCCGAGTTCGAGGAGCTCCACCAGGACGAGGCCCGCGCTGCCGCAGGCGAGGGACTGGCCCTGGTCGGCTTCCTCCCGCACGCCCTGCGGGTCCGCGACCAGCTGCGCGCGCAGACCCGCCAGGAGCTGCGCCGCCGGGCCGCCGCCGCAGCGCAGCACAGCACACCCCGGCTGCGGACGGCGGTCGCCGGCCTGCTGCTGGAGGTCGACTCCTGGGGCGACCCGGCGGACGGTGACGACGACCGCGACGCCCGCCTCGGTGAACTCGCCGGCATGAGCCCGGAAGCCGTCGCCCTGCTGCGTACCCGCATCGGCGGGGTGGAGCAGTGGGACGGCTGGATGCCGGTCGTCGTGGTGCGCGACGCCGCGCCCTCCACCGAGCCGGTCCGACGGAGCCGGTGGCGTTTCGGACAGACCGTCAAGTGACCTACGCAACAAGCCAGCTGCCCAAGAATGTGCAGCCAGCCGCCGAAGATCCCGACACCATGACGCGCACGGCTGCCGCCGGCCGCACCCACCGGACCACCGCGAGGACACCATGACCCGACGTCTGCGCCACACCCGACGCGTGGAGCGGCTCGCCCTGCTCGGCTCCCTCCTCGCGCTCTTCGGAGAGCTGCACCCGCTGTACGACCAGTGGGGGCAGGCCAGCCGAGATGCCCAGTGCAAGGGGATGCACGGCGACCACCTCGTCCACGACGACGGAACTCCGGCCGACGGAACGCGACCGCGCAGCCAGTTGGTGACTGCCAGCCAGCTCGGGCGGCGCAGCGCCGCCCGGCACGCGGCCACGTACACCGCCGGTCAGCTCGTCGCGGCCGCCGCCGTCACCCGGGCCTGCGGGTACCGGGTTCCCGCCGGCCCGCTGCTCGTCGGCGGCGCCATCACGGCGGTGACCCACGCCGTGATCGACCGCCGTCGGCTTCTGCTGCGGTGTGCCTCCAAGTTCGGCAAGGGGACGTACGTCGAGAACTTCGGCGCTGTCCGCATGGAGGAGAACGGCACCCTTCGTGTCGATTTGTCCGGACCTGGCACCGCCCTGTTCGAGCTGGACCAAGCCGCCCACCGCGCCTTCGGCGTCATCGCGGCGGTGGCCGTCACCTGCCTCGCCGTTCGTGAGAAGGCCACCGCCGATACCCCGGGCGCGGTCGCCCAGTGAACGGCCAGACGCTGCTGGCGATCTTAGGCATCGCCGGGACACTCGGCGGCACCCTGAGCGTCACCCTGCTCCAGCAGCGAGCGGCCCGGATCGAACGCGCCGACCGCCTGGCCCAGGACCAGCGCCGCGAGCTGATCAGCGCCGTCACCGCCTTCGTCACGACGGTCACCGCACACAGGCGGGCCATGTGGCACCGGGAGCGATTGCGCCTGACCGGTGCCGACGACACCGTCTACCAGGACGCGCGCAGCGACAGCCACCGCACCCGGGGGGAGATCACGACATCGCTGGTCGCCCTGTCCATCCTCGCCCCCGGCCTTGCCGCAGCCGCGAACACAGCCGCCCGCACGACGTACGCCATGCGGGCCGCCGCGGACGAGACCACGCTCGCCGAGGCCCGTGCTGCCGCCGTCCAAGCCACCGAACAGCTGGTCGCGGCCGCCGCCGAACAGCTCGCCTGACACACACCGCTCCAGCTGCTGCGGTAGGGCCGGCTGGGGCGGTCGTGCTCGAAACCGACACGACAACGAGGGGGAGTACCTACGATGAGCACCGCGAGCACTGGAACGGACACCGGCGAGACGCCCTCGGTCTACAGCGCCCACCACGGACTTGACGTCGAGCTGGCGGCGGTCACCGCCGACATCGGCCGCACCGATTCGAAGGCTTCGCTGATCTTGACCATGGGTACCGTCCTGATCGCCGGGATCGCCCTTCTCGGCAAGATGCCGCCCGTCGCCCTCGCCCTGGCCGCGATCGGCACCGCCGCAATGGTCGGCTCGGCGATCCTCTCCATCCTGGTGGTCATGCCCCGCCTGGACAAGACCCGCTCCAACAGCTTCACCCGCTGGGCCGATCTGGAGGCCCACCAGATCCTCGATGCCGTGGCCACCGACCAGCGCCCGCACCGCCTGCGCGAACTCAGCCGGCTCTGCGAGCGGAAGATGACCTACCTCGTGTGGGCCAGCCGCCTAAGTCTCGTTTCCATCGTCTCCACCAGCGCGGCCGCCATCCTCACTGCCGCCGCCTGACCGACACCTTCCCCAACAGGCCGTCACCCCTGCCTTGGCACGGCACCCCGCACACCGAGACGGAGATCCAGATGACCTACGACATCGGCGACAACGTGATCGTCGCCCGCCCGATCGACACCAGCGCCCGCACCGGAACCCGCGCCGAGGTGGTGGCCGTCACCCCCCTGACCGGGCCCGACGACTACCTCGAATGCGAGAAGGACAACGGGGCCCGGTTCCTCGTCCTGGCGCACGAAGTCGACCCCGCGAACGAGCAGCACTGAGGTTGGCGGGGTGGCGCAGCGCGAGCCGCTGCGCCACCCCGCGCCGGAAGGACTTCGACCAGAAGGCCCGCGAATCGAAGGGTGCCGACGGCCGTGGTGCGCTGGCAGCACCAGCCCGCGGTCGATGCCCTCCCCGGGCTGGAGGACGGGGACTTCCACGAGGTCCGCCCCTACCCGGCGGTGAGCCTCGCCGGGCGCTGCCGCCGCCCGTCGTCGCAGGCCCTGCGGATTCTGCGCCAGTCGGTCACTTCGGCCACCTCACCGTCGATCCCGACCTGCGCCGACGCGTGCCGCCACCAGGCCGCGGAGACCAAGCGACAGCAACAGGAACAGCAGCACAGCGCACCCCCCTGACCTGGCAACAACCGAACGGCACCCCAGAACAAGGAGAACCACATGCTCACCGCCACCACCCAGAGCACCCGCAAGCGCCTGCTGGCCGAGATGGGGCGCCTGTTCGCCGACGACGCCGGCCTGGGCATCCTGGTGAAGTACAACGGCCGCCCCGACCTCACCCAGCAGGCCAAGGACCTGCAGACGGCCTGGGCCTGCGCCTTGATCGCCGTGCACGGCCGCGACAGGGCCGCCTCCGTCTACACCGAGTACGCCCGCGAGCGACAGCACACCGTCACCGAGCCGATCGGCTCCTGGAACAACCTGGTCCTCAACACCCGGCCGCTCATCGAGTGGACGCGAGACCGCCACGGCTTCATCTGCTGCTGCTGTGGCGGCCCGTTCAGCTCCGTGATCATCGACGGCATTGACTCCGTGTGCAACAAGTGCGCCCGAGAGAACAGCACTGTCGAGGACGCCAAGCCCGAATGGCACGCCTACAGCCGCAACGAGTTCATCTTCCCCGGCTTGCTCCCCGGAGAGACGCCCAAGGGGGAGAGCGCGATCACCATCCGGTACCAGGACGGGGAGGTGCGCGACTACGTCACCGGGGAGGCCGGCCTGTTCGTGGAGAGCATCACCAGCCTGCCCGGCTTCACCCGGTCCACCGCCCAGACCCACGGCGAGAGCCGCGACCGGATCCACTTCACCGTGGAAGCCCACTCCGAGCACCAGCGCCGCAGCTTCGACATCCTCGCCACCTTCACCTACGACCCGGAACCCGAGGGCTGGGACCAGCACGCCTACGGCTTCCGATTCGACTCCGCCCGGCTCACCCACCGCCGCCGGCCGCTGGGGCACTACGACTTGCTCGACCCGACCGTCACCGAACACACCGACCTGTACGAGACGATCGACGTCCTGCTCGCCGGGCTATACGGCGTGACGCTCCGGACCACGGCGTGACGCCTCGCCAGTGCTTCCCTGACGAGGCCTCGTCCGCGCCCACCTGATCGAGAGGGCCAACGCCACCACGGCCGTCCCACGCTCGCCCTCGCGTCGGGTACTGGACGACGTCCTGCACTGGCAGCACCACCTCGTCGTGGAAGCGCTGCCCGGCTTGGCAGCTGAGGAATCCGACGGGGTGGGTCTGTACTCGGTGGCGCCACCGCGAACTGCTGACCCCCGGGGCGAGCCCACCCTGATCCACCCGTGTCGGCGGCGGCTCAATTTGGGGTCGGTCTGGGCGGTTCAATCGTGGGCCACAGTGTGGTCTCGTTGGTCGTGCTCAGTCGTTGTCGGTCGTGCGGCTGCGGCCGAGTTCTCGGCCTCGCATGCGGTAGGACTCGCCTTTGAGTGAGTGGACCTCGGCGTGGTGGACGAGTCGGTCGATCATGGCGGCGGCGACGGTCTCGTCGCCGAAGGTCTCTCCCCAGCGTCCGAAGGGCTTGTTCGAGGTGACGATCACGCTGGCCCTCTCGTATCTGTTCGAGACGAGCTGGAAGAACAGGTTCGCGGCCTCGGCTTCGAAGGGGATGTAGCCGACCTCGTCGATCACGATCAGCGGGTAGCGGCCGAGCTTGACCAGCTCGTCCTGGAGACGCCCGGCCTGGTGGGCGGCGGCGAGGCGGTCCACCCACTGGGCGGCGGTGGCGAACGCGACCCGGTGGCCGGCCTGGCAGGCCCGGACCGCGAGGCCGGTGGCCAAGTGCGTCTTGCCGGTGCCCGGCGGCCCCAGAAAAACGGCGTTCTCCTTGGCCGCTATGAAGTCCAATGTTCCCAGATGGGCGAGTTGTTGGCGCGTCAGGCCGCGCAGATGAGTGAGGTCGAGTTCCTCGATGGTCTTGATGGCGGGGAAGCGGGCGGCTCGGATGCGGCCCTCGCCGCCGTGGCTGTCGCGGGCGGAGACCTCGCGTTGCAGGCAGGCGACCAGGTACTCGGTGTGGGTCCAGGCTTCGGCCTGGGCGCGCTCGGCCAGGCGCTCGGCGGCGTCCAGCAGGGCGGGTGCCTTCATCGCTCGGGCGAGGAAGGCCAGGTCGGCGGCGGTCTGCCGACCGGTGCGGGCCGCCGGTCGGCCGCTGGGCTTCGCCGCGTCGGTGGTGGTGTCCGAGACTGCGGGGGTGGTGCGGGCCATCAGGGGTCCTCTTTTCCGGCGCCGCCCTCGATGAGGGTGAACATGCGGTCGTAGGTGCCCAGTTCGCGTTGCTCGACCTCGACGCCGAGACTGTCGGGGGCCAGGAGGGCGGCAGCGCGGGTGGTGGCCGCGCGGGCGGCCTGCTGGTGGATGACCTCGCCGCGCATGATGTTGGCCGCGGCGGCGTGGTCGGGGTCGGTGATCGACTGGTGCTTGGCCCAGCAGCGGGTGTGCCGGGCGACGATGTCGTTGCCGCAGGTGACGGTGATCTCCTCGTTGTCGGCGCGGACCATGACGGTGTGTCCGATCGCTCTGGGGTGGACGGAGTAGTCGCAGGTGTCGACGCGGATGTAGTGGTCGCGGCCGATGCGGGTGTGGAAGCGCCACCAGTGCGGCGGGGTGACGGGCGGGACGGTGAGCATCGCGGCGCGGTCGGCCTCCCAGCGGTCCACCGGCCGCGCGTCGATCGAGCGGTGCTGCCTGCGGTTGGCGATCTGCAGCCAGGCCGTCAGCTGGTTGTTGAAGTCGTCGGGGCCGGTGAAGGTGCGTCCGGGCAGGAAGCTGGTCTCCAGGTAGCCGTTGGCGCGCTCGACCAGGCCTTTCGCTTCCGGATCGCGGGGTCGGCAGAGGTGGACCTTGACCGCGAGCAGGCCTGCGAACGCGGCGAACTCGGAGGTGAGCTTGCCCCGGCCGACACCTGCTTCGTTGTCCCAGACCAGCATCTTGGGGACCGCGCCCCAGCCGTCGGCCAGCAGACGCCAGTGGCCGTCGATCAGGTCTCCCGTCTGCCGCGAGGGCAGCATCCGGGCGGTGATCACCCGCGAGTAGCCAGACACGATGACCAGCACGGGTGGGCGGCCGGACTGGCCGTAGCCCAGCGGGATGTCCACCGCCGGGAACCACAGGTCGCACTGCGCGAGCTCCCCGGGCTGGTAGACCGTTCGCGAGACCGGATCCACGGGCAGGTAGGCCGGCCGCAGCTCGCGCACGCGCTCCTTGAGGATCGTGATGCCGCGCTCCCAGCCGATCCGCTCCGCGATGACCGTGGCGGGCATCGTCGGGGTCGCCTTGAGCAACTCGCGGATTGCCGGCTCGAACGCGTCCACCGCCGAGCCCTTCAGCGGCCGCTGGTAGACCGGCGGCCGGTCGGTGGCCAGCGCCCGCAACACCGTGCCCCTCGAGATCCCCAGCTGCCGGGCCACAGCCCGGGCCGACAGCCCCTCGGCCCGGTGCAACCGGCGGATCTCAGCCCAGTCCTCCACGTGGATCACCTCTCTTCCTCCTGACTCCAGAACCACTGAAGCCAGGATGTTCAAGAGATCGCAGAGCGGCTCGCTTTTGATCCGCCGTCCGTGGCCCTCGATTCACCCGTCGCCGAGAACCCGGCTCGCCCCGGGCCCATCCCTGTCTGAAGGAGGAAGCATGGCCGAACACCGACCCCGCTGGTCCGGCTCGACGGGACGGCGCGGAACACCACGGGGCAAGGCCTGCGGCGAAAAGCGCCCCTACCCCACCCCGGAGGCGGCCAACGAGGCCGCCGGCCGTCTCAACGCGAGCGAGCCGTGGGCGCAGCGCCGCAGGGGGTATCCGTGCCCCTTCTGCCGTCAACACCACATCGGCCGGGCCGTTGGCCGCGACGGCCGCACGGGAGCGCGTCGCCGGTAGCGGGCGTCAGACCCGAGCACGAACAACCACACGGCCCGGGTTCGGGCTGTTTCCGTATTCGCTCTGGTGAGCACGCCCCCGAGGGGCTGCTCTGCACACCGTCAGCACGCGCCGAATGGCGCGCAGAAGGGACCTCCCACATGACGAACGGTCACGAGACCCCCGGCAGTGCCACCGACCTGCGGCCCTCCGACCACGCCCTGGCCAAGGCTCTCGCGGCGGGCCCCGTTCTCCTTCAACTTCCCTACCGTGGCCACAGCGCCCAGATCGTCGCGACCGAGTTCGGCGTGTTCGGCCGCCGCGACATCTTCGGCTGCTACCCGGAGGTCCAGCCGCAGAGCTTGGGCCAGTGGACCCGGTTTCCCGGCCCGGACGCCGCGGCTGCCTGGTGCAGGAACACCGTCGCCGCCATGCTGCACAACATCAGCCCGGCCCGAGTCGACCGGGACTTCGCGGTGTGGCACGGGAGCGGATGGAGCGTGGAGATCGACTTGCGCCGCCAGCGGTACACCATCGCGGTGGGGCTGAACCCGGGCGTTACCTTCGAGGTCCTGGAGGCCCGCGAGAGCGCGGACGAGCCCCAGGCGGCCGTCGAGGCCCGCGGGTGGGCGTGGCTGATCGAGAGGATGCCCGAATCCCCCCACCACTGGCCCACCGGCATGGCTGACGAGTACTGCCGCCGCGTGCTGCTGGCCACCGCGTAGAGGCGGTCCAGCGCAGCAGAAGGTCGGCGCGCTATGAGCCGACCGGTGGACCTCTTGAGTGCCGGTAGGCGAAGAACCGGCCAGTGTCGGTGCCGCCCCCAGACCACCAGCAGCACCACCACGGCCGCGCAGTGCGAACGGCTACGCCACCCGAACCTCCCTCGCCCGCCGGGCGGCCGATCGACATTGGTGTCCTGGACACAGTGACCTGTGGCGCGAACCGGCGCGAGGCCGAGGTTGCGGTCGAGTCCGGTGAAGTCCTTGGCGAGAGGGACGGGCGCGCGGGTGGGATTCCTCAGGCGGAAGCGCAGGCCGACGCTGCCCAGGTACGGGGCCCATTCCTGGCCCTCCGTGGGGGCCGGCGCAGCCCCCGACCATCGAGCGACTCCCGGGCAGGTCCTGCCTGTCGAGCAGAGCGTCACTTCTGCCGCCCAACACTGCCGCTGACGGGCAGAATGCAGGACATGGCGGCAACGAGCTGCCCAATCGGAGGCCAGACCTCCTGCGCGATGAGTGGTGGGGATGTCCGGTGAGGCTTTCGCGGTTCAACGACGGTTGGCAGGCCATGCCCACACCGAACTCGCGGGATGACGTTCAGAAGCTGTTCTCGCGCTACCGGGATCTCGACGCGATGGCGGACGAGCCAGTCAAGCGAGGTAAGGCATTCAACGGCTTCCTGGCATCGGTCCTTCAGGAGGGTGGCCTCGAAGCGCACGCGGATCAGCGCGGCCTGGACGGCCGCGATGAGATCGACGTCGCTTTCTCCGTTGAGCAGCGGCACTTCATCCTTGAGGCCAAGTGGCTTGCGGAGAGGGTCAATGACGATGCTCTCGAGAAGCTCCGCGGGCGCCTGAAGGTGCGGCTGCCCGGCACGATTGGCTTCTTCGTCTCGATGAGCGGCTACACCGAGTACGCGCTGGACAAGGCGAAGTTCTTCACGGACGTCATCCTGCTGGATCGAAGCCATGTCGAGGCCCTTGTAACAGGGCTGCTCACGGCCCCGGAGCTCGTGAGCCGGATTCTGTCCTGGGTGAACCGCCGCGGCGGCTCCCACCCACCTCTGGACGAGCTCCTGTCCGGTCCTTCGACCGGGACCTGCAACTGGTCCCCGCCAGAGGCGGCCCCGGATGTTGTCCAACAGCACACGGGAGTCAGTGCTGCTGCCGTGTTGGCCGCTCCGCCGGGCACCGCCCTCACTGGCGTGTCGGTCTATCGCGACAGTCTGCTGCTCACCACTGACGAAGGCGTCCTTCGGCTGGACCGGGCAACGGGCGACGTTCGGTGGGTGCTCGGCCTCCCGGGGAGCCGGGACTCAGCGCTCCGGACCGCGGCGGGCACGACGGTTCTGTGCGGAGCGGCCCTCGTCACTTCCACCGCCAGCGCGGGGATCGCGCCCGTAGCGGGTCCGTTCCCCAACCTGGCACGTCTCCTGGTCGACCCCGCCGGAGAGCTCTGGGTGTTCGCCAGCACCGGACCGCCTGGCTACGGCGGCCGTCACACGGTCACGCGCGTTGCCCGCCGGCCCGCCGAACAGCGGGAGCACACCATCGACTTCGTCGGCAAGATCGACAACATGGCGATGCTGCCCGGCAACCGGCTCTACCTCGTGGGTGGAAGCCGTGCCGGAGTCCTCGGTATCCAAGAGGTGATGGCCTTCCCCGAGCAAGACTGGAAGCGAGCCGCGCCGCTCAGCGAGATCTCCGCCCTCCTGCCCTGGGGCGCCCATACGGTGCTCTCGGCCGGCCGGGTCTCCGGCGGAACAGCCGTCGAGGTGTACAGCACCGATCTGCGTACCCACGAACACACGCTGTTGGTCACCGTCCTGGGCCAGCGTGCCGTCGGCCTGGTCCCGTGGAAGAACGGCACGGTGAGTTTGATCGTGGACGCGTGGCTGCCCAGCTCCACGCTTCCCCGGCCTGTGCTGTTCTCGGTGACCATCCCGGACGGAGCGGAGTAGCCGACCGGGCGGCGACCGTCGGGGCCACCTCGGCATCGACCTGGCCCGACACGCAGCGCACCGCCGACGCCCTGGCCACCCGCACCGCCCGGTGGCGGAGTCGGTGTGGTGCACGGCGGTGCCGGCGAGCGCGTCGGTGGCGGGGCGCTCTCGCCGCCACGGCCCGCAGGCTGTCGGACAGGTCCCGCTCCCCGTAGTCCCCCGCGAGCTCACTCGTCCGGGTGACGATCGGGCGGTTCCGGTACCGGACCGGTGGCCGGAGCGGCTAAGCAGAGCGGAAGGCGCGGCACCAGCCGGCCCGCGCCGCTGGCCCCCAACCATCTCGAGGACTGCTGGTGTCGAGCCCGACCGACCGGCCCGACGGCCACGTTGCCGCCGTCGTCTCCGCGCTGCTGACTGCCCACCAGCACCTCGGGGACGAGGCGCTGGCCCTCGCGCAGGCCACCCAGCAGGTCCTGCTCGTCCCTCAGGCGGCTGCCGTCCGCCGCTCCCAGTCCGGCCTGGCGGAGGCCGCCACCAGGCCGGTCGGCATCATCGAGATGTTCCTCGCCCTGCACGCGATGGAGCGCCTGGAGGTCGACGGGGCCTCCTGCCGCTCCGCCAACGGCAGGCCCGTCACCAATCTCCCCGGCCTCGACTGCCAGGAGGCGCAGCTCGGGAAGGCCCTGTTCATCCTCAACAGCCTGATCGAGCACCTCGACACCAAGGTCTTCGCTGAACCGAAGCGCCGCTCCGACCTCACACACACCCTCGCCCGAAGCCCCCACCGCACGGGCATCGCTCTGCTCGCACTGCGCGACGCCGTTCTCTCCGCTGGCCAGGCCGCAGCGGAACGCAAGATGGCCGACGACGCCGAGAAGTGCACGGCCCTCGCCGCCGCGATCGAGCAGTTGGAGACGAGGGTTTGCTCCCGCCCGGCCCCGCCGCTGACCGCCGACCAGGTCGTCGCAGCCATGCGGTCCGACCCCGCCATCGCCGAGGCCGTCTCGCAAGCCCTGCACGCCACTGCGGCCGCCGGTTGAGCCTGGCGGTACCGAGGCATCCTGGCAATCAGAGGGTGCGGGTGCTGCTCGGGCCGACCGCCGCACCCCCTTCCCGGACTCAGCGAACGGGTTCGCGGCCCGGGGCAAAACCAAGGGCGGCATGTCTGCGCCGTGCCCTAGGGTCTGAAAGGTCCGAGGACGCACCAGCCAGGAGCCACTGCCAGTGAGCAGCACCGTAGCCGCAGTCTCTTACCGCACCAACAACCCCGAGAATCACCTGCCGGCCGCTGCCGTGGCCTCCGGCACGGGTACGGTCGTGTTCTTCAGCGCGTTCGGAGTCACCCTGCAGGCCCGCCTCTGGCACGCCCACCACCTCGCCGCCTACGGAGTCGCGCTGGCCTCCGGCCTGGTCGCGGGGCTCGCGGTGTTCCTCGTGGCCCGCGCGGTCTTCCGGCGCATCGAGGCCCGCTGGTGGCACATCGCCATCGCCCTGACCGCCGTCCTCGGACTGGCCTCCACCACGCCCGCGGCAGCTGCATACGTCTTCCCGGACCTCATGGACCGCTACCACGCCGAACTGGGCGGCCCCGGCCGCTGCCTGAGCCAGACGCCGTACGCGACTGAGAAGAGCTTCCCGAAGGCCTCGCAGATCACCTTCGATGACACCCGTCCGGGGCTGATGACCGTCACGCCGCTCGACACGAGCTTCCCGCGACTGACACTGAACCACGCCGTCGACGGCGGCATCCACCACCTGACCCCCGCCGACTCCGAGTCCGCACAGATCCTCGCCGCACACCACTGCTGAGCAGGCTACCGGCAGAACCGGCCCCACCATCAAGCCTCCGCCAGCAGCCGGCCCAACCCGAGGCCGCGCCCCGCACCAGCAGGCTGCGGAACCTCATCCCACCACCGGTCCATCCCCTGAAGCGCGGGCCAGTCGGATCCGAAGAGCCGAGCCACCACCGCGCGCCGCAGCACATCCGCGGCCTCCTGCAAGGCGACCTCCTCGGCCCGACCGATCTCCCGCAGCCATCCCGGCACCTCGCCCGGACACAAGTTCCGCACCTCCTCCCCGAGTCGGCGCAGCTGCTCCGTCCAATCGGCAAGGCTCACCATGTGCTGGCGGACCACGGCACGGACCGCCTGGGCCAGGTCCGCCGTCCCGCCTCGAACTTCCAAGGCCTCTTCGAGTAGAGCGTCCGCGGTGAAGCCGTCAAGGGACTCACGCGCCGCAGCGGTCGCATCCCAGTAGCTCTGCGCCAGGACCTGCTGGTCGGCTACGACGCCGCCGCCGAGCGCTGGAGGGAGAGACGCCACACTCACCGAAGTGGAGGAGTCGGCAATGAGCATCGTCGAGGCCGGACCGGGGCCGAGGCCGCGCCGACGGCGTGGCGTTGAAGTCGCGATGGAACTCACGACCAGCACAACGACGTGGGCCCGCAGCGCGTGTGCGACCCGCACGGGAGGCACCCCATCCGGTGAACATCGTGGTCACCGGGTTGACGGACCCACTGCGTACGCCTGCCGCCGTACAGCACGCGTGGGGAGCAGGCGGGCCAACCCGGACTACGGCTTCGCAATGGAGTGCAGCTCCAGGTACCGGTCGGCCATCTCCCGGACGACCACGTCGAGGTCCTCTCCCTCCGCAGCGCACCAGCGGCGCAGCGCGCTGTTCAGGACCGGGCGCGTCTCCGGGCCGCGTTTCACCCCGGGCCGCAGCTGCGCCCGGACCTCTTCGCGGCCAGCATCGACGTGCTCCTTCGGCACGATGCCCCGTTCAATGGCGAGGTCGATGGCGTAGCCGGAGGGGTAGCGGAAGGCGTCGAACTCGGGCCCCGGCAGGGCCCGGATGGTGTTGGTGATGGTCATATTGCCACCCTGTCACGCCTGACCCTGACGCATCGTCAGGACACCTTAGGGCAGCCCTTCGCGTCCGCCTCGCAGGCGCTTCAACGCCCGCCAGAAGTCGCGCACCGGCCCGAGCGCAGTTCACCAAAGACGATTCGTTCACCGGAGCGCGGGTCGGATTGATCATTATCCTTCCCGGTCTGGCGGCGTGGGGGCCGGTGCAGAGCCCGTCCATCAACATCACCGACCACCGCTCGGCCTCGTGCGGATCGGCGCACCTGCTCAGGAACTCCGGCCGGCAGTAGAGCTTGGACCCGGGGTCGGGCGGCCCTGACTGCGTTCTCCACGATGGACGCGACGGCAATACGGTTGCGGACGTCGCTGTGGGAGTGACGCTCGATCAGCTGCGCCCAGGCCGCAGCGTGTACTCGGGTCGGTGTCTCGTCCTGCGGAGCGCGCGCCCACGCGGCGATGCACTCTGCTGGAGCCTCCAGCAGCCCGGCGGCCAGGACGTAGGCGGACAGCAGTTGTGCTGCTGCCGCGTCGTAGTACTCCCAACCGTCCGGACCGGGGCCAGCAATCGCGAGCACGTGATCTGCTCGCTGGCTCGCCACCTTCGGATTGCGGCACTCTGCGATCGGCTCCAGTGGCGCTGTCCGGCTCGGCATACGATCCTCCAACTCGCATGTAAGCCGGACCCATGCTGCCAGGCGCGCCGTCTCCTCCGTGTGAGGACGAGCGCAGCGTGCGACGCCGTCCGCGCGCTGCTCAGCCGTCGCGGCGCGCCGGACGGCGGCCGTGAATTTCGCCGGCGGCGCTAGACTCCCGCGCAACGAAGGGGTGCGGGGAGGCAGGCCCGCAGGTCAATGGCCATTTCGGGGCCTTCTGTGCCCCAGCGGGCCGGTCGTAGGTTCCCGCCATGACGATCGATCACACCGGGACCGGCGAGCAGCCGTGCATCCGGATCACCCTCAAGTTCTTCGAAGACTTCCCCGCCGTCGCCGGGCTGCTGCGGGAGACCGGCGCGCGCCGCGTGTCCTCCCGCGAGTTCGTGCTGGAGGGTCCGATGACGCTCGCCCAGGTGGCATCGCTGGTGGAGCTGCAGCGACACAGTCGCCACCAGGAGGTCAGCGACCCGGTCAAGGTGACCGTCGAGCCCAAACCGAACGAACACCGGTTCTACGAGCAGCAGAGCGAGCTGGACGAATGGTGGGGAACGGTCCAGTCCCCGAACTGGCTGTGACGGCCGAGCGCCGGGCGGGGGCACAGTTCGCCGTGTGAACAGAGCAGCGCCCCGGGCTGGTGGCTCAAGTTCTAGTGGTCGGCTCGGGGCGCTGGTGCCTTCGGACCCGAGCCGTTCCTGACCAGCCTGACCAGCCGGCAACACCGAGTGCGAGGGGAGGGTGCTATCCCGCCCATCGCCCGGCACCGGCCCGGCGAGCAAAACGCTGTGCGGCGGGTCGTACTGGCGGGTGGCCACACCCTGTCGGTGCGGCCCGCTATCGTTCTTCCCGGGTTGACGCGCAACCCGCCGGGCTGCCTGCAATCCCACGCAGCGGTGGACCCGGCCGTGGTCCCCAGTGGACGCCGCGAGAGTGATGATCATGGCTTGTCCTGCCCGGGTTCCGTGCTGACCGGCGGGTGGCGTGGGGCCTGCCGAGAAGTGAGCCGACCCGTGCCGCGCCACTCTGACCGCAAGCAGCTCACCCACGACCTAGCCGACGCCTTCGGGCTGCGGTACCGCCAGGCCCAAGACGCGCTGAACATCCACCGGCCTCCCACCAAGGAGGAGATCGAAGCAGCCGACCGGCTCCCGTTCGACCCTCTGCACTACGTCGCCTCCACCACCGGACGCATCCCGGCCCAGTTGATTGGCCCTGACCTGGCCGTCGACGACCCCGACCTGTACCCGCTGCGCGTTGCCGACCCGGTCCAGGTCGGCGGCGGGCCCGGGCCTGACGCAGTGCTGGCGATGCAGTGCCGGACCGCCGGATTCGGCAGCGAGCGCTGGCCGGCGCTGGTGGTGGAGATCCACGGGGTCCGCGGGGGAGGGCACCGTATGCCCGGGATGTGGGCTGCCGCGCTGGACATCCTGCTGCACGAGCACGGATTCGAGTACGACCCGCACAACTGGCAGCCCGGCTGGGGGGTCGACCTGTACCCGGTCAAGGGAGCGCCCTCCGCACGGGCCCGGGTCCACGTCCACCACCCGAAGGGACCGACCCTGTTCGACGGGCCGGTGGCACTGCCACCAGTATGGCTGGCGAGCACCGGCCGGCACCCGCTCGGCATCACCGTGCTGGCCGGCCCGACCAGCGGCACCCTGGTTCCCGACGATCTCGGCCTCGGCCACGACGCGATGGAGGACCTGTTCGCCACCGGCGACCTGGTGGCCGCCGTTATCCCCGTGCACATCACCCCCGTCGACATCGGACCGGACCAACTGGCCGCCCAAGAACGGCAAGGAGACCCCGCCGACACCGCCCTCACCCGGTGAGCACCGCCTTCGTCACCTGGCACCGGCCCGAGTACCAAGCCCGCCAGCACGAGCTCATCGACCAGAACGGCTGCGCCGCGCACGCGAAGGTGAGCCGCTCCGCCGTCTCCAACTGGTCCAGGCGCCACACGGACTTCCCCAAGCTCGTGGCCACCTTCGGCCGGGGCCGATCGGCTCAACGACTTCTGGTGAAGGCCGAGTTCGACGCCTGGCTGGCCGAGCACCGAAGCGCCCGGCGGACCAGGCGCAGCCGGATCGAGGTCCTCGCCGAGCAGGTCCTGGCGTGCGAGCGGCTGACCGCCCGGCACCGGGACCGGATCAAGGACCTGAAGGCCGCACTCGTCGTGACGGCAACGCACCTGCGCGGCGCCGAAGCCGACCTCGCCGCCGCCAAGGCCGAGCTCGACCGCGAGCTCGCGGCGGCCCGCGCACTGTCCACCAGTACACCCTGACCCAGGCTAGACGGCATCTGGGCCCTATCCAGAACAGCACCAATTTGGCAGCACGCTGACCTAGTTGGCCCAGCCGGGCCGAGAGAGGACACGCCATGGCGCGTCTCACCGAGTACGACGAGCGGCAGGCCGCAGGCCGTCTCCGCGCCCCTATCACCGCGCTGCGCTGGGCCGTCCACGCCCACCTGGTGCCGCGCCCGGACTCCACACCGACCACCTGGACCAGGGCCACCGTCGAGGCCATGGACCGCGAGATGATCACCGGCTCGATCCCGGCGGGCCCGATCTCCGGCAGCCAGGCCGCCCACCAGATCGCCGCGGCCATCGGCTCCCCCTACATCTTGGGCGAACCCTGCGCAGTGAAGGTCTTCACCGTCTCCCAGTTCGTACGGCTCGGACACCTCACCGACCTGTCCGGCCACCCCGAGGAACTCCTGCTCCACCCCGGCCAGGTCGCCGAAGTCTGCACCCGGCCCGACCTGGCCGCCCTGGTGGCCGCCGAGTCCCCACTCGGCCCCGACCAAGCCGCCGACCGGCTCCTGGTGCGCCGCACCGACTGGGACCACATGGTCCGGCTCGGCTGGGTGGCGCCCGCCGAATGGCGGGAAGTCCGATTCGGAACCAGCCGGGCGGGCGCGGTCGACGTGCCCCTCTACCGGGCCGTCGACGTCGACGCCCTGCCCGACGCGCACCCCGAGGTGGACTGGGAGATGCTGCGCAGCGTTGGCAAGGGCCGCCGCTCACCGCTGGCCTCGCTCACCGCCGCCCCGGCGCCGGTCTGACCGGGCCCGAGCACGCCCCGGCGTAGGTGACCGGCATCCCGTCCGCCGTCAGGTTGCGGCCGCCTCCTGACACCGGCAGGGCGGGGTGCCGCCAGCCTGACAGCGGCAGCGAGTGCTTCGAGCGGTACCCGCTCAAGGTACGGTCACCGTATGGACGACGAAGCCTCCCCGGGCACCGGTGTTCGCCCGACAGCCGAGATGTCGGTGGACGACCTGGTGGGGTACATCGTCGACGACACGGTGCGCACCGCCGACCTGGCCGCCGGCCGGTGGCTGGTCGCCGAGCTGGAGCGCCGGGGCGATGCCGCCCTGTGGGGCGCGATGCTCACCCTGCTGCGTCCTCTCGCTGCCCGCCCGGTGTACGACCTGCCCGAACGGCAGGGGATCGACTACCTACGCCGGATCGCACGCGGACCATCGGACCCGGTGACCGCCCTCCTCATGGGACTATCGGCCGCCTACCGGGAACTGGGCGAGGAGACCGCCCGTGAGATCTGGCACCACGCGACCGCCGAGCTGCGCAGTACCGCGGTCCTGCGCGAGCTGATCTCGCGCAGCCTCGTGCTCGGATCCCAGGGGCGCCGTCTCTCCCCCGTCCAGGCGGTCGCCCTGAATCGCGGGACATTCCGGAGCGCCCCAGGCCGCACCGGTGGGACGCCCTTCGCAGGGAACTGATCCTCACCCTGGTCGGATCGGTCTGCCGAGCTGCAGAATCGACTGCCCACCTGTACGTGGCAAAGTCGGGGCTGGGCTCGTACTGTCCCGGTCCCTCGCGCTCGGACTGGCGCCGGTCCCGGACGTCCACCGATGGCTGCCACACTGGTGATCATGAAGTCTTCCGGTCGGCGCCCGCTGTGGCTGCCCTTCTCTGAGCCTGCAACCGACGCGCCTGTCCCGGCCGACCGCCGGGCGCGTCTGCTCGCGGTCGAGCGGGCCCCGTTCTTGGAGCCGACCGCCGCTCCGCTTGATCCGCCGTACGCCGCACCGGGCGGACGCCGTCGGCTCGGGACAGGCGGCCTCGCCGCCACCAGCGGTCCGGACAACCCGAGCTGACCGTCGGTCGGACATCGCCGACCGCGCCCTCACGAGCAAGGGGCCGGCCGCCCGCTCCGACAGAAGCGGGGGCAACCCGGACCTACCGTCACCCATCAGTGTTGCGTGCCCCCGCAGGGTGTCCCGGCAGGCCCAGCCCGGCTGGGAGACTGGGGTGTCCTTCAGCCGTTCGGAGCGAGGCCCTCCATGCAGCAGCACGACCCATTCAGCGCGCTCACCGAAGAAGCCGAGCTCTACGATCTCCCGGGCAGCGACCTGGACGACATCCTGTCCCCGTTCGCGCTCGGCCTGCTGATGGCCGCCGGCCGCGCCCTCGCTGTCCTCGCCTACCGCGACGCCGCCGCGCAGGGCGACCAGCCGTTCGACCGTCAGGCCCCTGCTGCGGCCGGCACAGTCCTCGCCATGATGCCGCCGGCCTGCGACGACCAGGACCGCACCTTCCGTACGGGTGCGGCACGGGCACTGTGGGACCTCGCCGACGACATCGCCCACAGCCGGGCCCCGCTGCCTCGCTGCGCCGCCGAACGCTGGGCGTTGGAGATCATGATGGAGGCCGCACCGACGATGTTCGCGGCCACCGACGACGAACTCCACGCCTTGGGCGTTGCCGTGCCCGACATGCCCGACGAGAACTCCTACCGCCCGCCGTACTGGGAAGAGGCGTGGCAGCTGGTCATCGACGGGGCGGAGTTCAGCATCCCCGAGGCCCGGGGGCCCGCCGATGACGACGACGAGGACACCGAGGAGCAGGACGTTCCCGAGCCTGCCGGAGGCTGGGGCGCCCCCGTCTACTGGTTCTCCCCGTACGCCATTACCCATCCCCGCGACCCGGAACGCGGACACCCGGACTGGGCCCAGCAGCACCTGGACGGCGCCCCGCTCGTCGCCCCCGCCCCACTGACCGCCGACCGGGCCGCCGAGCTGCTGCGCCTGGAGGAGAGCGGGCCCAAGCCGGACAGCGCACAGCAGGAGGACGCGGAGCAGCGGTACTTCCTGGCCGGGGTGGACGATGTGCTGACACCGCTCGCGGCCAAGGTCCTGGCAGCCGCGGCTTCCGAGGTCGCGGAGCAGGGCTGGCACGACCTCTTCCAGTTCGGGGACCGGGTCTTCGAGCGAGCGGACGACGAGGACGACTGGGGGCTGGACGACTCGTTCCTGGGCAGCCTGCCGCCGCTGTGCGACGGCCAGGGCGCCGCCTGGCGACTGGCCATGGTCCAGGCCGTCGGGAACCTGGCCGACGACTTCCGCGCCGGCCGGGCACCCAACGCCAGCTGCACGGCGGAGGAACTCGCGTTCCACCTGATCATCGACAAGGCCAAGGAGCTGATCGACTACCTCGACGACGAGGACTACGCCAACGACTACGGCCTGCCCACCGCCGACAAGATCAGCGTCCGGCACCGCACCTTCGACCACTTCCTGGGCACCTATCTCCAGGACTTCGACGTGCTGATGCACTACGACGAGGACCTGCGGCACGTCGCCACCGACCCGGACCACCCGGCCAGCCAGCACCTTGGGACCGGCGACCTGCGCCCCCGGTCGTGGTTCGTCCCCTTTGGCAACACCCGACCCCGTCCGCCCCGGGATCTGGCCCCGTGGGCGCTGGAGCGACTCGCCACCGCGGACCCGGCCGTCTTCTTCGCCAGCACCCCCGCCCTCGCGGCCCCCGATGCGACGGCCCCCGCCGGGCCCGACGCCACCGGCCTGCCGGACGGCCTGCTGGAGGAATTCGAGACCTTCGTCGGCCTGGCACAGCACCGATTCTTCGACGAGTCATGCGCGATCGCGATGAGCCGATCCCTGGAGGACCTGCTCACGGCCTTCTTCGCCACCCCGTCCGTCGTACTCGGCCGGATCTGGCCGATCAACTCCCGGGCCACCGCCGTCAACGCCGGCTGGCTCCTTGTCGACCACGACTTCCAGCTCCAGGGGCTGAAGATCACCTGGCGCCTGAACGCGGACCGCACCGACCAGGACGCCCGCACTTGGGCCACCGCTCTGCTGGCCGACAGCGCCAACTTCGTCCTGGCCAACTACGACCGGCCACCCTTGGAGATGTTCCGCGACCCCGACGAAACACCCGCACCGCCGCTCGACCCGGGACTTCCCGCTCTCCTGGAACAGCGCCTCGGCATCCTGGCCCGCGACCTCACCGCCGCCGGAACCCTGCGTCACCGCATCAACCGCCTCGGCCTGACCCCCCGCCAGCTTGCCCAGGCCGCCATCCTGCCCGAAGCCCTCGTCACCGCCTGGCTCGACGGTGAACCTCCGTCCCCCTCCCTCCTCATCCGCTGCGCACCCGCCCTGCAGATGTCCGAGGACGTCCTGCTGGAGGCTCTCACCGGCAAGCGCGACACCTCGTACTGGCCGCTTCCGCAACCAGCTGCGGACCGGATCGGCCGACCCGCGCCCACGGCGTCACCCGGATCGGCCTGACGGGATGCCACGCCGCCACGGCAGGCACCCCGGCGTTGACCCGGCAGCTGTCCTGGTCAGGGCAAACCTGTCGGCTACAGCACGTGGGACTTGTAGGCGGTCTTGTTCTCCTTCAGGCGGTTCGCCGCAGCCCTCAACTGGGCCTTCTCGCCGTTGGCCCAGCGCAAGTCCCGTACCAGCAGCTCTTGGTGGCCGTCGGTCGTGGTGAACGTGATGTTGCAGCCGCTGCGGGAGGACCCCAGACCGAACCGGTCGGTGTCGGGAGCTGCGCAGTGGCAGTACCGGTCGGCGAGGGTGAGCCTCAGCCCGAGGTCGGGGTTCGTGAGCTGCTTGATCAGCCGGGCATGGTCGGGAAGGCAGACGGTTTCCATCGTCCAGTTCCAACCGGGCCGGCCCGGGAAGGACCAGAGGTCGGTACCGCCGTACCCGTTCGGGTAGGTGGTGAGGTTGATCCTGCGGAGCAGGGCACTGCCGAAGTGCGGGTCTCGTGCGCTGTCGGCGCGGAAGTCCTCGATGTAGTGCTCGGCCGGGCAGATCGCGGCGGAGCGAAAGCACGGGTGTTCACCCGTCTTGTCCGCGTCTGCCTCAATGACCGCGGCCGCCTTGTCCCACCAGCCGACGGGGAAGCCGGTCAGCTTGACCACGGCGCCGGTGCTCAGCTGTTCCAGGCGGACATGGTGCTTCGTCGACGTGTAGCGGAGCCCGCCGACTCCGAAGACCTCACCGCTCGGGCCCGGGTCAACGGGAAGCAGGCTCTGCGCCCAGTGCCGGACCGCGTACGGCTCGGCCTCCAGAGTGATGGTGAGGCCATCAGGTTCCGGGTGGACCGAGGTGATGCCCATCGGGTTCTGGGAGACCGTAGACAGGCCCTGGCCGCGGTGCAGAACGGTGGTCTCCAGGCGGGCCTGCCCGATCGTGGCTGCTGTGGGGATGATCGGCTGGCCCGGTGCCCAGTTCCGGAGCCGGTCCTGGGCCGTACGAAGCTGTTCGCCGGTGGCCCGCTTGCGCAGCTTGGCGGCGTAGTCGAGGTCGAGCATCGCTGATCCGTTCCACGCGCAGCCGGGCCCCGGCGGCGACGCGCTGATTCAGCGGTCGACGGTGACGTGCTGCGGTAGTAACCAGAGTGCGGCTGCTTGGGACCGTTCTCGGATGCCAGGTTGGGGCCGGTCGGCGACCGACGGTCGGGCGCTCTGCCTGCCCGCCCTCAGGAGAGCAACGGCGGTGTCGGAAGGCAACGAGGCACGCCGCAGGCTCACCCGGGTTCACTCGGGTGTCGCAGTCCGACGACCTGGCCCGGGTTCGAGACAGCTTCCCGCGTTGCTACCTCTGTCGGTGATCGTTTGGGGCGAGGCGCGGGCCGAACCGCGGGGCCCGCGCGCCGGTGAGGCGGATGAGCCGGCACACGCGGTGGCGGTGGCCCGCGTACGGGGCGAGGAGTTCGAGCATCTGTTCGTCAGTAGAACGGGCTCGGCCGACGAGGGCGAACCCGACGAAATTGGCCAGGTGATAGTCGCCGACCGAGACAGCGTCGGGATCACCGTTGGAGCGCTGCAGGGTCTCGGCGGCGGTCCAGACGCCGATGCCCGGCACGCTGGTGAGCCGCTCGGCGGCCGAGGCGCCGGGCATGGCGGCGGCCTCTTCGAGGCGGGGCGCGAGCCGGACCGCCCGCAGCACAGTGGCCGAACGGCGGGGGTCGACGCCCGCCTTGTGCCACTCCCAGCTCGGAACGGCCGCCCACTGCCGGGCCGACGGCGTGACCCACAGGTCCGTGTGCGGTCCGGGCGCCGGAGTGCCGTGGCGGCGGACGAGGTAGCGCCAGGCCCGGTGGGCCTCGGTCACGGTCACCTTCTGCTCCAGCACGGCCGGGATGAGCGCGTCGAGGACGAGCCCGGTAGCTCCCAGCCGCACGCCGGGGTTGCGGCGCTGGACCTCCCGTAGCGGGCCGGGCGGCAGAATGAGCTGCTCAGGATTGTCGGCGTCGCCCAGGAGCGCGGGCAGGTGATCCAGCAGCCAGTCGGCGGCCTCGCCCCAAGCGGTTGCCTCGACTGTCCCGTCGGCCGGGCGGGTGCTCACGTGGAGGGTGCCGGTCCCAGCCGGAGTGCGGAAAGCCCGCCACAGGCCCGAGGAGTCCCGGGCAGACACGGGGTCGGCCGCACCGCGGTGGAGCGGGCCGAGGACCTGGCCGAGGTCGAGCGGGAAGCCCGGGCGCCAGCTACGCCGAAGCGGCTCCATAACGGCTGGCTCCTCTCCGGCGTTGGACGGGGCCGCAGGTGCGGCGCGCCGACCCTACCGGATTCCCAAAGCTGTGACCTGCAGTAATGAAGTTGATTCGAACGGGTGACCTATTTGCATCCGACTTCCCTTTCTCGTGCATATGTTCGAAAGTGGGTGGTGTGGAGGCAACCCTCGCCGCTCTGGCACCCCAGCTCCAGCTGTCCCATCCCGGGCCGCTGCTCCCGGTGCTGCCCGCGCTCGAAGGGCTCTTGCCGGAGCGGGGACTGCGGCCGGGCGCGGCGGTGTCGGTGACCGGCGGCGGCACGGCGCTGCTGCTGGCTCTGGCCGCCGCCGCGACATCCGCAGGGACATGGTGCGCAGCAGTCGGCTTCGACGGCCTGGGCTTGGTCGCCGCTGCCGAGGCCGGGGTCGACCTGGAGCACCTGGTGGTGGTCGAGGAGCCCGGCGCGCAGTGGCCGCAGGTCGCCGCCGCGCTGGCCGACGGCGTCGGGGTGCTGCTGCTGCGCCCCACCGGCGCGGTGTCCGCTCCGGTGGCGGAGCGGCTGGTGACGGTGGCCCGGCGCGGGGGCTGCGCGCTGGTGGTGGCCGGCCCGTGGCCGGGCGCACGGGTGCGGCTCGAGGTGGTGTCCCGTTCCTGGGAGGGCGTGGGCCTGGGGCGGGGCCGGCTGAAGGCCAGGCGAATGGTGGTGCGCTCCGGCGGCCGCGGTGCGGCTGCCCGCGGCGGCGAGACGCAGTTGTGGCTGCCGGACGCCCAGGGCGCGATCCGCGCCGCCGAGCCGCTCACGGACGCTCTCTCTGCTGGCCGGCGGCCGGGTCCGCGCCCGGTGCGCGGCCCGCTGGCGGTGGTGTGAGATGACGGTGCATCAGGACAGTTCGGACGGCACAGTGGCGGTGCCGAGAGTGCTCGTCGGGTGGATCCCGGACTGGCCGGTGGTCGCCATCCTCGGACGCGAACCCGGTCCGGAGGACCTGGCCGTGGTGACCGAGCGCGGCCGAATCCTCGCCGCCTCCGAAGCGGCCCGGCACGGCGGGGTGCGCCGGGGCCAGAAGCTGCGCTCCGCCCAGGCCCTGGTCGCCGGCCTCGCCGTGCACGAGCGCGACGCGGACGCCGAGGCGAAGCTGTTCGAGCCGGTGGCGGACGCCGTCGCGGAGCTGGCCGCGCACCTGGAGGTGCTGCGCCCCGGGATGCTGGCCGTCCCGGCGCCGGGGGCGGCCCGCTTCCACGGCGGAGAGGACGTCCTCGCCGAGAAGGTGGTGGACGCCGTCGAGGCCACCGGGCACCCGTGCCGGGTCGGGATCGCCGACGGCCTGCTGGCCGGACAGCTGGCCGCCCGGGCCGGACTGGTCGTTCCGCCGGGCCAGGCCGCGCGGTTCCTGGCACCGTTCCCGGTGGCCGAACTCGCCGACGGAAAACTGGCCGACCTGCTGAACCGGCTCGGCCTGGTGACGGTCGGACAGTTCGCGGCGCTGCCGGCCGCGAGCGTCGCCGACCGGTTCGGCCAAGCCGGGGTGGCCGCGCACCGGCTCGCCCGCGGCTTGGAAGCCCGCCCGGTCGTCGCCCGCCCACCGGGTGCTGACCTGACCGCGGAGCAGCGCTTCGAGCAGCCCTTCACCGTGATGGAGCCGCTGGTGTTCGCCGCGCGCGCCCTCGCCGAGCAACTTCACGAGGGCCTCGCCGGTGCCGGGCTGGCGTGCGAGCGGGTCGAGGTCGAGGTGGAGTGCGCCGACGGCACGACCGCCTCCAGGGCCTGGCGGCACGAGGGTGTCCTGTCGGTCGGAGCGGTGGCCGAGCGGGTGCGCTGGCAGCTGCAGGCCTGGCAGCACCGGCAGCTGTTCGCCGAGACCAACGGGGGAGTGGTGGCGCTGCGCCTGCTCCCGGACGGGTTGGTCCGTGATCCGGGCCGCCAGCTGTCGCTGGCCGACGGCGATCAGGAGGCCACCGAGCGGGTGGAGCGGGCGGTGGCGCGGGTGCAGGCGCTGCTCGGGCACGGCGCCCCGGTGACCGTCGAGCTGGCTGGCGGCCGGGCCCCGGCTGACCGGGTCGTGCGCACCCCGTGGGGCGACGCCCACCAGGAGCGGCGTGCGGACGGACCCTGGCCCGGCCGCCTGCCCGCACCCTCCCCGTCCCACGTCCCGGCCGCCCCCACGCGGGTGCGGCTTCTGGACGAGACGGGCCGCGACGTCGAGGTCACCGCCCGGGCCGAGGCCCGTTCGGCTCCGGCCCGCCTGGTGCTGCCAGGTGGCGCGGTGGAGGTGACCGGCTGGGCCGGGCCGTGGCCGGAGCAGGAACGCTGGTGGGACCCGGACGAGGCCAGGCGCACCGCCCGGATGCAGGTCGTCGTCGCCGACGGGCGGGCTTTACTCCTCGCCGTCACCGGCGGCCGCTGGCACCTGGAAGGCGACTACGACACCTAACCCACCTACTCACCCGCGCACCTCCTGGATCAGCATTGGGTTTTACCAGCCACCCCACCACCCCGTGGCGGGACCTGCACCGCGCCATGAGCGGCAGTCAGAACCCGGCCGACCGTACGGTGGTGCCTTTCCCCGGCTCCGGCCCGGCCGCCGAACCGGCCCCGCCGCCTCTCCGGTCCGGCTCCGGCGGTTCAGGACCGGGGTGGGCGGAGCTGCATGTCCACTCCACCTTCTCCTTCCTGGACGGTGCGAGCGACGTGGCCGAACTGGTTGACGAGGCCGCCAACCTGGGAATCGAGGCGATCGCCGTCACCGACCACGACGGCCTGTACG
>FTKT01457701.1_pt1 | contig 81346 bp, 42 predicted proteins | sample 1658271 | NCBI WGS metagenome assembly FTKT01 (sample SAMEA3914811, study PRJEB12502) | metagenome | biome: forest; material: soil | place: Canada | collected 2011-08-04 | depth 0.3 m | reverse complement strand
CTCGGGCTGCCCAAGGCGACGGTCTCGGTCCTGGTGGCCGACCTGATCCGACGGGGCCTGGTCCGCGAAGGGGAGCTGGACCGCGCGGGCGCGCCCGGCCGCCCGCACCGGATGGTCGACCTCGACGCCCGCTGGATCTGCGGCATCGGCGCGGAGATCGGCGTCGACCACATCACCGTCATCGCCCTGAACCTCCACGGCGCCGTCGTGCACGAGGCGCGCCACGCACTCGACGTGCCTTCGCTGACCCACCAGGCCGCCCTGCACAAGGTTGGCGACCTGATCGCGGACTGCCTGAGCGCCCTCACCGACCACGGCACGGAAGCCGTCGGCATCACCCTGGTGACCCAGGGATCGATCGACCGGGCCGCCGGATCGGTCACGGTGGCCGTCAACTTCGGCTGGCGCGACGTGCCGGCCTGCGAGGAGCTGCGCCGGCGGCTCGGCCCCGCCGCCCCGCCCGTCCTGATCGAGAACGACGCGGAGAGCGGCGCACTCGCGGAGTACCGGGCCGCCGGCGACCTGTGCGAACTCGTCTACGTGGCCGGCGGCATCGGTGTCGGCGGCGCGAGCATTTCCGGGGGCAAGCTGCGCGGCTCGGAGCTCGGGCACATGAGGTTCGACCGCGCCGACCGGCCCTGCGCCTGCGGGCGCACCGGCTGCTGGGAGGCGGCCGTCGGACTCCAGGCCTTCCTGGACCGGGCGGCCGACCCCTTCGACCAGGTGCACGACCGGTCCCTCGACCTGGCGGGGCGGCTGGACCGGCTGCTCGCCCGGGCCGACGCCGGCGACCCGCGCACGCTCGCCGCGCTCGCCGAGATCGCCGACGGCCTGGCGCTCGGCCTGGGCGTCATGGCGGACGTGCTCAACCCGTCGCGGATCGTCCTCGGCGGATACTTCGCGGTCTTCGGGCGCTACCTGATCGAGAAGGTCCAGCGCTACCTCGACGGCCGTCGGATCTCGCCCAAGGCCGCCCGGCTCGTGGTCGCCGGCTCGGCCCTCGGCCTCTCCAACGCGGCGCACGGGGGTGCCTACCTGGCGCTGGAGGCGATCTTCCACGACCCTTCGGAAGCGCGGATCCGCGAGGTGCACCAGCCGGCGTGAGCGGGGGTGGGCGTCCGCCGGCGGCGTGAGGTGCCCGGCCGCTGTGGAGCGGGCATGCTGATCACTAGGGGTGTGGCCGACCTCGGAGGAGTGACGTGAAACCTCCCGTCCATCGAGGCGCAGGAGCGGGCGCCGACGTCGCCGCGGCGCTGGTGGATGCCCGGGGCGTCATCGTGTGGTGGTCACGCGCCGCCACCGAACTGCTGGGCTGGACCGGTGACGAGGCCACCGGCAGACCGGCCCGCGCCATGATCGCGGCGGTCGCGCCTGGCCGAACGGCCGACGGACCGTACCCGCACCACCGCCTCTGGCTAAGGGATTCGCGCGGCGGGACGGTCGAGGCCGAGGTCCGGCTGCTCAGCTCCGACTGGTCGCCCTGGTCCCTCGTCATCGCCGCACCCCCGGGACCCACCAGCGGCTGGGAACAGGGCTCCGCCCTGGCCCGCTCGTTCCTGCACCAGGACCTGCTCGCCGTCGCAGAGTTCGACCTGGACCTGCGGGTCCTGCACACCAACCTGGCCTTCGACATCCTGCGCCCGGGCAACGCCGGCGACGACTGGCTGCTGGGCCTGCGGGGCGTCACCGCGCTCGGCACCGCGGGCGAGGCGATGGCACGGGTGGCGGAGGGCGGGACGGCCGTCGTCGGCGCCGAGTACCGCCTGGGACCGCCCGGTTTCGAGGTGGCCGTGGCGCTCAACTGCTTCCCTATCCACGACCGGTTCGGCGTACCCGCCGGCGTCGCGGTCACCGTCGCGGAGATCACCGAGCGCAACCAGGCCCACACCCACCGCCTGGTCGCGAACTACCGGAACACCTTCGAGATCGGCGACTCGCTGGACGTCGTGCACAACGCCCGTGAACTGGTCGACGTGCTGGTCCCCGTCCTCGGCGACCTCGCCTGCGTCGATTTCAGCGACGACGTCCTCCAGGGACGCGACCCCCCGCTGGGCTACCCGGGGATGAGGGAGTCGGCGCCGCGCAGAGTCGCGGTGAAATCCGCCGAGGGCGCCTGGCCGCAGCCGCTGGTCCAGGTCGGCGAACCGATCCCGTTCATCCCCGACCGCGAGACGACCGCCGCCATCGCCGTCGGGGGAGCGTTCGTGGTGCCTCCGGAGCTGTCCCGCGAACTGCTCTCCCACGACCCGCACCTGATCGCCAGGATGAACCCGGAGGGGACCCGCTCCACCCTCGTCTGCCCGCTCTACCACCGCAGCCGCCTGTTCGGCAACGTGCTGGTCTGGCGCACCCGCAACCCCGCGCCGTTCGACGACAGCGACGTCAAACTCCTCCAGGACCTGTGCGACCGCACCGCGGTGGCGCTGGACAACGCCTTCCGCTACACCCGCGAACACCGCACCGCCATCACCCTGCAGCGCAGCCTGCTGCCGCCCGCCGCCACCGTCAACACCGCCTGCGAGACCGCCGGGACCTACCTGCCCGCCGGCGCCAGCACCAGCGTCGGCGGCGACTGGTTCGACGTCATCCCGCTCTCCTCGCTGCGGGTCGCCCTGGTGGTCGGCGACGTCATCGGCCACGGCCTGCAGGCCACCGCCACGATGGCCCGGCTGCGCACCGCCGTGCAGACCCTGGCCGACCTCGACCTGCCACCCGACGAACTCCTCATCCGCCTGGACGACCTCGTCCAGCGGATGAAGGCCGAGGCCGACCAGTCCGACACGCTCGGCGCCTCCTGCCTGATCGCCGTCTACGACCCGGTCAGCCGGATCTGCCAGGTCACCAGCGCCGGCCACCCGCCACCCGCCCTCGTGCTGCCGGACACCGACGCCCGCTACCTCGACCTCTCCCCGGGGCCGTTGCTCGGAGTCGGCGACCACCCCTTCGAGGTCTCCAGCGTGACCCTGCCCCCGGGCAGCGTCCTCGCCCTCTACACCGACGGCGTCACCGGCCGCGACGCCGAGACCGGCATGGCCTGGCTCCTCGGCGACCTCGACCGGCTGTGCCGCTCCGGCCGCTCCCTGGAGCAGATCGGCGCCGACCTGATCACCCGTCACCCCGGCGCCACCGACCGCCCCGACGACGACGTCACGCTGCTCCTCGCCCGCACCAGCGCCGTCCGCGAGGACCACACCGCCGCCTGGCAGTACCCCGCCGACCCGACCGCCGTGCGCACCGCCCGCGCCGACGTCAACGCCCAACTGGCCACTTGGGGACTGGACGAGCACATGTTCGCCACCGAACTCGTCGTCAGCGAACTCGTCACCAACGCCATCCGCTACGCGGGCGGACCCATCGGCCTGAGACTCATCCGCGACCGGGTTCTGGTCTGCGAGGTCTCCGACCCCAGCAACAGCCAGCCCAGGCTCCGCCACGCCCTGGACACCGACGAGGGCGGCCGCGGGATGTTCCTGATCGCCCAGCTCACCACCCGCTGGGGCTGCCGCTACGCCTCTCGCGGCAAGACCATCTGGACCGAGCAGTCCCTGACCGATTCCTGACGGCTCCGCTGCCGTCTCTGTGGCCCGAGGTCGCGTGGGTGGGCCGGTACTACCTAGGCATCCCCTACGACCGGGGTACTCCGTTATCTCGCCGTGATGTTTCGAGGAGCCCTCCGGCCCCGTTTCCCAGGCCTGATGGAAGGGAGAAATCGGACGTCGGAGGCCCACCGAGAGCGGCTTCCTCCCCCAGAAGTTCGAGGAGGCCCTCATGTACGCCACCGCCACCCTCCCCACCGCCGCACTCGCACGCCTCGCCGCCGCGGCGGTCAGATTCCTCGCCGGCACCCCCCGCCCGATCCCGCCGCCCGCCCTGGCCGCGGCCGCCCGCGAGTGGCCGCTGCCGCACCGCCCCGAGGCCGCCGGCACCGCCCGCCGGCTCGCCCGCGCCACCCTCGCCGAGTGGGGCGTCGACGAGGACACCACGGACCAGGCCCTGCTCGTCGTCTCCGAACTCGTCACCAACGCCATCGAGCACGCCCTGCCCCCCGTCGTCCTCCACCTCGACCAGCCCGCGCCCGGCCACCCCCTGCACATCGAGGTCGACGACGGCGGCCCCGCCCCCGACCACGGCGGATGGACCTCCACCTGCACGCCGGAGGAGCACGGACGCGGCACCGACATCATTGCCGCCCTCTCCACCGCCCACGGCCACCACCCGCTCCCCGACGGCGCCGCCCACTGGGCCGACCTCACGACGGCCGGCTGACCGATCCGCCCCGGCGACAGTCGGTGCGCGGCGCGTCGGGGGTCACGGAGTGCGATGACCGTCGGGCCGCCGACCAGTGCCGCGTCAGGCAACTTTTGCCCGTAAAGGAGCGGCGTCCGGTGCGTGCTCTCGGCGTGCCGGGCGGAAGTCCTCGTACTGGACGTACTTGGGCTTTCGTCCGGTGCGGCGAGAGGGCGTGCCGGGCGTCGCGACGGGGCGAAGGTTGCCTGACGCGGCACTAGCATGAAGCCGTGGCGCCGTGCTCGTGCCCATGCCCCCGCCGGCGTCGCAGCGGTCCAGGGCCGAGGACCGCGGGACCGGGAGTTCGGGAATGACGAAGATCGATGCCGGCGCCGGCCGGCCACGCGACACCCTGGGGTTCGGTTTCGTCGGCCGGGAGAGCGAGCTGGGCGAACTGCTGGCGGCGCTCTCCGCGCGACCCGCCGTCGTGCTGCTGGAGGGCGAGGCCGGCATCGGCAAGTCCCGGCTGGTCTCCGAGGCCGCCGCGCGGCTGCGGCCCGAGGGCGTCGGCGTGGTGATGGGCTACTGCCACCCGCTGCGCGAGCCGCTGGCCTACGGACCGGTGATCGACGCGCTGCACGCGCTGGGTGACCGGCTGCCCGAGCGGTCGGCGATCGCCGCCTCGGTCGGCGCACTCGCCCCGCTGCTGCCGGAACTGGCCGACCGCCTGCCGGCGCCGCCGACCGACGATCCGCAGCCCGGGGCGCTGCGGCAGCGGATCGCCGACGGGGTCCGCGCCCTGCTGGCGCTGACCGCCCCGGTCGTCCTGGTGGTCGAGGATCTGCACTGGGCGGACGAGGCGACCCGTGAACTGCTCTTCCTGCTCGCCCGGGACGTGCCGCGCGACACGGCGCTGGTCCTGACCTACCGGGCGGAGGACCTGCCCGAGCGGGCACTCGTCCTGGGCGCCGCCTACCGGCGCCCGCCGGGGGTCAGCGGCACCGAACTCGGTCTCGGCCCGTTGGCACGGGCGGACCTGCGCAAGATGGCCCGCGCCGCCCTGGGGCAGGGCGCCACCGATGCCCTGACCAGAACGCTCTTCGAACGCAGCGCGGGCCTGCCGCTGATCATCGAGGAGGACCTGATCACCCTCAGCAGTGGCGGCCCCGCCCCGGCAGCCGCGACCGGAACGCGAGCGGCCCACGGCTCCGGGCCCGGCGTGGCCGCCGGCGAGCTGGGCGTGCCGCGCAGCCTGCGGGAGGTGATGTCGGAACGGATCCACCGGCTCTCGCCCGAGGCGGCGGGCCTGGTGGAGGCGGCCGCGGTGCTGGCCGTGCCGGTGAGCGAGGCCGTACTGGCCGAGACCGCCGGCCTCGCGCCGGATGACGCCGGGCAGTACCTGATCGAGGCGCTGGCCGCGGCCGTACTGCGTGAGAACGGCCCCGACTCCTACGGTTTCGCGCACGCGCTGGCCTGCCGGTCGGTGTACGAGTCGATGCCCGGCCCGCTCCGCTCCCGTGGCCACCGCCGGGCCCTGGCGGTGCTCCAGGCCCAGGGCCCGCAGCCGCTGGTGCAGATCGCCCACCACACCCGGGCGCTGGGCGACCTCGCCGGCTGGTTCGCCAGGGCGCGCGCGGCCGCCGACCAGGCCGTCTCCGTCGGCGACCTGGGCATCGCCGCCGCCCTGCTCAGCGAGCTCCTCGACCAGCCCGGGCAGCCCGCCGACCAGCTCGGCGACACCGCCCTCGCGCTCAGCCGGATCACCCGCCAGAGCCTGGAGCACGGCGGTACGGCCGCGGCCATGCGCCGCATCCTGGCCACCCCCGGACTGCCCGCGGGCGCCCGCGGCGAGATCAGGCTGCACCTCGGCACGCTGCTGGCCAACCAGGCCGGGGGAGCGGGCGGTTGGGACGAGATCGAGACGGCTGTCCTCGAACTGGAAGAACCAAACCCGACGTTGGCCGCCCGTGCCATGTCGATGTTCGCCACGGTCGGCACGGACCGCTTCTCGGCCGCCGAGCAGCGCGCCTGGGGCGACCGGGCCAGAGGGCTGGTCACCGGCAGCGAAGACCTGGGCACCCGGGCGATCGTCGAAGCCAACTACATCACCGCTCTGGCCACCTGGGCGGACCCGGCGACCGCCGACCTGCTGGCGGCGCTGGCCCGGGACGGGGCGGAGACCGAGGTCCTGCGGGGTACCGCCTGCGCCCTCAGCAACGCCGCCGAGTCGGCGCTCTGCGTCGGCCTGGACCAGGAGGCGGCCCGGTGCGTGGAGGAGTCGCTCGCGCTCGGCGGCCGGATCCACCTGCCCTCGCTGGCCGTGTACACCCGCTCCTACCACCTGCTGCTGACCTGGTTCGCCGGCCACTGGACGCAGTGGGAGAGCGACCTGGCCGCCTACCGCGAGCAGTACCCCGACAGCCCGCTCACGGACACCGGCCTGCTCGCCACCGCCCAGGGCGTCACCGCCGCCGCACGGGGACGGACCGCCAGGGCCGCCGAGCTCTTCGACCGCGCGCTGAACGCGGGCGAACTCCATATCGTCACCCTTGGTGCGGCGGCCGGCGCCGCCCGGCTGCGGCTGGCCAAGGGCGACGCCGACGGCGCCTGGGACGCCCTCACCGCCGCCCTGGCCCTCGCCCGCCGCAAGGAGGCGTGGCCGTACGCCCTGGACCTGCTGCCGACCGCGGTGGACACCGCCCTCGCGCGCGGCGACCGGTCCGGCGCACGGGAGTTGACGGAGCGTCACGCGGCCGGCATCGAGGGCCGCGTCGCCCCCGCCGCCGCGGCCGAACAGCAGCTCTGCCGCGGCCTGCTGCTGCGCGCGGACGACCCGGACGCGGCGTTGGCGGCCTTCGAACGCGCCGAGGCGCAGTGGCGGCAGATCGGCCGCCCCTACTCCGCCGCGCTGGCGCTCGAACGGGCCGCCCTCACCCGCACCGAACCGGCTGACGCGGTGAGCCGCCTGACGGAGGCCGCCGCGGCGTTCGAGCTCATCGGGGCGGCCTCCGACGCGGCCCGCTGCCAGCACCGCCTGCGCGTCCTCGGCCGTCCGCGCCCGACCGTCCGGGGCCGCTCCGGCTACGGCGACACCCTCTCCCCACGCGAACACGAAGTGCGCGACCTCCTCGCCCAGGGCGCCAGCAACAACGACATCGCCGCCGCCCTCTTCCTCTCCCCACGCACAGCCGAACACCACGTCGCCAGCGTCATACGCAAACTCCGCACCACCCGCGCAGCCCTCGCCCGCGAGGCGGACCAGCACTGAACGGCCGTCGCCTACAACGCGGGCACCCTCGTGGTCGCCCGCGAACACGGCGTCCAGTTCGTTGAGGTCTTCGACGGCTACGATTGCGGCTGGACCAGCCATCCCGACCCCGACAAGGGTGTCCGTACCCTGCGCTCGGTCGAGGACGCTGCCGAGTGGCCGATCTCCTACCCTCGGTGCACCCGGGCGTTCGGCCTGTGCCCCGGCGCCACACCAGGTGACGGCTGACGGCCACCGTCAGACACTCACATAGACGGTGCCTCCGGACATCTTGGCCTCGTGGACCTGGTGGATCAGGGAGTGCTCGGCCGGACGCATGAGTTTCTTCCACACCGCGGGGGTGTTGACCTGCCACTCGATGTGCTCGTCAGGGTCAAGGGCGATGTTGGCGATCTGCCGGGTAGTCAGTTCGCCGCTGTCGAAGATGTATCCGGCTTTGGCCATCGGCCAGTCTGTGCTTGGCCTGACGAAGAGGGCGGCCAACAGCCGGGGCGCCTTGACGAGGTCTGGGCGTAAGGCGGTGAGGTCGAGGCCGGTTTCTTCGGTGCATTCGCGCACGGCAGTCTGGTGGGGGTGTTCGCTGGGTTCGACGTTGCCGCCGGGCCAGCTCCAGTAGCCAGGATTGAGGCGGGAGCGCAGGCAGAGAGCACGGCCGGTGGTGTCGGTGAAGAAGAAGCATCCGAACGCGGTCGCGTTCTCGATGGTCTTCACGTACTGCTCGGGCGGCAGCCGGCCCACCAGATCCCCTGGTTGAGCAACAGGCGTCCGGAGACGGCGTTCCGAACCCGACGGGCGGTACGCCCAGGAATCGGGCTGCGACGGACAGTGTCCATTCCATCGTAGGCTCAGGGGTCGTCAACCGGGTTGCACGACCCGATGGCCGATTGGAGACGAGCATGGGGCTCATGGGTCAGGGCGGACCGATGCGGTTGCTGGTGACGGGCGGCGGTACTGGTGGACATACGTATCCGGCGTTGACGGCGGTACGGACGTTGCAGGCGCGGCTGGCCGCGCAGGGGCGGGCGGTGGAGGTGCTGTGGGTGGGCACCGCGGAGGGGCTGGAGGCCCGGGTCGCGCCCGCGGAGGGCATCAGGTTCGCGCCGGTGGCGACGGGCAAGGTCCGGCGTTCGTCGAACCCGTTGAAGATGATCTCCCCGGCGAACGTCCGGGACATGGGCCGGGTGCCGCTGGGCGCGGCCCAGGCCCGGTCGCTGATCGCGGAGTTCAAGCCGGACGTGGTGCTGGCGACGGGCGGGTACGTGGCGGTGCCGGTCGGGCTGGCGGCGCGCTCGTGCGGGGTGCCCCTCGTGGTGCACGAGCAGACGGTGCGGCTCGGGTTGGCGAACAAGGTGCTGGCGCGGGCGGCGACCCGGGTGGCGGTGTCCTCGGAGTCGACTCTGCCGCTGCTGCCGGAGTCTGCGCGGCGCACCGCAGTGGTGACGGGCAATCCGGTGCGGCCGGCGGTGCTGACCGGGCAGGCCGAGAAGGCGGTGTCGGCGCTGGGCCTGTACGGGTTCGAACGCTCGCTGCCGACCGTGTACGTCACGGGTGGTGCGCAGGGTTCGGTGCAGATCAACACTCTGGTGGCGAAGATCCTGCCCTGGCTGCTCGAACACGCCAATGTTGTCCACCAGTGCGGTCCGGCGAACGAGGCGGGTCTGCGCGGGCAGGCCGAGGCGCTGCCGCCGTACCTGGCGGGCCGCTACCTGCTGACCGGCTACATGGGCGCGGAGCTGCCGGACGTGCTGGCCTTGGCGGACGTCGTGGTCAGCCGCAGCGGCGCGGGCACGCTCGCGGAGCTGACCGCGCTCGGCAAGGCGGCGGTGTTCATCCCGCTCGCGTCGTCGGCGGGCAACGAGCAGGCTCACAACGCTTCCCACCTCCAGCAGGCCGGCGCTGCCGTCGCGCTCCTCGGCGACGTCACAGCGGACGGCCTGCGGGAGGTACTGGCCCCGCTGCTGGCGGACTCGCTGCGGCGCGAGGCCATGGCGGCGCGCTCCCGGGAGCACGGCCGCCCGGACGCGGCGGAGCGCCTGGTCGACGTGGTGCTCGCGGCAGCCTCGGGCCGCTGAACCGGAACGGTCCCGGTCCCAGCCCCTACGGACGGGGCTGGGACCGGGACAGCTTGACGTTCGCTCAGTGAAGGTGGAGCGCGGCACCCGCCTCGATGAGCAGGGCGCAGGCGGCGAACTCGGCGGCGGGGCGGCCCATCGGGTCGGGGACGTCGCGGTCGTGGTCGAGGTACAGGCGCATCTCGGTGACGGTGTCGGGACCGGCGATGTCGCGCAGCCGGTTCAGGACGGCGTGGTCCATGGCGAGGACGAGGTCGGCCCAGTCGATCAGCTCGCGGGTGACCTGGGTGGGGCGGTGCTGGGTGAGGTCGTAGCCGAAACGCGCAGGCGGGTCTCTCCATGGGAGCCCGGTGCGCGCCCGGTACAGGATTCCGTTGACCACCCGCCGATGGCTGGTCCACCTGCCGCCCTGCCGTCCGTTCATCGGCAGGTGCGGCTTCAACCGGGCCCACTCGTCCTTGCTCAGATCTCCCCGCCCCATGACCAGAACAACGAGCCGATCATGCGACGGTCACAAGATCCGCCGTGCAGAACCCAGCCCGCGCGTTGGGGCCGGCGGATACCCAGGTGATCCCAGGGCACCCGCGGAGTAGAGTTGCGCGATGCCCGAGCTGAAGCGGTTGGACATCGGCCATGCCGAGGCGGTTTTGACGTTCGAGCTCGCGAACCGCGGCTACTTCGCCGGCGTGATCTCGGATCGCGGCGACGCGTACTTCGACGAGTTCACCGCCCGCTACCGCGCCTTGCTGGCCGAACAGGAAGCCGGCACCTGCGCCTTCTACCTGCTCGTCGCCGAGGACGGCTCGGTGCTGGGCCGCTTCAATCTGTACGACCTGGAGGACGGCGTCGCCGAACTCGGCTACCGCGTCGCGCAGCACGTCGCCGGTCGCGGCGTGGCGACCGAGACCGTCCGGGAGCTGTGCCGGCTCGCGGCGACGCGACACGGGCTGCGAACGCTGCGGGCGGGCGCCGCCCGCGAGAACGCCGCGTCCCAGCGGGTGCTGGTCAAGGCCGGTTTCGTCCCGGTCGGTCCGACCGACCTGGGAGGCAGGCCGGGTACCTGGTTCCAGCGCGACCTGGTGTCACCTGATCCTGGAAACCGCCACCCAGATCACGGTGGGGACAACGAGTGCGGCCGACTCGGTGAGCCCTGACACCGCGTGGACGCCCCCTCGGCACACCCACGTTCGCCAATCCCGGCCTCGAACCCCGGCCCCGGATGAGGACCCTCGCGCGACAGTGGTGAATCGGGCGGCAGAGTCCCGCAGTACGGCTGGGGGTCATCGGAGATCCTCGCCCATGAGTGCGGCGAGGTCGGCGGCGGACAGGTCGTCGAAACCTGCGCCGCGGTGGACCGGGACGGCCTCCCGGACCGGTTCGGGAGGCGGCGCGAGGACCGTGGCGGCGGGGGCCTGGCGGACCGCTTCGGCGAAGTCGGCGAGTACCGGTGCCTCGAAGACCGTCCGGACGGGCAGTTCGCGGCCCATCGACTCGCGGATCGCCGCGGTCACCCGGACCGCGAGCAGGGAGTGTCCTCCGAGGTCGAAGAAGTCGTCGGCCAGGCCGATCCGCGCCACCCCGAGGACGCTGCTCCAGATCTCGGTGACCGCCTGCTCGGTTGCGTCCCGGGGCGCGAGAAGCGCGGTCGAGCCGGTGGACCAGTCGGGTGCGGGAAGGGCGGCCTGGTCGAGCTTGCCGTTGGTGGTCAGCGGCAGGGCGTCCAGGGTGACGAACGCCTCCGGGACCATGTACTCCGGCAGCCGCTCGCGCAGGTACGAGCGCAGCTGTGGGACGAGACGTCGGGCGGTGCGGCCGCGCTGCGGGTCGTTCGCCCAGTGCGGCCAGGGGGCGCTCCCTCCTGCCGGCAGGTCCACAGCGGTGCCGTCGGCGGGCAGGAAGGCGGCGTCGAAGCGGCCTTCCGGATCGCCGGCGGCCCAGCTGAGCCGCACGACGTAGCCGAGTGAGGTGCCGAGGTCGTGGACGTCCTGCGGATCGAGGGCCGTCTCGTTCGGGCGTTCCTCGCCGCGCAGTGCGCCGGCGGTACGGGCCTGCGCGTGGACCCGGGCGTTGGGGATGCCGGTGACCACCAGGGGGGAACCGTCTAGGAGTTGACGCAGGTCGCCGCCCGGCCAGGGCAGGCTCGGGACCGGGTCCGCGCGCGGGGTGTCCAGGTGCAGCACCGCGTCGTAGCGGTAGCGGGTCATCTCGTTGCGGTCGCGGCCCGGCTTGAGCAGCACCTCGATCCGGCCGATCCGGGGGATCTCGCTGCGCAGCGCCGCGAAGAACCGCGGGTCGAGGAGCAGTTCGTCCTCCTGTCGGACGGCCTGGCGCACCTGGCGCCCGAGCTCGTCCTCGGCCGCGTCCGCGGGAAGGCGGGGCTGCAGCACGGACACCTGGAAGGCGTCCAGTAGCCCCAGGTGCCGCACGTCGCCGACCACGATCCGCCCGCCGGGCGCCAGCAGCCCGGCCGCCTTGGTGAGGGCCTCGACCAGATAGCCGGCGCTCGGCAGGTACTGGGCGACCGAGTTGACGATGACCGTGTCGAAGGACCCGGCCGTCAGGTCGTCCAGCTCGTGGCCGGCCCGACGCAGCAGCCGGACGTGCTCCCAGTCCTCGGGCAGGTGCCGGCGCACGTGGGCGACGGCGCTGTCGGACAGGTCGAGGCCGGTGTACTGCTCGCAGTCGCCGGCCAGGCGGAACAGCAGCAGCCCGGTGCCGCTGCCGATTTCCAGGATGCGCCGCGGGCGCTCGCGGCGGACCAGCTCGACAGTGTCCTCGAGCCAGCGCCGCATCTCCTCGGCGGGGATCGGCTCGCCGGTGTAACTGCTGCTCCAACCACGGATGTTGAAGGTCGGATCGGCGTCGCCGACCTGCTCGTACTGGTCGTAGGCGGTGTCGAAGACGGTGCGCCACTGGGCGATCTGCTCGGTGTCCGCGCTGCCCGCGCTCTGCTCGGCGACCTCGTCCGGGACCAGGTAGGCCACCAGGCCGGTGTCGCCGCCGGGTGTCCGCCGGGCGAGCACCGCCGTGTGCCGGACCCCGCAGTGCGCGCCCAACTCGGCCTCGATCTCTCCGAGTTCCACTCGGTGCCCGCGGATCTTGACCTGCTGGTCGAGCCGGCCCAGGTACTCCAGGCTGCCGCCCGGCAGCCGCCGTGCCAGGTCGCCGCTGCGGTAGAGCCGCTCGCCGTCGCCGCTCGGGGCCGGGACGAAGCGCTCGGCGGTCAGGCCGGGCCGGCCGAGGTATCCGCGCGCCAAACCCGGTCCGCCGACGCACAGTTCACCGGGCACCCCGGGCGGCACGGGCTCGCCGCGCCGGTCCAGCAGGTGGACGGCGAGGTCGGCCAGTGGACGGCCGATCACGCTGCCGGCGGTGGCGATGTCCTGCGGGCCCAGCCGGTGCGCGGTGACGTGCACGGTGGTCTCGGTGATCCCGTACATGTTGACCAGCTGCGGAGCGTCCGGGTGCCGCTCGACCCAGGTTCGCAGGGTCCCCGGATCCAGGGCCTCACCCCCGAAGACGACGTGACGCAGTGCCAGCGGGCCGCCGGCCTGGGCGTCGGCATCGGTGAACTGCCGGAAGGCGGTGGGCGTCTGGCTGAGCACGGTGACGCCCTCGGCGCGCACCAGGGCATGGAAGGCAGCCGGGTTGCGCCGGGTCTCCTGCGGCACCACGGCGATCCGGCCGCCGTGCAGCAGAGCGCCCCAGATCTCCCAGACCGAGAAGTCGAAGGCCGCCGAGTGGGAGAGCGACCAGACGTCGTCGGGACCGAAGGAGAGGTCCTCGGCGGCGGCGTCGAAGAGCCGCAGCACATTGGCGTGGGTCAGCAGCGCACCCTTGGGATGGCCGGTGGTGCCGGAGGTGTAGATCACGTACGCCAGGTGGTCCGGCCCGACGGCAGCGGGCTCCAGCGGCTCGTGGGAGGCGGCCGCGTCGGCGGCCAGTACCGGCAGTCCGGCCGCCAGATGGGCGTGCTCAGGGTCGGCGACCAGGGCCGCCGCGCCCGAGTCGGCCAGCGTGAACGCCAGTCGCTCCGCTGGATGGCGCGGGTCCAGCGGGACGTACGCGCCGCCGCTCTTCAGGATGCCGAGGATGCCGACGACCAGCCGTGCCGACGGTTCGACGCAGATCGCCACCCGGGTCTCCGGGCCCACCCCGAGGGCGCGCAGCCGCCCCGCCAGCTGGTCCGAACGGCGGTCCAGCTCGGCGTAGCTGAGCCGCTCCTCGCCGCAACCGACCGCGATCGCCCCGGGCCGCAGCCGGACCTGCTCGGCAAAGGCCGCCGGCAGGCTGCGCGGCACCGGCCGGGTGACGCGTCGGGCGCCGCCGTCGGCCAGTAGCGTGTCGCGCTCCTGCGCCGTCAGCAGTGGCAACGCGTCCAGCCTGGTGTCCGGCGCGGCGGCGGCCGCACGCAGCAACACCAGCCACTGGGCGAGGAACTGGCGCACGGTCCGTTCGTCGAACAGCTCGGTGCTGTAGTCGGCGAAGCCGGTGAGCCCCTGCGGCGTCTCGGTGACCTGGAGGTGCAGGTCGAACTTGGCGGTGCCGGTGTCGACGGCGGTGACCTCCATCCGCAGTCCGGGCAGTTCGATCCGGGCCTGTGGGGTGTTCTGCAGCACCAGCAGCAGGTTGGCGAACGGCGTCCGCCCGTTGGCCTCGCGGTCGGGTCGGGCCTGCTCCACCATCCGCTCGAACGGCACGTCCTGGTGCTGGTAGCCGGCCACCGCCGACTCCCGTACCCGGCTGAGGAGTTCTCGGAAGGTCGGGTTGCCGGAGAGGTCGGTGCGCAGCGGCAGCATGTTGACGAAGAAGCCGATCAGGTCCTCGGTCTGCGGGTGGTTGCGGTTGGCTACCGGCGAGCCGACCACGAGGTCGGTCTGGCCGCTCCAGCGGTGTGCCACGGCGGTGAAACCGGCCAGCAGGGCCATGTAGAGGGTCGCGTCCTGCTGGCGGGCGAGTGCGCCGAGCCGTTCGGCGAGGTCGCCGTGCAGCTCCCAGGGGAAGGACGCGCCGGCGAAGGTCTTACGGGCCGTGTGCGGGCGGTCGCCGGGCAGCTCGACGGCGGTGGGGGCGCCGGCCAGGTGCTCGTGCCAGTACGCCAGTTGGCCGTCCAGCAGCTCGCCCGAGACCCGCTCGTGCTGCCAGAGTGCGAAGTCCGCGTACTGGATGGGAAGTTCTGGCAGTTCTGCGGCCTCCGGCAAGTAGTAGTGGGCCAGTTCGCGGATCAGAATGGCCAGCGACCAGCCGTCGGCCACGATGTGGTGGATGGTGAGCAGCAGCAGGTGCTCCTCGACGCCGAGTCGGACCAGCCGGCCGCGCAGCAGGGGCCCGGCGGTGAGGTCGAACGGGCGACGGGCCTCCTCCTCGGTCAGCTCGGCGACCGCGGTGTGCCGCTCCTTCGCGCCGATCCCGGTCAGGTCGGTGAGCGGCAGCCGGACGTCGAGACGGGGGTGGACGAGTTGCTCGGGGCGGCCGTCCTCGGCGGTGAAGGTGGTACGCAGCGCCTCGTGCCGGGCCACTACCCGGTTCATCGCCCGCTCCATCGCCCCGGTGTCCAGCCGACCGGTCAGCCGGATCGTGCACGCGATGCTGTACAACGGGCTGGGTCCGGTGAACTGCTCGACGAACCACAGTCGTTGCTGTGCGAAGGAGAGCGGCAGCCGGGCGCCGTCGGGGCGCGGCGCGATGGCGTCGGCCAGGGCCTCGGCGCGGACGAGGCCCTGCCGCTGGAGCAGCTTGGCGAGGAGGCGGCGCTTGTCGGTCGAGAGCGCGGCGCTGCGGGGTGACTGGCTCATGAGGTGTCCCGGGCTAGGGAGGGTCGGGAAGGCAGGTGCGGCAGTGGGCGGCGGCGGTCCCAGTCGGTGGTGCGGACGGGTTGTGCGGACAGTGGTGCGGACGGCGCTACGGACGCGGGCCCGGCGGCGTGGGTGGTCCGACGACGGCCGAGGTGCTGGTTCTGCCCAGCCAGCAGCCGAGCAGGGCCTGCACCGACGCGAGGAGCAGAGTGACCACGACGAGCAGTGAGGCCATGGGTGGCAGGCCGGCCAGGGCGGCCACGCTCCGGGCCGTGGCCCCGACGGGTTGACCGGTTGCGGCGCGCAGCAGCAGCGGGGCGCCCCAGCCGCCGACTGCGAGCAGCACGCTGAACCCGGCGGCGATACGAGCGCGCCGGCCCTGCAGCCTGGTCAGGACACCGAGGCCGAGCCCGCCGAGAAAGGGCAGGTACCACAGTTCCCACGCCGAGCCGAGCGCGACCAGCGTGCTGCCGCCGAGGAGGGCCGCAAGGAGCAGAAAGGGCCGGTGACGGGCTGCTCCGGCTGCGCCGGGTACGGGGGTGACTGCGGGGGCGGCTTCGGGTGCCGCCGCGAGTCGAGTGTCGGTCATGAGGGGTTCATCCTCCCGGGCGCAGGGTCCACACGATGGTGGAGTCGGGTTGGTCAGCGGCCATCCGTAGCGGGAGCAGACGCCCGTCCCACCAGTACGGGATGAGGTTCCGGTACCAGGGGGAGGCCGGGTTCTCGCTCTGCCCGCCGGGGTAGACGGCCTGTGCCTCGGCGGTCTGCGGGCCGGTCCAGTCGACGATCATTCGCCAGCTCGGCCCGAACGAGGACTTCATTCCACCGTCGGCGGCGTTGACCGTCCACGGGTCGCCGGCGGCCGGATCGGGTCCGTATCCCAGCGCGTCCACCCCGGTGAGCGAAGGGATCTGCCGGGTGTGCAGCTTCCCCCACGACCAGGTGGCCGGGTCGGCGCCCAGTTGGGTGGAGAGCTTGGACACTGCCCGGGTGAAGGCGGCGCGCATCGTGGTGGTCGCGCTGCCCGACGCGGCACCGGGTGGGGTGAAGGCCGCGTTGTTCGGATCGTGCAGCGTCCATGCCTCGAGGTCCTCGTCGAGGGCGGGCAGGTTGGTGGAGACCTTCAGTGCCCGGTCCTGGCTCACGGGGACCTTCGCGGCATCCCACCAGGGTTGGAAGACCGTGGACAGGTACTCGGTCCAGAAGGTCCACCAGACGGTCGCGCCGGTGGAGGAGGCCGTCATCGAGCAGTTCCAGTTCGCGAGCTGGTCGAGCGCCCGCTGCTGCGTCGGGTCCAACCGGCCACCGCCCAGGGCGGCCTTCAGCCGCGGGACGATCAGCGTGGCCAGCTGGTCCGTCACATCGTTCTGCAGCGTGCTGAAGTCGGCGGCCGTCATGGCCGAGTGGCTCTCCAGGTACTGGTAGATCCGGTCGGCCCGGTAGCCGTTGTCGAAGGCGTCCAGGCTGGTGCCGATGTAGTAGGGGTAGTCGGGTCCGACCGGACGCTGGTTGGCGGTCGCCAGGACGTGTCCGGGCGGATTGACGACCTGCGGCGCGGCAGCGGACGGAATGGTGCCGACGATGTCGTTCTCGCCGGTCCCGGCCAGCGGAAGCCAGGGGTCGCCGGCCGCGGTGAGCGGGAAGTAGCCGGCGGCGAGCAGCCCGATGTTGCCGCCGTCGTCCGCATAGGTGAAGTTCAGCGTCGGGGCGTGCCAGTCGGCCACGGCGCTGCGGAACTGCTGGGAGTCGGATGCCTTGTCGATGGCGAGGATCACCGCCATGTCCGGGGAGGGGATGTTGCCCATCCAGTCGACCGAAGTCGTCTGCCCCGCCTGCGTCATGACGGGGCCGTGCACGGTCAGATCGACGGTGAAGGGGATGTCGGCGCCACCGTGGACCGGGATGGTGTAGTGCGCCTGCCGCATCGCGCGCCAGGCACCGTTCCAGTAGTACTGACCGGGACGGTCGGGGCTGGTCTGCTCGGTGTAGAAGACGGTGGACTGGTTCTGCACATCGGTGAGCGACCAGGAGATGTGCTTGTTGCGACCGATCAGGATGCCGGGAAGTCCGGCCAGGCTGGCGCCGGTGACATCGGTGTCGGGTGAGGAGAGTGCCATCTGGTACCAGTACGACGGAAGGGTCAGCGGGAGGTGCGGGTCGCCTGCGAGGATGGCTCGGCCACCGGCGACGGCGGGTCCGTTGGCGGCCCACGCATTGCTGTCCGGGAAGGCGTGGACCGGGGTGGCGGGCAGGCTCTGCAGGCTGCCCAGGATGTCCGTGGCGGCTTCGCCCGCGGACTGGGCCGTGCCGGCGCCGACCGCGCCGGAGCCGGCGGTCGCGGCGGGGACGGCCGCGTTGGCGTTCGCCGAGGCTGCGAGCGGGGTGATGCCCAGGTTCCGGTACGGGCCCGGGTCGTAGGGGTGCTGGTCGTCCGGGGCGGTTACCGGGAACCACGTCCTGGTGTGTTCGCTGCCGAGCGACTGGTTGAGGAGCGCGTAGTCGAGAGGGGTGGTCGTGTAGTCCATGCTCTGCGTCAGCAGCTCCTGGATCACCAGGCTGTCGACCGGTGTCCAGTCCCCGGGGTAGACGCCGGCGAGGGTGAACTCCGCGGGCCACTCCTTGGACCGACGGAGTTCGCCGAGGCGGACGTTGACCCCTTGGGCGAACGCGGTCAGGGCCTCGTGGGCCGGGCTCCCGGGCGGCGTCGCGGCCCACTGCGCCTGGGCCGTGCGGAGCAGCCCGCTCTGCAGTTCGAACTTGTCGGATTTGACCGCTCCGGGGCCGGCGAGTTCGGCGAGCCGTCCTGAGGCCATCCGCCGCTCGAGGTCGAGCTGGCCGATCCGGAAGCTTGCCTGGACGTATCCCTGGGCCCGGAAGAGGTCCTGGTCGGAGGAGGCGCGCAGGGCGGGCACGCCGTTGGTGTCGAAGGACACCTGCACCGGCTTGCCCAGACCGTTCAGCCGGATGTTCTGCGAGCGCGGCAACTCTGCGCCGGCCGCGGCGTTCCACACCCCCGAGCCGGGGTTGAGTGCGCTCCCGAGAGCCGGGACCGGACCTGCGCCCAGCGCGAAGAAGGTCAGCACGAGGAGGGAGACGGCCGTGGCGATCACCGGTCGTCGGACTCTGCGTATGCTCGTCAGCACATTGACTCCAGAAGGTGGCGGGATGCTGGGGGACGGGGGTTGTCTGTCAGGTTGATGCCAGGTCAGCGGCAGGAGCTCCAGGGCCGGACAGGCTCAGCGGCGGACCAACCGGGCGAGCCCGCGCCAGGCGGCCAGGGCGCCCACGGCGACATCCAGGCCGCACAGGCGCAGGAGTCTCTCCTGTTTCCGCGCCGAGGCCACGCAGTCGGCGTAGGGGATCGACGAATGGGCGATCCGGGAGTACAGCGGACGGATCCGGTTTCCGGTCAGCCGGCTCAGGGTGAGGAGCAGGTCCTTCCGGGCGGTCACCGAACGACGGAGCACGGTGTCCCGCAGCTCGTCGAAGTTCGCGATGGAGAGATCCGCGAGCACGTCCGTGTGCGGGCGGCGGAGCCGTTGGTAGCACGCGAAGGCGGCTTCGAGGTCGCTGCCGCTGCCGGCGAGGCAGTCGTCGAGCATGATGCAGTCCTCGAAGCCGGCGTTCATGCCCTGCCCGTAGAAGGGGATGACGCTGTGGCAGGCGTCGCCGATCAGAACCGCCTTGTCCCGGTAGTACCAGCTCGACGTCTTCGTGGTCTGGAATGCCGAAGGAGGCACGGCCAGGAAGTCCCGGGCCAGCTCGGGAAGAAAGCCCGCGATATCCGGGAACGAGGACCGGAAGAAGGATTCCACCTCGGCGGCGGACCGCAGCGCGGCGAAGCTGCTCTCGCCTTCCTCCGGCAGCACGCAGACGCCGTTGAAGGAGCCGTCCTGACTCGGCAGCGCAAACATCATGTGGTTTCCGCGCGGCCAGACATGCAGACTGCTCGGGCTGAGGCCGGCGGCCGCGGCGGCCTCCGCGCTGATGCCGATCTCGCGGTACCGCCACGGCACGAACTGCTGGCTGTAGTCCACGAACCGGCCCCGATGCATGAGGCGGCGCACGGTCGAGTGCGCACCGTCCGCGCCGATGACCAGGTCGGCCCGCACGGTGTGCCGGGCATCGGTCCCGGTGTCGTGGAAGTCCACGGTGCCCGCCGCCAGATCCAGTCCCTCGCACCGCTGGCGGAAGTGCAGAGTGACCCCGGGCTCCGCCGCGGCCGCGTCCAGGAGATAGTTGGTCAGTTCGTTCCGGGAGACCGCGTACAGCTGCTCCTCGTCCCGGATGCCGTACCGGGTGTGGCTGACGGGCCCTGACCGGCGGTGTACGGCCCGGCTGGCGAGCGGAGTGCAGAGCTTCTTCTTGACCTCCTCCTCGAGGTCGGCCCGGCGGAGCGCGGAGAAGCCTCGGGTGGCGATCGTGAGATTGATCGAGCGGCCGGCGGCCGTGGACTCACGGCGCGGATCGGGACGCATTTCGTAGAGGTTGACGGTATGGCCGCGCCGAGCCAGAAGAAGTGCCATCAAAGGGCCGTTGAGACCGCCCCCTATGATTACCGAATTGAATTCAGTGGATGCCAACGGAATGCCTCCATAGTATTCCCTTGCCTCGATTCCTGGCATTGCGCGGCAGAAGAACGGTCCAGGTTCCCCGGGCCTTCGGTCGCCGACGCGACCTCGGGACGACTCTAGGGCGGCAACGGGACGGTGTCCACGATTCCGTGCGCTTTCTGCTTCATTCGAAAGGAATTCAGTGGATCGCCAGAGAATGGCCAGAAGTATTCCAGTGAATTACAGTCCGTTCGTCGGCGGATTGGCCGTCGGGCTGCCTGCGGGAGCACGGGGTCGAGCCGGCCCGGTATTCATGGTCGTCCGACCGTCTCCGGAAGCGGATCCGTCCGCAGGGCGGGGGATCGGCCGAAGGAGACGGCGGAGAGGGCCAGGACCGCGCCGCAGATGCCGAGCAGCAGCCCGGTGCCGTGACCGGGGCCGACTCCGATGAGACGGCCCACCGTGCCGGTCAGGGCGCCGCCGGGACGGAGCATGGGTTCGAAGACATGTTGCGCGAGCGGCGCGGCGAGCAGACAGGCCGCCGGCATGCAGCTCTGACTCAGCATCCGACGGGTGGAGAACACCCGTCCGTGCCAGGCCGGGTCGACCGTCTCCTGCCAGATGGTCTGCGCGACCGAGTTCAGCACCGGCAGGCCGCAGAAGAAGGCGAAGGCCGCGACGATGATGGTGGGCCCGCGCGGAACGAACCCCCCGACGATGACGGCGACGCCGGTCACCACGGTGGCACCGCCGATCCACCGCGCCGGGTGCGGCGTCCTCGGCAGGACGGACATGGCCACGCTGCCGGCGATCAGGCCCGCACCGCCGCTCGCCGCGACGGTGGCCAGCAGTCCGGTCGCGCCGAAGGGGCTGGCCGAGAGGATCAACGGCACCATGAGCACGTCGACAGCCGCCGTGACGACGCTCTGCACCATGGAGAGGGCCAGCAGGGCACGGAGTTTCGGGCTGTCGGCTATCACCTGCCAGCCGCCTCTGCGCGCCGGAGCGTCCGGGGGCGGTGCGGCGGCCGTCTCGGGCGGACGCTCGTGCCGGAGCGTGGCCAGCAGGGTGGCGGCCCCCACGAGTGAGGAGGCCACATCCAGCACCAGGACGGTGGCCAGACCGGGGCCGGCGAGCAGGCCGGCGGCGAGCAGCGGCGCGGTCGCCTGCGCCGCGCCCAGCACGAGCTGGACCATCGCCGTCGCAGTGTGGCGGCGGGCCGGTTTCACCAGTGTGCACACCAGTGCGGTCAGGGCCGGCCATGTAACAGCGCCGATCAGTGAGTTGGCCACCTCCGTGGCGTAGATCCACGGTATGGCCAGGTGGCCGGCCAGCAGGGCCACCGCCAGCAGTCCCATGGTGAGGGCTGCCGCGGCGTCGGCGCCCGCCATCACCAGAGTGCGCCGGTAGCGGTCGATCAGCCGTCCCGCGTGCGGGGCCGCGAGGATGCCCGGCAGGTAGCCGCAGAGCAGGGCCGCCGCGAACTGGGTGGTCGAGCCGGTCCGCTGAAAGATCCACAGGCTGAGGCAGAAGGCGCTGGCGCTGCTGCCCAGCACCGTCAGGGCGCGCCCCGCCCACACCAGGAGGAACGGCTTCACGACGTGCCTGCCGGGCGCAGGTCCGCCAGGAGTCCGGTGATCCTCGGCCCGAACGCGGCCAGTGCCCTGGCGGACATGAGGTCGGTATGCGGGAAGTCGACCGGGTGGACCGTCAGGCCGCGGCGGATGAAAGGGGCCCAGTCGGGACCCCGCCCGTCCGGAGCGGACAGCGCCCGGATGAGAACGGCGTCGAGGTCGACGGACGGCGGCCGGTATCCGGTGAGCAGCCGCAGGTTGTTGGCCGTCACCGCGAGCAGCGCTGCCTCCGAGCCTCCCAGGTCCTGCGGGTCCAGGACCGGCTCGTCACGCCTGTCGGTCACGGCCGGCACACCGGGGAACGCGTCCAGCAGGACCAGCGACTCCACCCGCTCGCCGCGGTCGAGGAGCCGGGCGGCGAGCAACTGGGCCACCGTGCCGCCGAACGACCAACCGAGGAGGCGGTACGGGCCCTCGGGTTGGATCCGCCGGATCTCCCGGAGGTAGTCCTCGGCGGCCTCCTCGATCGACTCCGGAAGCGGGTCGTCACCGTTGATCCCGCGGGCCTGGAGGGCGTACACCGGGATGCCCGCGGGCACGTACTCGACCAGCGGGGAGTAGCACCAGCCGAGCCCGGTTCCAGGGGGCAGCAGGAACAGCGGCCGTTGGTCCCCGTCGGCGCGCAGGGTGATGACCGGTGCGAGTTGCCCGTCGTCCGTCGGGGCGTCGAGCAGCCGGGCCGCCCCCGCGGGCGTGGGGGTCTCGAAGAGCGCGCGCAGCGGGAGAGTCGCGCCCAGTACGGTGCGGATGCGGGCGGTCAGGCGGATGGCGAGCAGGGAGTGGCCGCCCAGGTCGAAGAAGTCGTCGTCCGGGCCGACGGCGTCGAGGCCGAGGACTTCGGCGAAGATGCCGCAGAGGATCTCCTCCTCGGGTGTGCGCGGGGTGCGGCCGGCCCGGGTGGTGCGGTAGTCGGGAACGGGCAGGGCCCCGCGGTCGAGCTTGCCGTTGGAGGTCAGCGGGAGGGCGTCGAGCGTGACGACGGCGGAGGGCAGCATGTAGGAGGGCAGCCGGTCGCCGAGGGCGTCCGTGTCCACCTGCCGGCCCGGGGCCGAAACCACGTACCCGACGAGCTTCTTGTCTCCCGGCCGGTCCTCGCGGGCGATCACGACGCACTGGCTGACGCCGGGGCAGTCGGCCAGGGCAGCCTCGACCTCGCCGAGTTCGACGCGGAATCCTCGGATCTTGACCTGCTCGTCGTCGCGGCCGACGAAGTCGAGCAGGCCGTCGGTGGTCCAGCGGACGGTGTCGCCGGTGCGGTACATCCTCCCCCCGCCCCCCTTCTCGGCGGGGCCGTACGGGTCGGGGAGGAAGCGGTCGGCGGTCATACCGGGCAGGCCCAGGTAGCCCCGGGCCAGGCCGGCGCCCGCAAGGTACAGCTCCCCGGCCACCCCGGGCGGCACCGGCCGCAGCCACTGGTCCAACACGTAGGCCCGGACACCGTCCATCGGCCGACCCATCAGTACCGTGGCTGCCGCCGGGTCCTGGGCCCGCAGGACATGCTGGGTGGAGAAGAGTGTCGTCTCGGTCGGCCCGTAGGTGGGCCGCACGACGGTGCCCGGGCAGGCGTCGAGCAGCCTCTTCACCGCCGTCGCGGAGATGACGTCACCACCCGTGAGCACCTCGCGCAGGCCCGCGAACGCCTCAGGTCGCTCCTCGGCCAGGACCCGGAAGAGGCCGGCGGCCATCAGCACGCTGGTCAGCCCCTGTTCGGAGATCAGCCGGGCGAGCGTCGGCGGCTCCAGGTCTCCGGGCGGGGCAACGACGATTCGCCCTCCGGTGAGCAGTGGCACCCACAGCTCGTAGGTGGAGGAGTCGAAGGAGGTCGGAGAGTGCAGCAGGATGCGCGTCTCCTGCCGATCGGCCCAGCACCGGTCCAAGGCGAACGCCGCCACGTCGCGGTGGGTGATCTCGATCCCCTTGGGCTTCCCCGTCGAGCCTGAGGTGAACATCACGTAGGCCAGCTGGTCCGGGTGGACCGCGACGGCGGGTGCCACGGAGGAGGGGTGACAGTGCGTCCGGTCCACCGTCACGACATGGGTGGTGACCGCCGGCAGCGCGTCGAGCACGGGGTAGTCCTGGGAGGCGGAGTCCGTCAGCAGCACCGCGGACCCGGTCTCGGCCAGCACCGAGGCCATCCGGTTCGCCGGGGCGCGAAGGTCCAAGGGCACATACGCACCGCCGGCCTTGACGATCGCCAGGATCGACACCACCAGGTCGACCGACCGCTGCTGCAGCACGGCCACCCGGCTCTCCGCCGTGACACCCAGCTCGATCAGCCGGCGGGCCAAGCCGTTCGACCGCTCGTCCAGGTCCCGGTAGCTCACCCGGGTGTCCTCGAAGGCGACCGCCACGGCCTGCGGGGTCCGCTCCACCTGGTTGCGGAACAACTCGGTCAGGGTCACGGCCGCAGCCGTGTCCGCGGGCCCCTGCCAACGCGTGAGGAGCTGCTCGCGCTCCTCGGCGGTGAGGATCTCGGCTTCGCCCACCCGCCGGTCGGGTTCCCGCGCCCACGCGGCCAACAGCCGCTGCAGCCGCTCGGCCAGGACCGCGACAGCCCCCGGTTCGAACAAGTCGGCCGTGAACTCCACCGCCCCTTCGAGGCCGTCGGGCTCGCCCTCGGCGGTGAACGCCTCGGCGAAGGTGAAGGAGAGGTCGAACTTCGCGGCGCCGGCCGGAGCCTCGGCCGCCTCGACCGTCAACCCGTCGAGGGACAGCGCCGCCGCCGCGTTGTTCTGGAGCGCGAGGGCGACCTGGAACAGGGGATGGCGGCCTGCGGAGCGGGCGGGGTTGAGCTCCTCGACGATGCGCTCGAAGGGGATGTCCTGGTGTGCGTGCGCGTCCAGGGCCACGGTGCGAGCGCGGCGCAGCAGGGTGCGGAAGCTCGGATCGCCGGAGACGTCGGTGCGCAGGACGAGAGTGTTGACGAAGAAGCCGACCAGCTGGTCCAGCGCCTCCTCGGTGCGGCCCGCGACGACCGTGCCCAGCGGGATGTCCGTTCCGGCGCCGGTCCGTGACAGCAGGGCGGCCAGGCCGGACTGCAGGGTCATGAAGAGTGTTGCCCGCTCGGTGCGGGCCAGTGCCACCAGGCGCCGGTGGGTCTCGGGATCCACCCGGAAGGTCTCGGTACCGCCGGGGTGGATCGAGCCCCGCCGGACCTGAGCGAGCATCAGCTCCTGCGGCATTCCGGCCAGGGTCTCGCGCCAGTACTGCAGCTGGCCCGAGGAGAGGCTGTCGGAAGCCTCTTCGTCGCCCAGCAGTTCCCGCTGCCACAGGGCGTAGTCCGGGTACTGCACCGGAAGCGGGGTCCACTGCGGCGCCAGACCACGCAAGCGCGTGGAGTACGCCACGGAGAGGTCCTGGCACAGCGGCGCCGTCGACCAGCCGTCAGCGGCGATGTGGTGCAGCAGCAGGACGGCGGTGGTCTGCTCCGGCCCGGTCCTGAACAACCAGGCCCGGATGGGGAGTTCGCGGGACAGATCGAAGGCGTGACCGGCGGCGTCGGCCAGTAGTCCGGCCAGCTCCTGCTCGGTGGTGTCGACGACCTCCAGGCGGGGTCGTGCCTCCTCGGCCCGCAACACCTGCTGGACAGGGGCTCCGGCCACCTCGGGGAAGAGGGTGCGCAGGCTCTCGTGCCGCCCGACCACGTCGGCCAGCGCGGCCTCGAAGGCAGGGAGGTCGAGCCTTCCCGACAGGCGCAGCACGGCGGGGATGTTGTACGTCCGCCCGGGCCCCGCGAGGCGGTCCAGGAACCACAGCCGCTGCTGGGCGAACGACAGCGGGACCGCCTCGGGACGGGCGGTGGGGCGAAGGACCGGCCGGGCGGCCAGGACCGCGTCGGTTGCCTCCAGGGCGGCGGCCAGACCGGCCGGGGTGGGGGCTTCGAACAGGGTGTGCAGGGGGAGTTCGGCGCCCAGGGCGGTGCGGAGGCGTGCCATCAGACGGGTGGCGAGCAGAGAGTGGCCGCCCAGGTCGAAGAAGCTGTCGTCGGGGCCGACGGCGTCGAGGCCGAGGGTATCGGCGAAGACGCCGCAGATGATCTCCTCCAGGGGGCCGCGCGGCGCGCGGCCGGCGTGAGTGCCGCGGTACCGGGGTGCGGGCAGGGCCTTGCGATCGAGCTTGCCGTTGGGGGTCAGCGGGATGGCGTCGAGCAAGACGAGGGCGGAGGGGATCATGTGGGCGGGCAACCGGTCACCGAGGGTGCCGGTCTCGGGCTGCCGCCCGGCAGCGGGGACCACGTATCCGACCAGGCGCTTGTCCCCGGGAGTGTCCTCGCGGGCGATCACCACGCACTGGCTGACGCCGGGGCAGTCGGCCAGAGCCGACTCGACCTCGCCCGGTTCGATCCGGAAACCGCGGATCTTGACCTGCTCGTCGCCGCGGCCGACGTAGTCGAGCAGGCCGTCGGTGGTCCAGCGGACGGTGTCGCCGGTGCGGTACATCCGCGTGCCGGGCGGGCCGAAGGGGTCGGGCAGAAAGCGTTCCGCTGTCAGTGCGGGGCGGTTCAGGTAGCCGCGGGCCAGGCCGGCGCCCGCCAGGTACAGTTCCCCGGCCACCCCGGGCGGCACCTGGCGCAGCCACTCGTCCAGTACGTGGGCACGAGTGTTGTGCACCGGCCTGCCGATGGGCGCCGCGGTGGGCCAGTCCCCGTTCGCGGGCAGTGTGTAGGAGGTGGCCACATGGGTCTCGGTGGGACCGTAGTGATTGTGCAGCCGCCAGCCGTCGCGCCGATGGGCCTGCCGCACACGGCTGTTGAGCATGAGTGCCTCACCTGCCTGGGCCACGTCGGTGAGGGCAGGCAGTCCGCCGCCGGCCTGCGCCGCCTCGAAGAGCGAGTCCAGGACCAGGTGGGGCGCGTACAGCTCGTTCACCTCGTGCCGGCGCAGCCAGTCGGCGAACGCCGCGGAGTCACGGCGGGTCGCGTCGTCGGGTACGACCAGGCACTTGCCGTGCAGGAGGGCCGAGAGGACCTCCTGCACGGACACGTCGAAGCTCAGCGCGGTGAACTGTGCGACTCGCGCCCCGGGGCCGGCACCCGGCACCGCCCGCGCGTGCCAGGCCAGCAGATTGGTCATCGCCCCGCCCGGCATGACCACGCCCTTGGGGCGGCCGGTGGAGCCGGAGGTGAAGATGACGTAGGCCGGGTGCGCCGGCCGCAGCGGCGCGGTGCGCTCCGGATCGGTGAGGTCCGTCGCGGGATACCGGTCGAGGTGGTCGAGCCGGTCGAGCACCAGGACGGTGGCGGCGTCCGTGCACTCGGGGGGCAGCCGGCGCGCGATGTCCGCGGTGGTCACCAGGAGGCGGGGAGCGGCGTCGGCCACCATGTCGACGAGTCGACGGGCGGGGTAGTCGGGATCGAGCGGGACGTAGGCGGCGCCTGCCTTCAGCACGGCGAGCAGCGCCACGGCCATGTCGGTGGAGCGGGGGACGGCGAGTGCGACGAGGCTCTCGGGTCCTGCGCCGTGTTCGACCAGGAGCCGGGCGAGCCGGTTGGCGCGTGCGTTCAGTTCGGCATAGCGGAGCTCGACGCCCGCGGCCGATACGGCGGTGGCCTGCGGTGTGCGCGCGACCTGCTGCTCGAAGAGCGCCGGCAGGGTGTCCCCGCCGAGCGACCTACCGGTGTCGTTCCAGTCGTGCAGGAGCCGGTCGCGTTCGGCCGGTTCGAGGATGTGCAGCTCTCCGATGGGGCGGTCAGGGGCGTCGGCCGCGTGGGTCAGCAGCCGGACCAGCCGGGCGCCCAGGACCTGGATGGTGGCCCGGTCGAACAGCGCGGTGGCGAACTCGACGGTGCAGTCCATGCCTTCGGGCGCACCGTCGGTCCGGTGCCGCTCGGCGAACGAGAAGAACAGGTCGACCTTGGCGGTGCCGGTCGTCGCATCCACCGGACGGGCGGCGAGCCCGTGCAGTCGCAGGTCGCCGCGCTGGTCGCTCTGCAGGGTGACCATCACCTGGAACAGGGGGTGGCGTGACAGCGACCGGGTCGGGTTGAGGACCTCCACCAGCCGTTCGAAGGGGACGTCCTGGTTGGCGTAGGCCGCCAGATCGGTCTCCCGGACCCGGCCGAGCAGCTCCAGGAAGGAGGGGTCACCCGAGGTGTCGGTCCGCAGCACGAGGGTGTTGAGGAAGAAGCCGACCAGGTGCTCCATGGCCTCGTCGGTGCGACCGGCGATCGGGCTGCCCAGCGCGATGTCGGTGCCCGCGCCGAGCCTGGTCAGCAGTGCCGCCACGGCGGCCTGCGCGACCATGAAGAGGCTCGTTCCGGTCTGCCGCGCCAGGGCGGCCAGCCGCTCGTGGACCTCGGCGGGGAGGCGGAACGGGACGTGGTCGCCGCCGTGGTCGGCGGTGTCGGGGCGCGGCCGGTCGGCGGGCAGCTCCAACTGGTCGGGCAGGCCGGTGAGGTTGCCGCGCCAGAAGTCGAGTTGCCGGGCCAGTTCGCTTCCCTCGTCGCTCTCGCTGCCGAGCAGCTCCTGCTGCCACAGGGCGTAGTCGGCGTACTGCACCGGCAGTGGCGCCCAACCGGGCGCCACGCCCTTGCAGCGTGCCTCGTACGCGATGGACAGGTCACGGCCGAGCGGGCCCTGCGACCAGGCGTCGGTGACGATGTGGTGGAGCACCAGCAGCAGTACATGGTCGTCCGGGGCGAGCGTGAACAGCGTCGCGCGCAGCGGCAGTTCACGGCCGAGGTCGAACCCGCGGCCGGCCTCCGCGGCCAGCCTGGTGGCCAGCTGCGGCTCGGTGACGGCCTCGGTCGCCAGTAGCGGCAGGTCCACCGCTGCTTCGAGGATCCGCTGGTAGGGGACGCCGTCCAGCGCGGGGAAGACGGTGCGCAGGGACTCGTGGCGTGCGACGACGTCTGCGAGCGCCGCCTGCAACGCGGCCCGTTCGAGGCGACCGGTGAGGCGCACGGCGACCGGTACGTTGTAGGTGCCGCCGAGCCCGTCGATCTCGTTGATGAACCAGAGCCGCCGTTGGGCGACGGAGAGTGGGATCCGGGCGGGGCGGAGCTGAGGCGCCAGCGGGACGCGGGCGGTGCCGGCCGTGTCGAGACGGGCGACGAGCCCGGCCACGGTGGGTGTCTCGAACACGGCTCGCAGGGGCAGTTCGAGGCCCAACTCGCGGCGGAGCAGGCCGATCAGCCGCACCGCGAGCAACGAGTGGCCGCCCAGGTCGAAGAAGCCGTCGTCGACGGACACCTGTTCCACGGCGAGGACCTCGCAGAAGAGCCCGCACACGGTGTGCTCGACGGGGGTCGCGGGCGCGCGCCCCGAGCGGGTGCGCCGGACGGGTTCGGGCAACGCGCGGTGGTCGACCTTGCCGTGCGCGGTCATCGGCAGGGTGTCGAGCACGGTCAGCGAGGCCGGCACCAGGTACTCGGGCAGCCGCTCGCGCAGCTGGACCAGCAGTTCGTCCGCGTCGACCTGCCCGTCCGCCATGACGTAGGCCGCCAGCCGGGGCTCGGCGCCCTCGCCCCCGCGCACCACCACCACCGCCCTGCGCACCCGCGCGAGCCGGGCCAGCACGCCTTCCACCTCTCCGGGCTCGACGCGGAACCCGCGGATCTTCACCTGGGCGTCCACCCGGCCCAGGAAGTCCACCACGCCGTCCTCGCGCTGCCGCACGAGATCGCCCGTGCGGTACATCCGTGCACCGCTCGCCCCGAACGGATCCGGCCCGAACCGGTCCGCCGTGAGCCCTGGCTGTCCCAGGTAGCCTCGCGCCAAGCCGGTGCCCGCGATGAAGAGTTCACCCGGCACTCCCGGCGGGACAGGCTGCAGCCATTGGTCGAGGACATAGGCGCGGGTATGGCCGAGGGGGTGACCGAGGGCTACCGAGGAGGCCGTCTCCGGCCGGGCTCCGTCGAGGCGGTGGGTCAGGACGCCGACGGTCGTCTCGGTGGGGCCGTAGTGGTTGGTGACCGTGCAGTTCGCCGTGGCCACCAGCTCGTTGGCCCATGGGCCGGCCGAGGCCTCGCCGCCCACGATCAGACCGCGCCTGGGAAGTACTCGGGCCGTGCCGCCACCCGCTTGCAGCGCCATCAGGTGCGAAGGGCTGATCTTCAGGTAGTCGACCGGGTGCTCCGCCAGGTAGTCCGCGAAACGGCGGCCGTCGAGCGCGGTGTCCGGAGCCAGCATGTGGAGTGTCCCGCCGCCGAGCAGCGCCGCATAGAGGAACGTGCCGCAGGAGTCGAAGGTCATCGCCTGGACCATGGCGAAGCTTCCGGTCGGGTCGATGTCCACCGCCGCGGTCACCGCGCGGGCGTAGTCGATCAGCTGCCGCTGTTCGACGACCACGCCCTTCGGCCGCCCGGTGGAGCCGGAGGTGTACAGCACGTAGGCGGCCAGCCCGGCTCCCCGTTCCAGGGCGGGGAGCGTGCCCTCGCTCGCCACGGGCTCGTCCACGCACAGCAGGTGGAAGTCGCCCGCGGGGATCCGCCCGACCAGCGCCCGGCGGGTCAGCACGGCGGACGGTCGGGCGTCGTCCAGGATGAGCCCGGTCCTCGCAGCGGGCTGGTCCGGATCGATCGGGACGTAGGCGGCGCCGGCCTTGAGGATGGCGAGAACGCCTACCACCGTGTGCGCGGAGCGTTCCAGGCAGAGGCCCACCCTGGACTCGGGCAGGACGCCCACCGCCCGCAGCCGCAGCGCGAGCGCGGTGCTGCGGCGGTCGAGTTCCGCGTAGCTCAGGCTGCTCTCGGCGTCCACCACGGCGACGTCGTCGGGGGTGCGGGCCACCTGAGCCGCGAACAGTGCCGGTACGGTCTCGGTGGTGGGCTCCGTCACGGCCGGATTCCAGGTGTGCAGCACCTGCGCGCGCTCCTGCGCCGACAACAGGTCGATGGCGCGGATCGCCAGCTCCGGCTGCTGGGCCGCTCGGCGCAGCACGGTGGCGAAGAGCCTGACGATTCGTGCGGCGCTCGTGTTCCGGTACACCTCGCGGTCGTAGGTGAGCACGAGTTCGAGGGTGGGCCCGCTGTCGACGATGGTCAGGGTCAGGTCGCGCTTGGCCGCAGTGGGACCCGCGGTCGGCAGCGCCCGGAAGCCGACCTCCGCGGCGTCCGAGGAGCCGTCGACCTTCTCGTCCATGACCAGCATGATGGGGAACAGTTGCCCCTGATCCAGCACGCGCTCCTCGCGCAGGCGCTGCTCGATCGCGGCGAACGGCACATCCTGGTACTGGAAGTCCGCGCGGACCTGGTCGCGGACCCGCTGCAGCAGTTTCTCGAAGCTCTCCTCGGCGCGCAGCTGCCCGCGCAGCACCAGCGTGTTGACGAAGTATCCGATCAGTCCCTGCAGTTCGCTCCGGTCCCGGCCGCCGACCGGCGTTCCGACGGTGACGTCCGTCGCTCGGGAGATCCGGTGCATCAGGGTGTACAGAGCCGTGAGTGCTGTGACGAAGACGGTGGTGCCGTGCCGGCTTGCCAGGCCGCGTACCGCCGCGGTGTCCTCGGCGTCCAGTTCGATGACCTCCGCGGACCCTTGCGCGACGGAGCCGGCAGGACGGGTGTGGTCCGGTTCGAACGCGGCCCGGCCTTCCAATTCCGAGAGCCGGGACCTCCAGTGTTCGACGGCTCGCTGGAAGACGGGTTGCGTCTCCTGCGCACGCTGCCAGAGGGCGTAGTCGCCGTACTGCACCTGGAGGGCGGGCTGCTGTGCCGGGGCTCCGGTCGCCCGGTTCCGGTAGTGTGCACCGACCTCCGCCATCAGCACGCCCACCGACCAGGCATCGGCGACAAGATGATGAAGCGTCAGGGCGAGAACATATCCGTCGTCGGCGGTGTGCAGCAGCCGGGCGCGCAGCAGCGGACCAGCTGTCAGATCGAAGGGGGTGGCGGCCTCCGCCTCCAGCCGGGCACGGACCTCGGCTTCGGCGGCCGGCGCCGGCAACCCGCGCAGGTCGACCACGGGCAGGTCGAACGGGATCCGCGGATGCACCACCTGCCGCGGTAGGCCGTCGTCCGCGACGGTGAAGGTGGTCCGCAGGGCCTCGTGCCGTGCGATCACCGTCCGAAAGCTGTCCGCCAGTCGTTCGGGCGAGAGATCGCCCTTGAAGCTCGCCGCCATCGGCACGTTGTAGGCGGCCGTGGTGGGGTCGAGTTGCTGGGCGAGCCAGAGTTGCTCCTGCCCGGCCGTCAGCGGCACCACGGTCCCCGGTGCGCGCGCGGGGATCGCGCCGCGCTCGGGCCGCAGGGCGAGGCGGGCGCGCAGCCTTGCCTCGAGCTGGGCCCGCCGCTCGGGCGACAGGTCGGCGATCCGGGTGGCGATCACGGTCCCGCGGTCGGGGGCCTGCGGGCTGCTGAGGACCGGGTCGCCGAGGGCGTCGGTGGGGATGCTCATGCTGGTCTCCGGAAGGTGGGCCGGGCGCCGACGAGGGGACGGCCGGGGTGCTGGGGCGTACGGGGACGGGCGATCAGAACAGGACGCGGGAGTCGGCGCTGGATCTGGCGTCGCGTGACTTGCGCAGGTCGCGGGCCACATTGACGCGCTTCAGCCAGCGGTCGGTCCCGTCGAATCGCGCCGTGAAGGACTGGCGGCCGTGCACGGCACGGAAGTTGTCGACGAAGACGACGTCGCCGGGGGCGAGCGCGGAGCTGCCGAGCTTGCGGTCGATCTCGCCGCAGAGTCGCTGAAGCGCCGACCGGGCCCGCGGGTCGAGCCTGTCGAGGTCCATGAAGTACGGGTCCAGGCACAGATAGGGGTCACGGGTCGAGCCGAACAGGACCGGTACCGGCGCCGGTTCGTCCCGCATCCGCTTCAGTCGCGTCCGCGCCTCGTCCAGCAGCTCGGGCGCCGCCGTCAGCGGGCGCCGGGGATCGCTGTCGAGCATCTGCAGGTGCGAGTTGTCGGGGAGCAGGTAGAAGTGCGGCTCGGCGAGGATCCGGCGGTCCTCCTCGGAGATCTCCAGATCCGCCACGCCGACGAACGTGGTGGGCACCCGGTCCGGGTTGCGCAGGCACATCAGCCCGACGTAGTCGCCCCGGTAGGGGTGGAAGGCGTCCTCCACGTGCCACCAGATGGTCTGTTCGCTGCCGGTGCCGATCTGCTCCTGTTCGTGGCCCTGGACCGGCAGCACGTCGTGGACGAGGTAGCCGTCCTGCTGGGTGGCCCAGGCGACGGGGTCACCGAGCAGAGCGCCGCAGAGCAGCAGGAAGAACTCCTCGCGCAGCGCGGGCGAGACGCCGTCGCGCTGCTGCCAGTGCGCGGGTGTGGCTCCGATCCGGTCCGGGGAGACCTGGTAGCCGGATACCACGCAGGCGGCGGCCGGCTCGCGGAGCCGGAAGTCGGTCAGGAACCTGCGCAACGTGATCGGCAGGCGGTGGGACTGGACCGTCAGTTCACGTTGCAGCTCCGGCTCCTCGACCGAGCCGTGGCGATCGGCCAGCTCGTCGAGAAGTGCGGAGATCACGGCGTTGTCGGCCGGTGTGAGGGCATGGGTGTGCATGGGTTCACCTCAGGTCGGTCTAAGGGGGCTGGCCGGGTACGACTGAGCGGTTCAGCGAGGCGCCGGCAGCGACCGGGCGAGCCGGTCGAGGCCCGTGGCGAGGTCGTTCGTCTCTCCGCCGAAGCCGATCCGGACGTGCTGTGGCGCGTCGAAGCAGGAGCCCGGGACCACCAGCACGCCGCTCTCCCGGTCCAGGCGGTCGGCGAACGCCGTTACGTCCGGCACGGTGGTCAGCCGGGGGAACGCGGTGACCCCGCCGGCGGGGAGGTCGGCCTTCACCCGGTCGGCATGCGCCTCCAGCCAGTCCGCCAGCAGTACCCGGTTCGCCCCGGCCTGGGCCAGCCGGGGTCGCTGCAGCGCGTCGGCGTGCTCCACGGCGAGCGTGGCCACCGCCTCGACCAGGGGGGACAGTGCCAGGCTCAGGTAGTCGCGCCGGCGCACACACGCGCGCAGTACCTCCGGTGCGGCCAGCGCCCAGCCGACCCGCAGCCCGGGCAGCCCGTAGGCCTTGGAGAGCGTGCCGAAGGAGACGGCGCGCTCGTAGTGGTGCACGGGGTCGGCCAACGGAGCGCGGTCGTAGACGAGTTCCCGGAACGCGCCGTCCCAGGCGAGCCAGGCGCCGTGCACGGCGCAGGCGGCGGTGACGGCGGCCTGCTGCTCGGGGGTGACGGTGGCGCCGGTCGGGTTGTGCGGGAAGTTCAGCGCCACCATCCTGGTGCGGGGTCCGATCAGCGCGAGCAGCTGGTCGAGGTTGCTGACCACGCCCTGCTCGGTCCGCATCGACCAGCGGATCAGGCGGCAGCCGATGGACCGCGCCACTTCGTGCAGGGCGTGATAGGCGACGGACGGCACCACCACCTCGTCGCCCGCTTCGAGCAGGGCGTGCATGACCAGGTAGATGGCCTCGCTGGAGCCCTGGGTGGCCATCACCGAGTCGGGATCGACACCGTGGCGTCGGGCCACCGCGGCACGCAGCTCCGCTGAGCCCAGGGAGTGACTGTCGCGGAACATGACGGTGCCGAGCGAGGCGGCGCTGGTGCCGGCAAGGGCGAGCACCTCGTCGAGGGTGTAGTTCTCCACACCGCTGCTGCTGATGTCGATGGTGGTGGTGAAGTAGCGCTCTCGCAGCCAGTCCTCAAGCAGTGCCGGGGCGATGTTCACGGGTGTCCTTGTGGTCTCAGTGGTCAGTGGTCAGTGGTCTCAGTGGTCACGCTGGTCTCAGTGGCTTGAGCGGTTCTGGACTGCGGTTCAGGCGCGGGAGTTCGGTGCACCGTCCGCTGCCTCCAGCTCGGCGAGCAGCTCCTCGAGGTCGTCCAGGTCCGTCTGCTCCGCCTGCGCCTGCAGGATCCGCAGCGCGAGCCCGGCGACGGACGGTTCCTCGAAGAAGACCCGCAGCGGCAGTTCCGTCTCGAACTCGCCACGTACCCGGGCGGCGAAGCGGGCCGCGAGCATGGAGTGCAGGCCCAGGTCGAAGAGGTTGTCGTGGATGCCGACGACGTCCAGGTCCAGGAGTTCGCAGGCGAGCGCGGCAATGGTCGCCTCGGCCGGGGTCCGCGGCGTGGCCACGGCCTGCGGGTCGCCGAACGCGGTGCGGGTGGGGCGGGGCAGCGCGGCCCGGTCGAGCTTGCCGTTCGCGTTCAACGGCAGTGAGTCCAGGACCACGACGGCGCTGGGGACCAGGTACCCGGGCAGCTCCTCGCGCAGCGCGGAGCGCAGTGCGACCGGGTCGATGACCTCGCCCGCCGGGGTGACGTAGGCGACGAGCCGCTTCTCGCCGGGCTGGTCCTCGCGGACGAGCACGGTGCACCGGCCGACCTCCGGCCGGGCGGCGAGTCGCGTCTCGACCTCGGCCGGTTCGATCCGGTGGCCCCGGATCTTGACCTGCTGGTCGGCGCGGCCGAGGAATTCCAGCTTGCCGTCCTCGCGGTGCCTGGCGAGATCCCCGGTGCGGTACAGCCTTGTGCCGGGCATCGGATCGAACGGATCGGGGAGGAAGCGTTCCGCTGTCTGTCCGGGCCGGCCCAGGTAGCCACGGGCTACGCCGGCACCGCCCAGGTAGAGCTCACCGGACGATCCCAGGGGGACCGGCCGCCCCTGCGGATCGAGCAGGTAGCAGGTGGTGTTGGGCAGTGGGCGCCCGATCGGCAGCTCGCCGGGCACGGGGTGGGCGTCGATCTGCTCGGTGGTCGAGGTGCAGCCGGCCTCGGTGAGCCCGTAGACGTGCACCAGCGGTACGCCGAAACCCTGCCAGGTCGCGAGCAGGTCGCGCCGCACCCGTTCCCCGCCCATGGCGACGAACCGCAGGCCGGGGGGTGGGGTGGTGCCGCTGCGGGTCAGTTCCGCCACCCATTCGTGCCAGTAGGCAGTGGTGAGCTCCAGCCCGGTGATCCGGTGGCGGGCCAGGTAGTCGGTGAGGTCGACGCCGTCGGCGAGCAGCCGGGCACCGGGCAGCACGACGGTCGCGCCGCTGACCAGCGCGGGGAAGAGCTCCTCCAGTAGGACGTCGAAGCCGACCGAGGCGAGCTGCAGGAAGCGGTCCCCGCAGCCGAGGCCGAACTGCTCCGCCATGGCGAGACTGAAGTTCACCAGGCCGCGGTGGTCGAACATCGACCCCTTGGGCGTGCCGGTGGTACCGGAGGTGAAGAAGACGCAGGCCAGGTTGGCGGGGCGGACGTCTGCCCGGGCGGTGCGGGCCTGCGGCGCGCGGTCACCGATCCGGGCGACGGCAAGGCCCTCGAACAGCTCGGCCGAATGCGCGGGGCCGTCCGCGCCGGTGAGCACCAGCCGGGCACCCGAGAGTTCGAGCAGTTGCCGGGTCCGCTGCGGCGGGTGGGCCGGGTCCAGGGTGACGAACGCGGCACCGGCCTTGAGCACCCCGAGCAGGGCGACCACCAGGTCGGGGGAAGGCCCCGCGGACACCGCGACCAGCGTCTCCGGTCCGGCTCCCAGGCCGCGGAGCAGCTCGGCGCACCGCTCCGCCTCGGTCTCCAGTTCGCGGTAGCTGAGCGTTCGACCGCCGTGCTCCAGCGCGGGGGCCTCGGGTGTGCGCGCTGCCTGCGCCGCGACCAGCTCGTGGAGCGTGGTCGCCGGGATCGGACGGCGGGTGGCGTTCCACCGGGTCAGCACCTTGTCGCGCTCGGCCGCGTCGGTCAGGGGAAGCCGCGACAGCGCCGTCCCGGGCTCGGCCACCGCCGCGTCCAGCAGGATCGTGAAGCGGTCGGCGAGGCGGGTGACCGTGGCGGCGTCGAACAGGTCGGTGGCGTACTCGACGGTGAAGGCGAGGGATTCCTCCTCCTCCACCGCGGTGAACATCAGGTCCATCAGACAGGTGTCCGTGCCGGCGGGCAGCGGCGCGAGGGTCAGACCGTCGAAGCCCGGCCGCGGCGGTCGCGCGCTCTGCAGGGTGAGCATGGTCTGGAAGAGCGGGTGCCGCGCGGGGTCGCGGTCCGCGCCGACGGCGTCCAGAACGCGCTCCAACGGGATGTCCCCGTGGTCGAAGTCGGTCAGCGTCCGTTCCCTGGTCCGGCGCAGCAGCTCCCCGAAGGACGGGTCGCCGGACAGATCGCCGCGCAGCGCGAGGGTGTTGACGAAGCAGCCGACCAGCTCCTCCAGCTCGGGGCGGGGGCGCCCGGCCACCGGAGTGCCGACCACGACGTCGTCCGTCCCCGACAGCCGGCCCAACAGTGCCTGGTAGCCGGCGAGCAGCACCATGAACAGCGTCGCCCCGTGCTCGCCGGCCAGTCGGCGCAGCCGTGAGGTCAGCGACGGGGGCAGTCGGAACTCGTGGACGGCGCCGGACAGGCTCGGCATCGCGGGCCTGGGCCGGTCGGTCGGCAACTCCAGGACGCGCAGCGGGCCGGCCAACCGGGTCCGCCAGTGTGCGAGCTGCTCCTGCCAGAGACCGGAGTCGGCCTGTTCGGCCTGCCACACGGCGTAGTCGCCGTACTGAACCGGCAGCGGGGGCAGCGTCCTGGCGTCGTACAGCGCGCCGAGGTCGTCCACGAGGATCGCCATCGACCAGCCGTCCATCGCGATGTGATGCACCGTCAACAGCAGCACGTGGTCCTGCGCGGAGACGCGCAGCAGCTGGGCCCGAAGCGGCAGTTCCTCGCCCAGCGCGAACGGACGGACGGCGAACTCGTGCACCAGGTCCGGAAGGCGCTCCTCGTCGGGCAGGTCGCTCACGACGAGCAGGGACCCCGGTACCGGCAGCACCCGCTGGGACGGCACGCCGTCCACCGAGGACACCGTCGTGCGCAGCACCTCGTGCCGCCGCAGCAGCCCGCACAGCGCGGTGTCCAGTGCGCGGGTGTCGAGCGGGCCGGTGATCCGGACGGCCGTCGGGATGTGGTAGGCCGCGCTGCCCGGCGTCAGCTGGTCGAACCACCACATCCGCTGCTGTGCGAAGGACGGCGGCAGGGGCTGCTCGCGGTCGGTCGGTCGGACCGGCGGGTAGGTGTCGCGCTCCTGTCCGGCCAGCAGGCGCTCGACGAGCGCCGCCTGGCGGGCCACCGTCGCGGACTCGAAGACGTCCAGCAGCCGCAGCTCCACGCCGTAGGCCGCGCGCAGCGCGCTCACCAGCCGGTTGGCCAGCAGCGAGTGGCCCCCGACGGAGAAGAAGTCCGCCGTGGCGTCGACCCGCGGGACCTCGAGCAGCCGTTGCCAGATCGCGGCCACCTCGGTCTCCAGCCCCGGGCGGGGCGGCGTGCCGACGGCGTCGGTGGGAGCGGACGCCGGCTCGGGCAGTGCGGCGCGATCCACCTTCCCGTTCGGCGACAGCGGCAGCGCCGCCAACCGCGTCCAGTCCACGGGCACCATGTGAGCGGGCAGTCGCTCCCGCAGGTAGGCCGCCAGCTGGTCGGCTCCGACCCCGCCGCGTCCCACCCACCAGGCGGCCAGCCGATGACCGGTGACCGCGTCGGCGCGCGCCGCCACCACGGCCTCGACGACGTCCGGGTGCCCCTGCAGGACCGCCGACACCTCACCGGGCTCCACCCGGAATCCCCGGATCTTGACCTGGAAGTCCATCCGGCCGAGCAGCTCGACCACGCCGTCCTTGCGCCAGCGGGCCCGGTCGCCGGTGCGGTAGAGCCGTGCGCCGGGCAGCTCGCCGAACGGGTCCGGGACGAACCGCTCCGCGGTCGACCCGGGTCGGCCCAGATAGCCGCGGGACACGCCCTCGCCCGCGAGGCACAGCTCTCCCGGTACCCCGGGCGGTACCAGGCGCAGCCGGTCGTCGAGTACCAGCATCCGCTGGTTGAGCAGCGGGCGCCCGTAGGGTATGGTCCCGGTCGACTCCTGCGGCACCGGGAAGCTGTTGGAGCAGAAGGAGACCTCGGCCACCCCGCCCATGTTGAACAGGCGCGAGTTCGGCGCGACCTGGCGCAGCTGCGCGGGGAGCGCGGGCGGCATGACGTCTCCGCCGATCAGGGACAGGCGCAGGGTGGACAGTTGCTCGCCGCGTTCCACGGCGGCGGCGAGCAGGGCCTCGGTCGCGGAGGGCGTCATGTCCCACACCGTCACCGCGTGCTGCTGGACCAGATCGACCCAGTGGTGCGGGTCGCGCGCCAGCTGGTGCGCCGGCAGCACGACGGCGGCCCCGGCCATGAGTGGTGCCAGGCAGCCGTGGACGGCCGGGTCGAAGCTCGGTGAGTGCAGTGAGGCCAGCCGGTCGCCCGGTCCCAGGCCGTGGTTGAGGGCCATGCCGGTGAAGGTGTTGACGATGCCGCGGTGGGTGACCTCGACGCACTTCGGTCGCCCGGTCGATCCGGAGGTGAAGACCAGGTAGGCGAGATGGGTCGCGGTGACCCCGGTCGGTCCGGTGAACTCCGGGGCGTCCTGCGGGATGTCCTCCAGCAGGAGCGCGGGCGTGTCCGACGGCAGCAGCGCGGCGGTGGCGCGGTGCGCGACCACCGCGGCGGGCCGCGCGTCCTGAAGCATCGCGGCGAGCCGCTGGCGCGGGTACTCCGGGTCCAGGGCCAGGAACGCGCCGCCGGCCCGGAGCACGCCCAGCATGCCGGCGACCAGCGCGGCCCCGCGCTCGACGCACACCGCGACCGGTACGTCGGGACCGACTCCGAGCGCGCGCAGCGATCCGGCGATCCGGCCGGACCAGGCCCACAGGCGGGCGTAGTCGAGCGGACCGGAAGCATCGACCAGCGCGGTCTCCCGTGGCCGCGAGCGGACCTGACGGTCGATCAGCTCGTGCAGGCAGGCGTCCGCGGGGAACGCGCCGGCGGTGTCGTTCCACTCCACCAGGGCCCGGCGGGTCTGCGCCCCGGTGAGCATCGCCAGCTCCGCGAGCGGCGTCCCCGGTGCGCGGACCGCGGCCGTCAGCAGGGTGGTCCAGTGCTCGACCAGCTGTGCCACGGTGTCCGCGTCGAACAGGTCGAGGGCGTATTCGACGAAGCCGGTGAAGCGGCCGTCCTCCTCCGTCAGCTGCAGGTCCAGGTCCATGTGCGCGTTCTTCCGGTCGACCTGCAGCGCCTCGACGGCCAGTCCGGTCAGGGCGGGGACGGTGGCCGGGGCGTTCTGCAGGACGAAGCCGACCTGGGTGAGCGGGTTGCGGGAGAGGTCACGGGTCGGCGCCAGTGCCTCGACCAGCCGGTCGAAGGGCAGCTCCCGGTGCTCGAAGGCGTCCAGGGTGTTCTCCCTGACCTGGGCGGCGAGCTGATCGAACGTCGGGTCGCCGGCCAGTGAGGTGCGCAGCAGTACGGTGTTCACCAGGCAGCCGACCAGCCGCTCGGTTCCCGGCGGCCGGGTGGCGGGCCCGGTGGAGACGACGATGTCCTCACTGCCGCTGTACCTCGCCAAGGTCGCCTGCAGAGCGGCGAGCAGGACCATGAACGGGGTCAGTCCCGCCTTGCGGCCGAAAGCGCGGACCTCGGCGGACAGCTCCGAGCCGAGGGACATCGGCACGGTCGCCCCCCGGAAGCTGCGCGATGCGGGCCGTGGCCGGTCCGTCGGGAGCTCCAGCCCCGCCGGGGCGCCCCGCAGCCGCTCCAGCCAGTACTTGAGCAGGCCCGCGCCGTGCGGGCCGTCGAGCAGGGCCTGGTGGCGGGCCACGTGGTCGCCGTAGCGGATCGCGAGTTCCGGCAGATCGACTGCGCGCCCCTCGACCCGGGCCGCGTACGCCTCGGAGAGTTCGGCCATCATCAGGCCGAAGGACCAGCGGTCGACCACGATGTGGTGCAGCACGACGACGAGGAAGTGCTCCTCGACGCCGACCGCGATCAGCTCGGCCCGCAGCAGTGGTCCCTTGGTCAGGTCGAAGGGGCGCTCGGCGCTGCTCGCCGCGTAGTCGGCCGCCCAGGCGGCGCGCTCGTCGCGGGTGCCCTGCGGCGGTTCGACGAGCGCCGGCTCGAAGGCGCGTCGCGGCAGGATCAGCTGGACCGGGGTTCCGGCCCGCGCGGGGAAGACGGTGCGCAGCGCCTCGTGCCGGTCCACCAACAGTTGGAAGGCGGCGCCGAGGGCGGCCACGTCCAGCGGGCCGCGCAGACGAAGGGCGGCGGTGCTGTTGTAGACCCCGCTCGGGCCCTGCAGCTGGTCGATCAGCCAGAACCGGCGCTGGGCCGCGGACACGGGCAGGATCTCTGCGGTGCGGGCAGGGGTCGCCATGGAGGGCTCCTGAGAGTGGGTCAGCGGGTGGGGTGTCATCAGTGGGCCTCGCCCATCAGCGCCGCGAGGTCGGCGTCCGACAGGTCGTCGAACCGGTCCGGTCCGGGCCGGGCGGCCGGGTCGGCCGGTCCGTCGAGAACGAGCCGCTCCCTGGCCGGCGCGGGGCCGGCCGCGACGGCGGGCCCGGCCAGCGGTGCCCGGCGGACCGCGTCGGCGAAGTCGGCCAGGGTGGGGGACTCGAACAGGTCCCGAATGGAGACCTCGCGCCCCAGCGTCCCCAGGACCGCGTCCACCACCTGCACGGCAAGCAGTGAATGACCGCCGAGCTCGAAGAACTCGTCGTCTAGGCCGACCTGCTCCACGTCCAGCGCGAGGCGCCAGATCTCCGCCAGCATCCGTTCGAGCTCGTCGGCCGGCCCGGTGCTGGTCCCGGGCTCGGGGAGGGCGGCCTCGTCGAGCCGCCCGTCGGCGGTCAGCGGCAGGGCGTCCAGCACGACGAAGGCGTCGGGCACCAGGTGGTCGGGGAGTTGCTCGCGCAGCGTCGAGCGCAGTTGCGGGACAGAGCCGGCCGCGGCCGGATCGAGCACCAGGTAGGCCACCAGCCGGCTGTCCCGCCGAGGCCCGGGCCGGGCGACCACCGCCGCCTGCCGTACTCCCGGCCGCGCGCCGAACTCCGCCTCGATCGCGCCGAGCTCCACCCGGTGACCCCGGACCCGCACCTGCTGGTCCGTTCTACCCAGGTACTCGATCGCGCCGTCGGCGGTCCGCCGGGCCAGGTCCCCGCTGCGCCGGAGCCGCTCACCGTCCCCGGTCGGCGACGGTACGAAGTGCTGAGCGGTCAGTCCCGGCCGGCCCAGGTACCCCCACGCCAGTCCCGGGCCGCCGACGCACAGCTCGCCCGGTACCCCGACCGGGACGGGCTCGCCGCGCGCGTCGAGCAGCTGGACGGCGGCCTGCGCGCTGCCGTACAGGCGTGCCGCTCGGCGGTCGGACCAGGGGCGCAGGGCGGTCGGCTCCAGGGCGTCGCCGGTGAGCACCGCGAAGCGCAGGGAGAGCGCGCCGTTGGCGTCCGCCGCGGCGCCGCGGAACCGGTCGACGGCCCGCGAAGTCCCGCTCAGCACGGTGACGCCCTCGTCCCGGACCAGGGTGTGGAAGGCGGCCGGGTCGCCCGACACCTCCGGCGGCACCACCACGATCCGGCCCCCGTGCAGCAGAGCGCCCCACAGCCCCCAGGCCGAGTCGCCGTAGGCCGACGGGTCGCAGAACGACCAGACGTCATCAGGGCCGAAGCCGGCCTGCTGCGACGCGGCGTCGATCAGCTGCAGCACGTGGCTGTGGGTCAGCAGTGCTCCCAGCGGGCGGCCCTCGGAGTCCGAGCCGCAGCTGACGCACGCCAGCTGCTCGGGGTCGGTGCCCCTGGGCTCCAGCGGGGCATCGGACATTTCCGCCGGGGGCTCGGCGGGCAGCACCGCCAGGGCGCGCCCTGGGCCGGCCGCCTCGGCGGCGAACTCCGGATCCGCCAGGAGGACCGCCGCACCGGCTTCGCAGAGCGTGCGGGCCCGGCGCTCGGCAGAGTGGCGCGGGTCGAGCACCAGATAGGGGGCGCCGCTCTTGAGAATGCCCAGGATGCCGGCGACCAGGCGCGCCGAGGGTGCGACGCAGATCGCCACGGGGGCCTGCGGTCCGGTCCCGTGCGCCCGTAGCGTCCGGGCCAGCCGGTTGGCCGCGCGGTCCAGCTCCGCATAGGTGGTCCGCTCGTCCGCGCAGCTCACCGCCACGGCGTCGGGGCGCAGCCGGGCCTGGCGCTCGAAGGCGGCGGTCAGGCTCGGTGCGAGCGGTGTGACCGGCCGGGCCGGGCGCCGGGCGGCGCCGGCGGACCGGAGCGCCGCCTGCTCGGCCGCCGTGAGCAGGGGCAGCGCGTCGAGCCTGGTGTCCGGAGCGGCGACGGCCGCGCTCAGCAACCGGGTCCAGTGGCCCACGAATCGGCGTACGGTCGCCTCGTCGAACAACTCGGTGCTGTAGTCCGCCAGTCCGGACAGCCCGTCCGGCGTCTGGGTCGCCTGGAGGTACAGGTCGAACTTCGCCGTCCCGGTGTCCAGTGCCTCGATCTCCATCCGCAGGCCGGGCAGCTCGGTCGTCCGGTCGGGCGTGTTCTGGAGCACCAGCAGCAGGTTGGCGAAGGGCGTCTGGCCGTTGGCCTCCCGGTCGGGGCGTACGGCCTCCACGATGCGATCGAAGGGGACGTCCTGGTGCTCGTACGCGTCGAGCGCGCACTCCCTGACCCGGGCCAGCAGCTCCCGGAAGGTGGGGTTGCCGCTGAGGTCCAGGCGCAGCGGGAGCATGTTGACGAAGAAGCCGATCAGGCCCTCGGTGCCGGCCTGGGTGCGATTGGCGACCGGGGATCCCACGACGATGTCGCTCTGGCCGCTCCAGCGCTGGACCACGGTGGCGAACCCGGCCATCAGCACCATGAACAGCGTGGCGTCCTCCGCTCGGGCCAGCGCGGCGAGCCGCTCGGCCAGGGCACCCGGCAGTGTCCACGGGAGAGAGGCGCCCGCGAAGGTGCGGCGCCCGCGGTCCGGCCGGTCGCTGGGCAGCTCCACGGCGGTCGGCGCGCCCGTGAGCTGCTCACGCCAGTAGGACAGCTGCCGTTCCAGCGCGTCCGCCGCGGTCCGCTCCTGCTGCCAGATGGCGAAGTCCGGGTAGTGAACCTGGAGTTCGGGAAGCTCGGCGGAGTCGGTGGGGTAGTGGTGGGCGACCTCCTTGATCAGGATCGCGAGGGACCAGCCGTCCGCGACGATGTGGTGGATGTCGATCAGCAGCAGGTGCTCCTGCTCGGCCAGCCGGACCAGCCGGGCGCGCAGCAGCGGACCGGTGGCGAGGTCGAACGGGCGGCGGGACTCGGTCGCGGCCAAGGTGGCGGCGGCGGCTCGCCGCTGGTCGGGCGCCAACCGCGACAGATCGGTGATCGGGAGGTCGACCCGCACCGAGGCATGTACCACCTGCTCCTGGCGGCCCTCCCGGATGGCGAACGTGGTCCGGAGCGACTCGTGCCGGGCCACCACGTGGCGCAGCGCCCGGGTCAGTGCGGCCGTGTCCAGCCGTCCGGTCAACCGGACCGTGGAGGAGATGTTGTAGAGCGCGCCGGGGCCGGCGAACTGCTCGAGGAACCAGAGCCGTTGCTGGGCGAAGGAGAGCGGCGTCGGAGCGCCGTCCGGCCGACGGGTGATCAGGTCGGCGGCGGGGGTGTGGACGAGGCCGCGCTGCTTGAGCAACTGGCTCAGAACACGGCGCTTGTCGGTGGAGAGTATGGCGGGAGGCGAGGTCTGGTCCATGGGGTTTCCTGGGGTTTCCTGGGTTTCCTGAGGAAGGAGGCAGCGCAGGGGGCGGGAACGGAGCTCAGCGGGGCAGGTGGTGCGGCAGTGGGAAGCGCCGGCAGAGCGAGCGCACCTCCTCGCGCACCTCGTCGCGGACCTCGCGGGCCAAGGCGAATTCACGCTCGCCGAGCGGCACCACGGCACCGAGCACCCGGTCCACCAGCGCCGCGCAGTGCCGCATTTCCGCCGGGCCCATGCCGCGCAGGGCCAGCGTGTTGCTGCCGAACCGGATACCGCTGGTGACCTGCGGGCCGCGCGGATCACGCGGGATGACATTGCGGTTGACGACGATCCCGCAGGAGGCCAGCGCCTGTTCGCCGACCGCCCCGGTCAGCCCCTGCCGTCCGACGTCCAGCAGCACCATGTGGTTGTCGGTGCCACCGGTCACGGTGGCGTGCCCGAGGCTGGTCAAGCCGTCCGCCAGCGCCTTCGCGTCCGTCAGGACGGCCTCGGCCAGTGACCGGAACGCGGGCTGGGCCGCGGCGGCGAAGGCCCGCGCCTTGGCGGCGACCGACCCCAGGTCCGGCGTGCCCTGGAGGAACGGGAAGGTCCGCTGCTGGATGGCCTGGCTCAGGGTGTACCGCCCGCCGGGGGCCGGCGTGTCGGCGTCCCGACCCGACAGGATGAGTCCGCCGCGCGGCCCGTACAGCTGTTTGTACGTGCTCGTCGTGGTCACGTGCGCGTGGTCCACCGGGCTCGGGTGCAGTCCGGCCGCCACCAGCCCGGCTATGTGCGAGATGTCGGCGAGCAGATAGGCGCCGACCGCGTCGGCGATGGCCCGGAAGCGGGCGAAGTCCACGGTTCGGGGATAGGCGCTCGCTCCGCAGACGATGACCTTCGGCCGGTGCTCCCGCGCCAGCCGCTCCACCTGTGCGTAGTCCAGGAAGCCGTGCTCGTCCGTGCCGTAGCCGAAGGCGTTGAAGAACTGCCCGGAGAGCGAGGCTCTGGAGCCGTGCGTCAGGTGCCCGCCCGCGCTCAGCTCCATGCCGAGCAGCGTGTCACCCGGCTTGAGCAGGGCGCAGAGCACGATCTGGTTGGCCGTGCTGCCCGAGTGCGGCTGCACGTTGGCGTAGCGCGCGCCGAACAGGTCGCAGGCCCTGGCCACCGCGAGCCGCTCGACCTCGTCGACGATCTCGCATCCGGAGTGGTAGCGGGCGCCGGGGTAGCCCTCGGTGGTGACGTTGCCGATCGTGCTGCCCGAACAGGCCAGCACCGAGGGGTCGGCACTGCTGGAGGCGGCGACCATGGCCAGCGTGTCGTTCTGCCGATCGTGCTCCCGGCGCAGCAGGTCGTGCAGCAGCGGGTCCTCGGTCCGCAGCCGGTGCGCTCCGCGCTGCGCATACTCGGCCAGCGTGTCGGTGTTGCTGTCGGTGTCGGTGTCGGTGTCGGTGTTGGTGACAGTGTCGGTGACGGCGACGGTCATCGGTCGGTCCCCTCCTGTTCGAGGAGCAGCTGCTGGGCTTCCTCGTCGGTCAACTCGAACAACTCGGCGGCGACCGCGGCGATGGCCGCCACATCGCTCCCGGCCCGGTCGCCCAGCTCGGTCAGCCGCCGCGCCTGCTCGGCGACGGTGGATGCCTCGAACAGATCGCGCAGCGGCACCTCCACACCGAAGGTCTCCCGCACCGCCGAGGCCAGTCGCGTGGCGAGCAGCGAGTGCCCGCCCAGCAGGAAGAAGTTGTCGTCCAGACCCACCAGGTCCAGGCCCAACAGCTCCCCCCAGAGCGCCGCGAGGACCCGCTGGAGGGGCGTCTGCGGCTCCCGGAAGGGGGCGGTGCCCTGCGCGCGCACGGCGTCGGCGTCGGGCTCCGGCAGCCGCGCCCGGTCGACCTTGCCGTTCGGCGACAGGGGCAGGGCGTCCAGGTTCAGGAACACCGCGGGGACCATGTGCTCCGGCAGTGCCGTGCGCAGGTGGGCGCGCAGCTCCGCCGGTGACGGCGCGTCAGTGGCGGCCACCACGTAGGCCACCAGCCGCCGGTCGTCGCCGGCCCCTTGAGCGGCCACCACGGCCCGCGCGACACGGGGGTGAAGGCGCAGCGCGGCCTCGACCTCCCCGAGCTCGATGCGCAGACCGCGGAGCTTCACCTGGTGGTCCAGTCGTCCGATCAGCTCGATCTCACCGTCGGCCCGCCACCGCGCGGCGTCGCCGGTGCGGTAGAGCCGAGCGCCGGCGGGCACGCCTGGCGTGCCGGCGAAGGGATGCGGCCGGAACCGGTCGGCGGTCAGACCGGGCCGGCCCAGGTAGCCGCGGGCCAGGCCGATGCCGCCCAGGCACAGTTCCCCCGGCACGCCCGCCGGGGCCAGGCCCGGACCGGAGTGGGTGACGACGGCGTGCTGGTTCAGCATGGGGCGGCCGTACGGGATGCTCGCCCAGGCGGGGTCGACCGCCTCTACCCGGTGGACGATCGAGTGGATGGACGCCTCGGTGGCGCCGCCCAGAGCGATGAAGGCCAGTGCGGGAGCGACCCGGCCGAACCGTTCGGGCAGTGTCACCGGGATCCAGTCCCCGCCCAGGAAGGCGACCTTGAGCCAAGGCAGCCGGACGGCCGCCTGCTCGGCGGCGCGGACGAACGCCTCGGCCAGGGACGGCGCGGAGTTCCACACCGTGACCCGGTGCGTCCGCGCCAGGTCGAGCCAGTGGCCGGGATCCTTGGCCCGGTCCGCCCGAGGCATCACCACCGCGCCCCCTGCGGCCAGGATGCCCAGCACCTCGTAGACGAACATGTCGAAGCTGGGGGAGGAGAGCCCGAGTACCCGATCGCCGGGCCCGATGCCGTGACTGGTGTTCAGATCGAGGAGGTTGTTGACCACTCCGCGGTGCGGCACGGCGATCCCCTTGGGGCGGCCGGTCGAGCCCGAGGTGTAGATGACGTAGGCGAGGTGGTCCGGGGACAGCTCCGCGGTGGCCGGGGCGCCGAGCCAACTGCCGGCGTCCTCGACGTGCAGTACCTCGGCCGAACCGGTCGGCACGCGGTCGGCGAGCCGGCGGTCGGTCAGCACGATCGCCGGCTTCGCGTCGTCGAGCATGAAGGCGAGCCGCTGCGAGGGGTACCCGGGATCCAGCGGCAGGTAGGCCCCACCCGCCTTGAGAACGCCCAGGACGGCTGCGGCCAGCTCGGGGCCGCGGGGCAGGCAGACGCCCACCGGCTGGTCGGGTGCCACACCGAGGCCGCGCAGCCGCCCCGCGATGCGTTCCGCCCTCGCGTCCAGATCGGTGTAGCTGACCGGTCCGTCCGTGGCGACCACGGCGACGGCGTCCGGTTGCTCGGCGCACCGCCGTTCGAACAGCTGGTGCAGGCACAGGTCGCCCTCGGGGAACGCGGCAGCGGTGTCGTTCCACTGCCGCAGAGCGGTCCGGGTCTCGTCGGCCGAGAGCATCGGCAGGCCCGACAGGCTGGTGTGCGGCTCTCGGACGGCCGCCGAGAGCAGCGCCGTCCAGTGTCCGGCCAGCCGTTGCACCGTGGACGTGTCGAAGAGGTCGGCGGCGAAATCGAGGTGGCCGGCGAAGCGGCCGTTCGACTCCCAGACCTGGAGGTTGAGGTCGACCTGGGCGCCGGCCCGCGGCACCTCGACCAGCTCGACCCGCAGGCCGGGCAGGCTCGGCGCCGCCAGCGGTGCGTTCTGTACCAGCAGGAGCGCCTGGACCAGCGGATTGTGACTCAGCACCGGAGCGGTTCCGGCCGCCTCCACGATGCGCTCGAAGGGTAGTTCCTGGTGTTCGAGAGCTCCGAGCGTGGCCTGCTTGACGCGGGTGAGCAGCTCGCCGAAGGTGGGGTCCCCGGCCAGCGACGTCCGCACCGGGAGGATGTTGATGAAGCAGCCGATCAGCTGCTCGGCCTCGGGCGGCCTGGTCCCGACCCCGGTGCCGACCACGATGTCGTCGGTGCCGCAGTAGCGGGCGAGCACTGCCTGGAGCGCGGCCAGCATCACCATGAACGGGGTCACCCCGGCTGCGCGGCACAGTGCGAGCAGGGCGGTGGTGTCCTCGTCCGACAGGCCGACCGGTACCGAGCAGCCGCGCAGCGACTGGACGGGCGGCCGCACGCGGTCGGTGGGAAGGTCCAGCAGGGTGGGGGCGCCGCGCAGCGCGGAGCGCCAGTAGTCCGAGAGCCCGGCCTCCAGCGGCGCCAGACACTCCTCCTGCCAGACCGCGAAGTCACCGTACTGGACCGGCAGTTCGGCAAGCGCCGGAGTGTGGCCCGCGGTGTGCGCGGTGTACAGCCGGGTCAGCTCCGCGAGCAGCACTCCGATCGACCACATGTCGGCGACCAGATGGTGCAGAGTGAGGGCGAGCACATGCAGGTCCGGGCCGAGCCGGTGCAGCGCGACGCGCATGAGCGGACCGTGGCGCAGGTCGAACGGTCGCGCGGCGTCCTTGGCCAGGACCTGCGGCAGGTCGGCGGGCCGGGTGCGATGCACCGGCAGCGGGAGTTCGGCCGCGGGGCGCACGCGTTGCACGATCTCGCCGTCGAGCTCCTCGAAGCCGGTGCGGAGCACCTCGTGCCGCTCGACCAGGTCCCGCAGCGACCGGTGCAGAGCCGCCTGTTCGAGGCGGCCGGACAGTCGCAGGGCGAGGGGGATGTGGTACGCGCTCGTTCTCGGGGTGAGCCGTTCCACCAGCCACAGGCGTCGCTGCGCCGAGGTGGTGGGGAGGACGATCTGCTGCATGGTGAGTCGCGCTCTCTGTTCGCCGTCGAGGGGTCCTGGTGTCGGGTGCTGGTTGGGCATCAGACGCCGCCCATGACAAGGGGGCGGACGGTTTCGGCGTCGGCTGCCACCAGGTCGGCGGCCGCGTCGAGGCCGATCGTCCGCAGCTGCGCGGCGCTGAACAGCAGGGCGGGGCGGACCGCCAGGAGGCGGTGTTCGGCCGCGTGGCGCTCCCGCCCACCGCCGGTGACGTGCAGCAGCACGGTGGAGCCGCGGTGGATGCCGCCTTCCGCGGCGGCCCGGCGCAGAGCGGCGAGGGCGACTCCGGGCGCGGGATCGATGTCGATGCCCTCGACCTCCTGGAACAGCCGTCGGGCCGCGGCGGTCTCGGCGTTGCCGGCCGCCAGCAGGTCGCCGCCGCTCAGAGTGAGCACGTCGTGCATTCCGCCGGCCACGGTGTAGGCCGGCTTACGGGTGGTCAGTTCCTGTGCGGCGGCCGCGCCCGGCCGACCGTCCGCGGCGCCGGCCGGCAGCGCGCGCAGCCCTGCCCGCCAGGCGTGGTACATCGGGGCGAAGGGCCGGTTCTGGCAGGCGGTGATCCTCGGCCCGCCCTGCTCGGAGCCCCTCGGCGCCGGCGGGTGTCCGGCGGCGAGCAGGCGCTTCGCGGCCTCATGGGCGGCGATCGCCCCGGCGCCGCTCCCCACTGCCTGGACGTAGTGGTCGGGCAGCCGGCCGATCGCGGTCGCGGCGGTCAGCAGCGCGGTACCCAGGCCGTCCCGGCGGGCCACGTTGCGGGTGCCGCCTTCGGCCTGGAAGCCGGGCCTGGCCGCGATCGCGTCGGCCAGCTCGATCGCGTCGGTGTAGTCGCCCTCGACCACCACGACCCGCACGCAGGGCGCGGGCGCGGTGGCCGTCCGCAGAAGCGCGACGGCGTGCTCCGGAACCACGATCACGCAGGGCAGTTCCCGCTGGGAGCACAACCGCAGGAACGCGGCGGCGGTGTTCCCCGCCGAGGCGACCACCAGCACCGGCGGGTGTTCGGGCAGTCGCCCCAGCACGGCGCCGGCCTCGAGCTCCTTGAAGGTGCCGGTCTCCAGGGCCGCGCCGCGCTCCGGCCAGTACCCGCTGAAGGCGACCCAGAGCTCGTCCAGGCCCAGTGCCCTCCCCAGCCGTTCGGCGCGGTAGGTGACGCTCGCGGCCGCGCCGGGCAGGGTGCGGACCACGGGCAGCCAGCACCGGTAGCGGAAGAGACCCGGCGCTCCCCCGGGGGTGAAGTCCGTGGCGGCGTACTCGGTGCGCAGCAGTGCGGGTGCGTGCGGCCGGGAGCACTCCAGGCGGAGCCCGTCGTCCCGATACCCCTCCCGGCAGACCGGACAGCGCAGCAGGTACGGGCGGTCGGCGGCAGCCGGCGGTGGCACCGGCGCGGTGGCGGTCATTGCCGCGTCCCGGTGGTGGTGGCGACGTAGCGGGAGCGGTCGACCCGCCGGAGCGCCGGGCGGGCGGCGCCCGCCGTGGGCTCCTGGTCCACCAGGGCGGAGATCCCGGCCACCGTGGGGTTCTCGAACAGCCGGACGAGCGGCGGAGCCGCCGAGAACTCCGCGCGGATCCGTTCGACGAGCCTGGACATCATCAGCGAGTGCGCGCCCAGAGTGAACAGGTCGTCCTCTCGGCCGATCGGGCCGGCCGGCAGCAGTTCGGCGACGATCGCGGCGATCCGGCGCTCCGTCGGTGTCGCCGTGTACCCGGTTCGGGGGGAGGCGGTGGGAGCGGCCCCGGGCCGGGGTAGTGCCCGCCGGTCGACCTTGGCGTTCGGTGTGAGCGGCAGCGCGTCGAGCACCACGAACACATGAGGGACGCAGTAGGACGGCAGCCACCGAAGCAGGGCCTCGCGCAGGCCGTCCGAAGTGGTGCCCGGGGCCGCTTCGACATAGGCGACCAGCCGGGCCTGCGCGCTGTCACCGTCGACCAGCACGGCCGCCCGCCGCACGGACCGGTGGCGTTCCAACGCGGCCTCGATCTCGCCGAGTTCGATCCGGTGCCCGTGGACCTTCACCTGGGTGTCGGTACGTCCGACGAACGTGATACGGCCATCGGTGCGCCGCCGAGCCAGGTCGCCGGTGCGGTAGAGCCGGGCCCCGGGGGTCTTGGCGAACGGGTCCGGGAGGAAGCGCTCGGCGGTCGCACCTGGGCGGCGGAGGTAGCCCTGGGCCAGGCCGTCGCCTCCGATGAACAGCTCCCCGATCGCGCCCACCGGCACCGGCCGCAGCGCGTCGTCGAGGATCTGCACCTTGGTGTTCGCGACCGGGCCGCCCAGCGGGACGTCGTCGAAGGCCTGCTCGATCGATGTGCGCAGCGACCAGATGGTGGTCTCGGTGGGGCCGTAGGCGTTCCACAGTCGGACCCCGCGCGCCGGAAGTTGGCGAGTGAGTTCCGCCGGCATCCGTTCGCCGCCGCAGATCGCGGTCAGGCCCGGCGTGCCGCTCCAACCGGAGTCGAGCAGCAGTCGCCAGGTGACCGGAGTGGCCTGCATGTAGGTGACCTGGGGGTCGGCGAGGCAGGCCCGCAACCGGGCGCCATCGACCGCGGTCTCCTCATCGGCGAGGTGCACGGTGGCACCGCGAACCAGGGGCAGGAAGTATTCGAGCGCGGCGATGTCGAACGACGGGGTGGTGATCGAGAGCCAGCCGTCCGCCGCCGTGAGCGGGAGGTCGCGTCCGAATGAGGCGATCAGGTTGGTGAGGGCCCGGTGCGGCACCACCACACCCTTGGGGACACCGGTCGAGCCCGAGGTGTAGATGACGTACGCCGGGGACGACGGGTGGACCCGGACCGCCGGAGGCCGCTCCGCCACGGCCCCGTCCAGCCGCAGAACCCGGCTGTGTGCGATCGGGTCGTCCGTCAGGACAGCGCGGGCCCCCGCGTCGCCGAGTACGAAGGCGAGCCGCTCGGCGGGCAGCGCCGCGTCCAGCGGCAGGTAGGCGGCGCCCGATTTGAGGACGCCCAGCAGGCCCACCAGCAGGCGCGGGGTACGCGGCAGCAGCACCGCGACGATGTCGCCGGGACCGATGCCCGAGGCCCGCAGCCGGTGGGCGACCGCGTTGGCGAGGCGGTCGAGCTCGCCATAGCTGAGGGGCTCGCCGCCGGTGCCCGCGGCGACCACCGCGACCGCGTCCGGGTCCGCGGCCACGACGGCCTCGAACTGCCGCACCACACCCGCGTGTTCGTCGTACGGGAGCCGCGGGGCGTCGCACTCCTCGAGCAGCAGGCGCCGCTCGGCCTCGGACAGTACGGGCAGCTCGCCCACCGGCCGGGAGGCGTCCTCGACGATCGCGGTGAGCAGCGTTCCCAGCCGGTCGGCGAAGAGCTGCGCCGTGGCGGTGTCGTAGAGGTCGGTGTCGTAGCGCAGCGAGCCCGCCAGGCCGCCGGCCACCTGACCGAGGGTCAGCTGAAGGTCGAACTGGCTGCTGGTGGTCGGCAGGGAGCGGGTGACGCAGTCCAACCCGCCGACGGTGAAGGCGATTCCCTCCTGGTTGACGGCGAGCGCGACCAGCGCACCGGTCTGCTCGCCCGGGGCCTGCTGGAGCGCCAGCACGGTCCGGACCAGTGGCCGGGCACCGGGATCGCGGGCCGGGCGCAGCCGCTCCACGAGGGAGGCGAAGGGCACATCGCCACCGCCGAAGGCCGACAGGGTTGTTGCGTGCACCCGGTGCAGCAGCGCGGTGAAGGACTCCCGGGTGTCGATCACGGTGCGCAGCGGCACGGTGTTGACCAGGAAGCCGACCGTGGTGACCAGATCGGTGTCGTCGCGTCCGTGCACCGGGCTGCCGACGACCACGTCCGGCTGGCCGGTACAGCGGGCCAGCAGGACCTGGTAGGCGGCCAGCAGCACGCTGTAGAGCGTGGTGCCCTCGCGGCGGGCGAGCGCGGTGAGTCCGTCGGTGGTGTGCTGTCCCACCTGGCACGCGATGGCCGCGCCGCGCAGCCGGGCGACGGCGCGCCGGGGCCGGTCGGTGGGGAGCGTCAGGTCGAACGGGCCGTCGGCGAGCCGCTCCGCCCACTGCTCCATCCGCGACTGCCCTTCACCGGAGGCGAGCCGTTGCGCCTGACGCCGGGTGAAGACCGGGTAGGGGACCGGGTCGGCCAGCTCCGGGGTCCGGCCGCAGCGGGCGGCCGGGTACAGCACGTCCAACTCCCGCAGCAGCAACGACAAGGACCAGAGGTCGGCCACCAGGTGGTGCACGGTGAACACCAGCCGGTGCTCGTCGGCGCCGCGGCTGAACACCCGGACCCGCAGCAGGGGACCGGTGTCCAGGTCGAAGGGGTCCTCGGCGGCCGCCGCGATGCGCGCTGCCAGTTCCGCCTCCTCCCAGCCCTGGGCGTCAAGGTGCTCCAGCGAAGGCGGCAGAACGGCGTGCACCCGGTGCACGGGCTCGCCGCCCACCAGCGGGAAGGTGCTGCGCAGCGCCGGGTGCCTGGCCGAGATCTGGTCGAGGGCGGCGCCCAGCGCCGCCGTGTCGAGCGCTCCGCACACGTCGAAGGCGGTGGAGATCAGATGCGCCGGGCTGTCGGGAATCATCCGGTTCAGGAACCACAGGGCGGCCTGATTGCGGGCCAGCGGGTGGTCCGCCGGGGCGGCGTCGCGGGCGGCGGCCGGTTCGGCGGGCAACTCGGCGGGCGGCACCGGGGATTCCAGGCGGGCCGCCAGCAACTCGGCGATGCCGGCCAGATCAAGGCTGAGCGCCTCCTCCAGTTCCAGCAGCACGCCCAGCCGGCTGTGCAGGTCGTGGCGCAGTCGGACCACGCCCATGGAGTCCAGTCCCAAGGCCGGCAGGCGCATGCCGGCGGCCAGTGCCGAGGGGTCGCTGTCGAGCTGGTCGGCCAGCAGGCTCCGGAGCGCCGCGAGCACCAGGCCGGGGCGCGCCGCCCGGTCCGCGGCACGGAGCGCCGCCGGGTCCGCCTCGGCGTCGGCCACAGCGTCGGCCACGGCTGCGCGGCCGGGCAGCCGGCCGTCCACCGCGAGCACGCTGAGGCCGCCGTCGCGATAGGCGGTGGCGCACGCGTGCCGCTGCACCTTGCCGCTGGATGTCCTGCTCAGCGTCGCGGCCCGGATCAGTACCACTGCCAGCGGTCGGATCCCGTGCTCATGCGTGACGGCCGCGCGTACGTCCCGCGCCAGGGCGGTCAGGTCGCCGTCCTGGTGGTCGCGGGCGACCTCGTGGATCACGACCACCTGCTCCTCGCCGTGGAGCGGCACCTGTACGGCGGCGCCGCAGTTGGCCCGCAGCCCTGGATGCACGGCCTCGACGGTGCGCTCGATGTCCTGCGGGTAGTGGTTGCGACCGCGCACGACGATCAGGTCCTTGAGCCGGCCGGTCACGAAGAGCTCCCCGCCGCGCAGCATGCCGAGGTCGCCGGTGCGCAGGAACGCCTGGTCCGTGGGCCCGCCGTCCGTGAGCCGGGCCCGGAACACGAGCTCGTTCTGCTCGGGCCGGTTCCAGTACCCCTGCGCCACGCTCGGTCCGGAGAGCCAGATCTCGCCCTCCGCTCCGGCCTCGACCCGCCGACGGGTGACCGGATCGACGATCTCCACCCGCTGCGATCCGTCCGGGCGACCGCTGCTGACCGCCTCGCGCGGCGAGATGTCGTCGGCGGCCCGCACCGGCCTGGTGCCGTGCGGCTTGCAGGAGACGATCAGGGTCGCCTCGGCGAGGCCGTAGCAGGGCGTGAACGCCTCGGGGCGGAAGCCCGCGGGACCGAAGGCGGCGCCGAAGCGCTCCATGGTCCGCGCGCGAATCGGCTCGGCGCCGTTGAATGCGACCGCCCACCGGCTCAGATCCAGCCCGCTGAGCGCCTGCGGCGTCGCCAGGTCCGCGCACAGCTCGTAGGCGAAGTCGGGGCCGCCGCTCACCGTGGCCCCGGTGCGGCTGATCTCCCGGAGCCAGCGCATCGGGTCCTGGCTGAACGCGGCCGGTGACATCAACGCGCAGGAACCGGCGTAGTACAGGGGTTGGAGCATGCCGCCGATCAGGCCCATGTCGTGGAAGAGCGGTAGCCAGGACATCCCCCGGCTCTCCTCGGTGGTGCGGAACGCGCGCTGGATCAGCGAGGAGTTGTGCAGGAGGTTGCCGTGGGTGAGGAGCACTCCGCGCGGTGTGGCGGTCGAACCCGAGGTGTACTGCAGGAAGGCGGTGGTGTCGGCCCCGACCGGCGGGCGGCGCCAGTTGTGGGCCTGCTCGTCGGGGACCTGGTCGCTCGCCAGCAGCTGGAGCGTCTCCATCAGGTGTCCGTCCGGGGCGCCCGGCAGCAGCCGGTCGCGGACCGCGGCAGTGGTGAGTGCCAGGACGGCCCCGCAGTCCGCGACGATCGAGGCCAGCCGTGCCACCGAACTCGGCCGACGGGTGGGCGGGTAGACCGGGACCGCGACGGCGCCGGCGTACAGGCAGGCCACGAAGGAGACGACGTACTCCAGCCCCGGCGGCTGCAGCAGCAGCACCGGCTGTCCGGCGAAGCCCCGCCGGCGCAGCACGGCGGCCACCGCCTTCGCCCGCTGGTCGAGTCGGCCGTAGGTCAGTACGTCGGGGGCCGTGCCCTCCTGCCCGGAGAAGGTGAAGGCGGTCCGCCCCGGATCAGCTGCCGCTGTCGTGGCGATCACCGAGATCCAGTCCTGGTGCTCAATTCGCGCGTTCACGCGTTCCTTCCTCGTCGCTTGTACCCGTGGCGGACGGCGGTGCCGGCTGCGACCGTGTCGCAGAGCGGTCGGTCTCAGCTCAGGGCGTCGGCGGACATGGCCTGGCGCAGGCTCAGCGGGCGCATGTCGGTCCAGACTTCGTCGATGTGGGTCAGGCAGTGGGGCTTGGTGCCGTGGGTGCCTTCGGCGGTCCAGCCCAGTGGCAGGTCGCGGTCGAGCGGCCAGATGGAGTACTGCTCCTCGTGGTTGACGACGACCTGGTAGAGGGTGGTGTCCTCGGTGCTCATGTCCGGTCTCCGTTCGGCGGGGTGGGTTCGTCGGTGCTCGTGTCGATCCTCGCGGGGCGCTCTGGCTGCCGGCTTGGAGCGTGCTGCGCGACGTCATGCGCCCGACTGAACGCCCGCTGAAAGGCCGCCGGTCGGCCGCAGAAACGCCGAAGCCCCCGTCGCGGGTGGTGACTTGGGGGAGCCACCCGCCCGCGGCGGGAGCTTCGCGGCGCGGTCAGCCGGCCGCCTCCTGGACCGCTGCCGCCATGCCGCGGCCGAGCTCGTCGAGCAGGGCCGCCGGGGCGTCCAGGAAGGCGTAGTGGTGCCCTTCCAGGACGGTGGCGTGATGCCGGCCCGGGGCGGCGTACGCGGACCAGCCGCCCATCTGGTCGGGCCGGATCTCACGGTCCCCGGACCACCCGATGGTCCTCACCGCGCAGGGCAACCGCCGTGGCAGGTCGAGCCGGTAGGCGCGGTTCGCGTCCACGTCGGCGCGCAGCACGCCGAGGCTCAGTTCGATGAGCTCCGGGCGCGGCTGCCCGCCCATGGCGACGACGAGTCCGGCGAGTTCGACCGCCAGCTCCTCGTCGGTCATGCCCAGGAACCGGCCGAAGGGACCCTCGTGCGGGGCGACCTGGGAGGAGACGAAGAGCGCGGCCGGCGCGGGCAGCCCCTTCGCGACCAGCTGCAAGGCGGTGGCGAACCCGGGCAGGGCTCCGCCGCAGTGGCCGAAGAAGCCGAACGGCCGGTCCAGATACGGCAGTAGGGCCTCGCAGAGCTGCTCCGCGAGGGCCTCGTAGCTGCCGTAGTGCGGATCGCGCAGCCGGTTCTCCCGCGCCGGCAGCTGGACCAGGCACACTTCGGCCGGACCGATCCGCTCCGGCCACTGCTTGTACATCGATGCGCCCGTGCCGGAGTACGGAAAGCAGAACAGCCGGGCCGGGGCGTCATCGCGGACACGCCGCAGCAGCCAGCGCTGTGGGCGTCGTGTGCGCTCGGGGACGGTCATGGTTCACCTCGCGGGTCGGGTCGGGTCGGGCCGAGCCGCAGCCGGGCGGTGACGGGCAGGTGCTTGATGCCGGCGACGAAGTTGGACTCCAGGTGCTCGACGGGTCCGGCGAGTTCGAACTCCTCGACGACCTTGACGAGTTCCTCGAAGAGCAGCCCGAGCGAGAGGCGCGCCAGAGGAGCCCCGATGCAGTAGTGCGGGCCGAAGCCGAACGCCACGTGCCGGTTGGGACGGCGGGTGATGTCGAATCGGTACGGGTCGGGGAAGACCTCCTCGTCGCGGTTGGCGGAGCCGAGCCACGCGACCACGGCGTCGCCCGCCTCGATGTCCACGCCGCGCAGCGACAGGTCCTGGGTGGCATACCGCATGAAATGGTTGGCCGGGGACGACCAGCGCAGGCCCTCCTCGACGGCGCCGGCCACCAGGCTCGGGTCTTCGAGCAGCTTGCGGTACTCGTCGGGGTGCTCGACCAGCGCCAGCACGGTGGCCGCGACGGCGTGCGGCGTGGTGACGTTGGCGCCGAGCAGCAGGCTGTAGCAGTTGTAGACGATCTCGTCGTGACGCAGTCTCCGCCCACCGGTCTCCATCCGGATCAGGAAGTCGATCAGGTCCTCGTCGGCGGGAGCGGGGGCGGGGCGGCGGCCCCGGTCGCGGACCTGGTCCGAGAAGTACTCGAAGAGCTCGTGGTGCGCGGCGACCAGCGTGCCGCGCGCACTTCCCTCGCGGAACTCCAGGTCGGAGGGCGCGATGGCCATGGTGGTCAGCCGGGTCAGCCGTTCCCAGTGGCGCTCGGGCAGGCCCATCAGGGAGCCGGTGAAGGCCATCGGGAAGGCCGCCGCCGCGGCCGCGACGTCCCACTCGCCGCCGTCCAGCAGTGGCGCCATCATGCGCTGGACGACACCGCGGATCCGTGGGGCACGCTCCTTCAGCGCGCGGTGCGAGAGCACCTTGGCCATCGGCTCCCGCATCGCGGTGTGGGTCGGCGGATCGCTGGCCGCCATCATCCTGTCGCCGGCCGGGTCGTCGGTGCCGAGGATCGACAGGAGGGTGCCGCGTCGCGAGGTGAAGCGGGTGTGGTCCCGCAGCACGTCGTTGACGTCGTGGTACTTGGTGACCGACCAGAAGGACCTGCCGTCGGGGAGCACCTGGTGGTGGATCGGCGCGCGTTCCCGCAGCGCCTTCCAGACCAGGTGCGGGTCGCCGGCGGCATACAGCGCGGGATCGGCGAGGTCGATGTCGTCCAGCCGCAGGACGGCGGTGTCGGCCGGCACGCCGATCCTCATGTGCGGAGCTCCTCGACGACCTCCGCCAGTTCGGCGACGGTGGGGTTCTCGTAGAAGGTCCGCGGCCGGATGTCGACCTGCCAGGTGGCGGCGATCTCCGAGGTGATCCGGGTGGCCAGCAGGGAGTGGCCGCCGAGTTCGAAGAAGTCGTCGTCGACGCCGATCTCGTCGAATTCCATCAGATCGGCCCAGATCCGCGCGAGCGACTCCTCGGTCCCGCACCCGGCGGCGCGGAAGTCGCTGTCGACGTCGGGTCGTCGGCGGCTGGGGCGGTTGGCGAGCGCGACCCGGTCGACCTTGCCGTTGGGCGTGAGCGGAAGCTCGTCGGTACGGACGAAGACCGACGGGATCATGTACGGCGGCAGTGTGACGGCGAGCCTGCGGCGCAGCTCGGGTACGGGGATGCGGCGCTCGGCCACGAAGAACGCGACCAGACTGCGACCGGTGCCGGAGTCGTTCCTGGCGACCACCGCGGCGTCCGTGATCTCCTCGTCCCGCAGTAGTGCGGCCTCGACCTCGCCGGGCTCGATCCGGTAGCCGCGGACCTTGACCTGGTTGTCGGTACGGCCGAGGAACTCCATGGTCCCGTCGGGCAGTTGCCGCACCCGGTCGCCGGTGCGGTACAGCCGGGCGCCGGGGTCGGCGTCGAACGGGTCGGGCAGGAACCGCTCGGCGGTCCGCGCGGGCTTGCCGAGGTAGCCGAGGGCCAGCCCGTCACCACCCGCGTACAGCTCTCCCGCGGAGCCTGCGGCGACCGGGCGCATCAGCTCGTCCAGGACGTGCACCCGGGTGCCGTTCAGCGCAGTGCCGATGGGCACGGTTGCGGTGGTGACCTGATCGGTCATCACATGGCAGCAGGTGAACGTGGTGTTCTCGGTCGGTCCGTAGCCGTTGATCAAGCGCACTCCCGGCAGCGCCGTGAGCGCCCGGTTGACGTGCGGGACGGAGAGCGTGTCGCCGCCGGCGAGGAGCCGGCGCACCCCCTTGAGGCGGCCGAGCGGCCCCTCGACCATCTGGTGGAAGAGTCCGGCGGTGAGCCACATCGTGGTGACCTGCTGCCGCTCGACGGTGTCGGCGAGCTGGTCCAGGCCGGTCTCGCCGGCCGGCTGGATGACCAGCCTGGCGCCGTTCAGCAGCGGTGCCCACAGCTCCAGGGTGGAGGCGTCGAAGGCGAGCGGTGCGAACTGCAGGACGGCGTCGCCCGGTTCGAGGGTGAGGAAGTCCTGCCGGCGTGCCAGGCGTAGTACGGCGCGGTGCGGCACCAGGACGCCCTTGGGGGCGCCGGTGGATCCGGAGGTGTACGCGACGTACGCGGCCTGCTCGGGGTGGACCGCCAGCCCCAGGTCGGTGCCCTCGTCCGCGTCCCACCGCGCGGCGGGGCGGTCGAGGACGATGGTCTCGCAGAGCCCGTCGAGGCCGGGCAGCAACTTCTCCTGGGTGAGGAGCAGCGGGGCGCGGGTGTCGCTGAGCAGCGCGGCGTGGCGCTCGGTGGGCTGAAGGGGGTCCAGTGCGACGTAGCAGCCGCCGGCCTTCAGGATGCCGAGCAGCGCGATCACCATGTCGAGCGAGCGCTCGACGCAGAGCGCGACGGGGGAGTGCCGGCCGACGCCGTGCGTCCGCAGTCGGCGGGCGAGGCGATTGGCGCGGGCGTTGAGTTCCGCGTAGCTCAGCCGCTGGTCGCCCAGGACGACGGCGGGAGCTCCCGGGCTCCTCGCCGCCACCTGCTCGAAAAGTTCATGGACGGAATCCGCAGCACGCTGGGAGCGGACTTCCGTTGTCTGTGCGGTGGTGGTCATTCTGCGGTCCTTCCGAAAATCAGCCGGTGGTTCTGTGCGGGCTGAGGGGCGACATGCTCGGTCCACGATCCGTGGGCACACCGGTCTCCTCGACTGCCGTCCAGACGGCGCGCGCTCGGGCGAGCGGTCGGCCGTCCTCGTCGTGGAGGGCGGTGAGGTTGGTCGCGGTCCGTCCGTCGCGACGAATCCGCCGGCCCACGACGACGCAGCGCTCACCCAGGCGGGGGCGCCGGCCGATCCGCGCGGTCATCCGGCTCAGCACCATGGGCTCGCGTCCGGGGTCGGCGGTCCAACCGCCTGGGCAGTCCAGAACGCTCCAGACGACCGCGGCCTCGGCCAGTCCCTCGGCGTCGCACACCGACCGGTCCGGTGTCCACCGGCAGGCCACCTCCCGCGGACCCGCCGGCAGGGGGCCGGGGGCGAGCAGCAGGCCGTCGCCCGCGGCCCGGTCGACGCCGCAGACGAAGCAGGTACGGAACGGATGGCTCTTCGCTCCGCCGTACGCGGACTCGGCGCGCGACGCCGACTCGGCGGCGACCGCCGGGAGTAGGGCCACCTCGCCGGCGCTCCTGGTCACTGTGGCGATCAGGGTGTCCCCTGACCGGACCTGGGAGCGCCGGATCCCGGGATGGAACTCGAGCGGGCTGTCCAAGGGCGGAGGGGCGAGTAGCGTCACCGCGAGACCGGGCGCGTGGTAGGCCGCCCCGAGCCCGGCGAACACCCCGCACGCGTAACCACCGTTGGCACTGGACGGCGGACCGTTGAAGCGTCCGGCGATGCTGGTGATGATCACGCCTGATCAGCCGGACATGGCCTGGCGCAGGCTCAGCGGGCGCATGTCGGTCCAGACTTCGTCGATGTGGGTCAGGCAGTGGGGCTTGGTGCCGTGGGTGCCTTCGGCGGTCCAGCCCAGTGGCAGGTCGCGGTCGAGCGGCCAGATGGAGTACTGCTCCTCGTGGTTGACGACGACCTGGTAGAGGGTGGTGTCCTCGGTGCTCATGTCCGGTCTCCGTTCGGCGGGGTGGGTTCGTCGGTGCTCGTGTCGATCCTCGCGGGGCGCTCTGGCAGCCGGCTTGGAGCGTGCTGCGCGACGTCATGCACCCGACTGAACGCCCGCTGAACGCCTTCCGAACGAATAGGGAAAACCCTCTGGATATCCTCCGGTGGCCCTCTGAAATCCGATGGATCGTCAATTTGTCCACGATGCACCGGGCCGCGCGGCACAGATGTGCCATTGCAGGAGTGTGTCCGGGGGAGCCCTTACCGCAGGCGGCGGGAGTCCAGCATGGTGAGGGAATGCACATCATCTCGTTCACCCTGTCCCGAGCCGACAGAGGGCCGCTGCCCACTCGGGAGGAGCTGACCGGTGCACTGGAGCGGGCAGCGGTCGCTCAGGGCGTGGAGCATGTCCGGGTACACGTCTCGCGGGCCGGCGCCCGCGGGGTGATGTTCGTGCTCGCGCGGAGTAGTGCCAGTGCCGCCGAGGTATGTCTGACCGTGTGCCGCCGGGCCTTGGCCGACTCGCCCCTCATGCGTGACTGGACGGCTGCGATCGTGCCGCCGACGGAGTTCTGACGCCGGGCCGACTTCGCGCTGCCGCCGCCGATTCGCCCTCGGCGCCAGGGGCGGTCGGGCACATAGGTGCCAGGGCAGATTTGTGTCAGTCGGGGAGCGGGACAGCAGGCGGGAGTCCGCCACAGAATCGTCAGTGCGCCGGGGGAAACCGCCCCGCGAAGTGCCTTTCAAGTCTTGAGAGTTCCAAGAGACCCACGAGTCAAGACAACCCTGACCCTGCACCGGGCATCGCTTTGCCCAAAAGGAGATCCTGCCATGTTCGCCAAGACGATTCGGACCGCCGTCACCCTCAGCCTGGTCATCGGCGCCGTGCTGGTGGCCGCCGGATCGACCGAGGCGGCCACCGCCGGTGCGCGGGTGCAGGCCGCGGCGGCGGCGCCGCAGGCCACTGACAGCACCACGAGCCCGAACGACATGGGCTGGCAGTAACCAGATCCGCCCGAGTCCGTCCGCCACGCTCAAGGAGGACCCCGTGACCACTGCGCACAATCCGATGGGCCGGCTGACCGGCCTCACCTTCGATCTGCTCGGTGAGGTCCGCTGCCGGCGTGACGGTGCCGAACTCCCGCTCGGGGCGCCCCGGCAGCGTGCCCTGCTCGCCGTACTGCTGCTGCAACCCGGTTCGCCGGTCAGCCGCGACCAGCTGGTCGACGGCATCTGGGGCGACTCGCGGGTCGTCGACGGCGCGAACCTGGTGCAGGCGTATGTGTCAAAACTGCGCCGGCTGTTCGAGCCTGATCGGGCGCCTCGGGAAGCCGGCGGCGTCCTCGCCCGGATCGGTTCCTCCTATCGCCTCGCCATCAGTCCTGACCAGTGCGACCTCGGACGGTTCGAGAGCTTGCGTGCCGAAGCGAGGGCGCTGCGGGCCGTCGGCGACCGCATCGCGGCCGAGCGGGTCCTCGCCGCCGCGCTGGCCGGCTGGAAGTGCCCGCCGCTGGCCGGAGTGGAGGGACCGCTGCTCGATCTGGAGCGCTCCCGCCTGACCGAACTGCGACTGGCGACCGTGGAGGAGCACGTCGAACTCGCCCTGGAGGTGGGCGCACACGCGGACGTGATCCCCCAGCTCATGACGCTCGTCGCCGACCACCCCTACCGCGAGCGCATGTGGGCGCTGCTCATGGTGGCGCTCTACCGCAGCAGCCGCCAGGCCGACGCCCTCGGGGCCTACCAACGGGCCCGGCACGCGCTCATGGACAACCTCGGACTGATGCCGGGCCCGGAGCTGCGCCGGATCGAGGAGGCGATCCTGGCCGGCGCGCCGGACCCACTGACGAGGACGAACCCCGGCAGCGGCCGGGAGCTCCGCGTCCCGGCCCCGGCATCCGGACTCCAGGCCCCTGCCGCGGAGTACCCGAAACTCACGCTCATCAGGAGCCCGCGACGCGACGCCGCCGCCCGCCCGGACCTCGGCGGATGTGCCCGGCCCCTCGCCCGGATCCCGTAGCGCAGCACAGCGCAGGCCGGCTGCTAGGAAAGGAACTTCGGTTGAATCGGCAAGGCAGCAGCCGCACGGCGGCACAGCTGGACATCCTCGACCTGCACGGCTCGCTGAGCTCCCCGGTGAGCGAGTCCATGAACTTCCTCAACGAGGTGGCGCAGAGCTTTCCGGACGCCATCTCGTTCGCGGCCGGGCGCCCGTACGAGGGGTTCTTCGACCTCGACGCGATCCCCCGCTACCTGGAGACCTACCGCCGGCACCTCCTGAGCGAGAGGTCGGGTGACGAGGCGGCGGTGCGCCGCACGATCCTCCAGTACGGTCGGACCAAAGGCATCATCTGCGAGGTGATCGCCGAGCATCTGCGGGTGGACGAGGGCATCGTCGCGGAGCCCGACTCGATCGTGGTCACGGTCGGATGCCAGGAGGCGCTCTATCTGACGCTGCGGGCCCTGCGTCGCAGCGACAAGGACGTCGTGCTCGCGATCGCGCCCAGCTATGTCGGAGTGCACGGGGCAGCGCAGCTCGTGGACATGCCGCTGCTGACCGTCAAGGACTCCGCGTGGGGAATCGATCTGGACGATCTGGCGACCGTCGTGCGGCGCGCCAGGGCATCCGGCCTGAACCCCCGCGCCTGCTACGTGATCCCCGACTTCGCGAATCCCAGCGGCACCAGTATGAGCCTGGACACCCGCAGGCGTCTGCTGCGGTTCGCGCACGAGCAGGACCTCCTGATCCTGGAGGACAACGCCTACGGCCTGCTGCGCGACGGGCCGGGGCCGCCGACGCTGAAGTCCATGGACGATGCCGAGCGCGTCGTCTACCTGGGCTCGTTCGCGAAGACCGGTGTGCCGGGAGCCCGGGTCGGCTACGCGGTGGCCGGCCAGCGGGTGGTCGGGACGCCCGGGGGCCCGACGACGCTCGCCGACCAGCTGGCGAAGATCAAGAGCATGCTGACGGTGAACACCTCGCCGATCGCCCAGGCGGTCATCGGGGGAAAACTGCTGGAGAACGGGTACAGCCTGCGCGCCGCGAACGCCCTGGAGACCAGGACCTACCGGGACAACCTCCGTGGGCTGCTCGACGGTCTGAGCAGGCGCTTCGCCGACCTCGGCGCCGGGGTGTCCTGGAACGCCCCGGCCGGAGGGTTCTTCCTTCTCCTCAGCGTCCCCTTCGCGGCCGGCGACGAGCTGCTCAGGGTCAGTGCGCGAAGGCACCGCGTCCTGTGGACCCCGATGCACCACTTCTACGCCGACGCGAAGCCCCGTAACCAGATCCGACTCTCCTTCAGCCACCTTGAGCCGCACGAGATCGAGGAGGGCCTGGACAGACTCGCGGCCTTCGTCGAGGAACAGTCCCGGATATGACAGCGCCACAGGTGGAAGTGACCCCATCGACGTTATGGATGTTTCGATGACTCGACTGCCGCACCCGGGCGTCCTGACCGTGGCACCTCCCACGGACCTCGACACCCCCGACGTCGCACGCATAGTCGGGGTCGGCACCGCCGTCCCCCTCACCTCCTACTCCCAGGACGAACTGCTCGGCATCTTCCGGATCCAGGACCCCAGGATCCGCTCGGTCTTCCTCAACAGCGCGATCGACCGCCGGTTCCTCACCCTTCCCCCCGCGGACGAGAACGGCGAGCGCGTGATGGAGGTCCAGGGCGAACTGCTCGCCAAGCACAAGGCCCAGGCCGTCGACATGGGCGTCCGCGCGGTCCAGGAGTGCCTGAAGAACGCCGACGCGGACCTGTCCGACATCGGATACCTCTGCTGCGTGACCTCGACCGGCTTCCTCACCCCTGGACTCAGCGCCCTTCTCATCCGCGAGTTGGGAATCGATCCGCACTGCGGTCGGCTCGACATCGTGGGCATGGGCTGCAACGCCGGGCTCAACGCCCTCAACGCCGTCGCCGGCTGGGCCAGGGCGCATCCGGGCGAACTCGCGGTCATGGTCTGCGCCGAGGCGTGCTCCGCGGCCTACGTCTTCGACGGGACCATGCGGACCTCCGTGGTCAACAGCCTGTTCGGCGACGGCTCCGCGGCCGTCGCCCTGACGGCGGGCGCACCGGCGGCTGCCGCATCCGCCGCGCCGGGGCCGCGCATCCTCGGGTTCGCCAGCTGCATCATCACCGACGCGATCGACGCGATGCGCTACGAATGGGACTGGGCGCAGGACAGGTTCAGCTTCTTCCTCGACCCCCAGGTCCCCTACGTGGTCGGTGCGCACGCCGAGATCGTCGTCGAGCGGCTGCTGGCCGGGACCGGTCTGCGCCGCAGCGACATCGGGCACTGGCTGGTGCACTCAGGCGGCAAGAAGGTCATTGACGCGGTCACGGTCAACCTCGGCCTGACCCGGTACGACGTCCGGCACACCACCGGTGTGCTGCGCGATTACGGCAACCTCTCCAGCGGGTCCTTCCTCTTCTCGTACGAGCGCCTGCGCGAGGAGGGTGTCGCCAACCCGGGCGAGTACTGCGTGCTGATGACCATGGGCCCGGGATCGACCATCGAGACCGCGCTGCTCCGCTGGTAGGAGCCCGTGCGGACAGCGGGACACAGAGCCGGCCAGACACAGAGAGAGTGGGTACATCTTGACTTCCCCCGGTACTTCTTCCGAGCCGCACGACGGCTTCGAGATCCGCATCGACGGCAGGCGGCCGCTGTCGGCCGAGACGGTCACCGCGGTTCACGCCCTCTGCGACCGGGTGGAGGGCAGCGCGAGCCCCCGTCCCGCGGTCGTCCAGGTGACAGGCGCCCCCGATCCGGCCGCGCCCCGTGTCGTCGCCCTCGCGCTGGTGAACAAGTGGGAGCGCGCGCTCCGCCGCCTCGAACGACTCGAGGTCGCCACCGTGGCGGTGGCGACCGGTGACTGCGGGGGCATCGCGCTGGAGGCGCTGCTGGCCACCGACTACCGACTGGCGACGGACACCGTGCGCCTCCTGGTGCCCGCGGGTCCGAGCGAGGTCTGGCCGGGCATGGGCCTGTACCGGCTGGCCAACCAGATCGGTGTCAACGGCACACGCCGGTCGGTGCTCTTCGGCGCCCCGATCCCGGCAACCGAGGCGCTGACGCTGCGTCTGGTCGACGAACTCGTGCACAGCCCCGCCGAGGGCGTCACCCAGGCGATCGCGCTGCTCGGCCCCTTCACAGGTGCCGGCCTCGCGGTCCGGCGCCAGCTGATGCTCGATGCGACCACGACCAGTTTCGAGGACGCCCTGGGCCGGCATCTGGCTGCCTGCGACCGGTTGCTCCGGCAGGGCGCGAGCGAGGTGCTCTCATGACCGCGGCGGCGGTCCGCGAGGCTCGCCGGCAGTTGGCGGCGACCGAGAGCCTCGACGGTTTCCTGGCCGCGCTGCCCGAACCGGCGCAGCGCTCGCCCGAACAGCGCGCGCGGGCGGCAGCCGCCAAGGAGCAGGGCAGGGCGCTGCGCAGCCGCTTCATGGACGTCCATGGCGAGGCGGTCTACGACGAGCTGACCGATGGCCGTTCGGTTCACCTGCGCCTGCCGGAGCTGGTGTCCGCCGCGGCGTCCGTCTTTCCCGGGCTGGTGCCGAACGAGGCGCGGATGGGCGTGGAACGTCTCAGGCTCCAGGCGGACAAGGACGGCCTGGAAATCGACCAGGGCATCTTCCTGGGCGCAATCCTGGGTTCACCCGTGTCCGGTCCGCATCTCGTCGACGCGATGCTACGGCCGACGCGGCGAGCGCTGCGGCTCCTGCCGGACTTCGAGCGCACCGGCACCCTGGATCTCGGTTCCGTGCGGCTGGAACGCCGTGGCGGCGCCGCGCACCTGACCATGTGCCGGGACGACTGCCTCAACGCCGAGGACGACCGCCAGGTCGAGGACATGGAGACCGCGGTCGACCTGGCGCTGCTGGATCCCGCCGTGCGGGTGGGGCTGCTGCGCGGTGGGGAGATGAGTCATCCGCGCTACCGGGGCAGGCGTGTCTTCAGCGCGGGGATCAATCTCAAGAGCCTGCACGCGGGACAGATCTCCCTGGTCGACTTCCTGCTGCGCCGCGAACTCGGTTATGTCAACAAGCTGGTGCGGGGGGTACTGGTCGACTACGACGGTTCGTGGCGCGCCCGTACCGTCCAGAAGCCCTGGGTGGCGGCGGTGGACGGGTTCGCCATCGGCGGGGGAGCCCAGCTGCTCACCGTCTTCGACCGGGTCATCGCAGCGGCCGACAGCTATTTCAGCCTGCCGGCGGCCCAGGAGGGCATTGTGCCCGGGGCCGGGAACTTCCGGCTGGGGCGGCTGACGGGAGGGCGGATCTCCCGTCAGGTGGTGCTCTGGGGCCGCCGCATCCGGGCCTGCGAGCCGGACGCCGGGCTCCTCTTCGACGAGGTCGTGGAGCCATCGGAGGTGGATCGGGCCGTGGACGGAGCGCTGGAACGCCTCGACAGCCCCGCGGTGGTCGTCAACCGTCGGATGCTGAATCTCGCCGAGGAACCCCCCGAGGCGTTCCGGCAGTACATGGCGGAGTTCGCCCTGCAGCAGTCGCTGCGGCTGTACAGCGAGGATGTCATCGGGAAGGTCGGCCGCTTCTCGGCGAAGTCTCCCGTCAGTGCGCCGACCGCGCATCACACCGAGGACCACCACTGATGGAGGTGGACGACTTCACCCGGGTCCGGTACGAGAAGCGCGGCCGAGTGGCGTATGTGACCCTCGATCGGCCTGACTGCCTGAACGCGATGGATCTGCGGATGCACGAGGAACTCGCGGTTGTCTGGGAGGACTTCGAGGCGGACGACGAAGTCTGGGTCGCGGTGCTGACCGGTGCCGGGGACCGTGCCTTCTCGGCCGGCCAGGATCTCAAGGAGCTGGCCCGGCGCATTCGCAGCGGGACGGCCGGTACGGCGACCTTCGGCAGCAGCGGCAAACCCGGCTGGCCCAGGCTGACGGAACGCTTCGAACTCTGCAAGCCGATCGTCGCCCGGGTCAACGGCCATGCGTTCGGAGGCGGTTTCGAACTCGCACTGGCCTGCGATGTCATCGTGGCGGCGCAATCGGCGACCTTCGCCCTGCCCGAGGCGAGGCTCGGGCTGATGGCCGGGGCAGGCGGACTCTTCCGGCTCACCCGGCAGGCACCCTACCGGGTAGCGCTGGGACACCTGATGACGGGTCGTCCGATGTCCGCGTCCCGTGCCTATGAGCTGGGCCTGGTGAACGAGGTGGTTCCGGCCGTGGATCTGGACCGGCACGTCCAGGCCTGGGTGGAGGACATCCTGCGCTGCGCCCCGCTGTCGGTACGAGCGGTCAAGCAGGCCGCCGGAGTGTCCGCGGACCTGCCCCTGGAGGAGGCGTTCCGAGCCCGCTACTCCTGGGAGGAGGCACGGATGCGGAGCCGGGACGCAGCCGAGGGACCGCTCGCTTTCGTGGAGAGACGACCGCCGGTCTGGGAGGGGCGCTGACGGCGGCGCCGCGCGGGGCACGGACCTCGCTACAGCAGCCCGTGCTGCATGGCCCGCTGCCCCAGCTGGAACCTGCTCTGGGCGTTGAGCTGCTCCATCAACTCCGAGATCATGCGTCGCTCGGTGCGCAGGGAGACACCGAGCCGGCGCGCCGCCGCCTCGTCGGTGAGGCCCGCGGAGAGCAGCCGCAGCAACTCGCGCCGGGGCGCGTCGATATCGCCGGACGCCTGCTGCGGGACGGTACCGAAAGGCTCCGCCTCCTCCCAGATCCGGTCGAAGAGCGCACACAGGCCGGTGAGCGCACCGGGCTCCCTGATCACCACCGCTCCCAGCGCGGAGTTCTCGGGGTCGATGGGGACGACGGCGACCTCGCGGTCCACGATCTGCATCCGCATCGGCAGTACCGGGGTGGTCCTGGTCTGTCCGCCCCTTTCGGAGAGCCAGTTGGCATGGGCGAGACTGCCGGGATCGTTGCGGGTGCTCGACTGGTACACGGTCTTGACCTGGATGCCGCGCGAGAGCAGGGACTCCACGACAGGGCGGCTCGCGGCGCGGTTCTCCGGCGTCTGGGGTCCGCCCGGAGCCAGCGAGAGGGTCTCCCTTCGGACCCCGGCACCCAGTTCTTCCAGCAGGTCCCTGATCTCGCCCAGGTCGGTGAGCCGCTCCACCCCGCTGCGGCCGGGGTCCGGCCGGTCGTCGGCGTACGCCGTGATCAGTTCGGCGATGGCGGCTCTGCTGGTCTCCATCTCCTGCTGCTGGCGCGCCACCAGGGCCTGGCGGCGCGCCAGCAGCACCTCGAGGGCCACTCGGGGATCGACCAGGCGCATCCTCGGGTCGGTCGACCAGGACGGTCGCAGCAATTCCAGATCGGCCAGCTCGTCCAGCACCCTGCGTACGCGGGGCTCCTGCCAGCTCAGCGATTCGGCGATCTGAGCTGTGCCCCAGTCCCGGTGGACGAGCATGGTCCGGTAGACGGTCTCAGCCTCTTTCGACAACCCCAGCGAGGTGAGCAAGGCAATCCCCCGATTCCCTGGTGAAGCCGGCCACCGGTCTGCTCCTCATCCGGTCGGCCGGATTCGTGCGGCTTCCTGGTCGTCCCGATCTGACCTGAACAGGACATATACCAATCCTGGCCTCCGGTGCCTACACTCCACCTACACGGCCGCGATCAAGGGGATCGGGCCGTGCCATCGGGGAGGGTGGGGGCGTGGATTTCCGGCTGCTCGGACCCTTGGAGGCCAAGGACGACGACGGCGTGCTGTGCCACGTTCCGCAGGGACGGCTGCGCACCCTGCTGGCATCGCTGCTCGTTCACGCCGGCACGGTGGTCTCGACCGACTCGCTCGCCTCCTATGTGTGGGAGAGCAGCCCTCCCCGCCAACCCCGCGAAGCGCTCCAGGTGATGGTGGTACGGCTCCGCAAGTGCCTCGGACCCCAGATCGGCGCCCGGATCACCACCGCCCGACCCGGCTATCAGTTCAAGGTCCGTCCGGGCGAGGTGGATCTGCGTCGCTTCGAAGACCTCTACCGGCGAGGCCTCGCCGCCCACGGGAGCGAGGACTGGCGGACGGCCAAGAGGCTGTTGGGACTGGCGCTGGCCTCTTGGCACGGCGAGCCTCTCCACGACGTGCCAGGAGAATCGCTGGCCCTGGAGACCGTCCCGGCCTTGCAGGAGCGTCGTCTGGACGCACTTCGCGGCCGGATCGCGGCCGAGCTCGCGCTCGGCGAGCACCATCACCTCATCGGCGAACTCACCCGGCTGGTCGAGGACCGGCCGCTGAGTGAGCACTTCCGATGTCAGCTCATTCTCGCTCTGTACCGCAGTGGCCGGCGTGCGGACGCCCTCGCCGTCTTTCAGGCCGGGCGCCGGCTGCTGGTGGCGGAGTTGGGGATCGAGCCGGGCACTGATCTGCAGGCTCTGCACTGCGCGGTGCTGGCCGACGACCCGGCCCTCGGATGGACCGCGGCGAAGCCGCACAGCACCGCAAGCCTCCCCGGAAGCAGCTTGCACCCTCAGCCAAGGTCATCCCAACTTCCTTCTGACACCCGCTTGTTCACCGGCCGCACCAGAGACGTCGACCGCCTGCTCGCCATCGGCCGACAGGCACCGGGGGGTAGCGACGCCGGGATGGTGGTGATCTCGGCGATCGACGGTATGGGCGGGATCGGCAAGTCCGCTCTGGCCATCCACGCCGCCAACCGCATGCGCGGTGACTTCCCCGACGGGCAGCTGTTCATCGACCTGCACGGTCACAGCACCGCAGTCGCACCCCTGTCGGCCGAGGCCGCACTGGACGTGCTGCTGCGCTCCCTCGGCGTGCCACCGCAGCTGATCCCCGAGGACCTCGGCGAGCGCGCCGTCTTCTACCGCGACCGGCTCGCGGACACCCGCACCCTGATCGTCCTGGACAACGCCGTCAGTACCGCGCAGATCCGACCGCTGCTGCCCGCAACTCCCGGCTGCCTGGTCATCGTGACCAGCCGCAAGCGCTTCACCGGTCTGGACGACGCGCACACCCTGGCCCTGGACACGCTCACCTTGACCGAGGCAACTGCGCTGCTGCACAAGGCCGCAGGCCCCGACCGCATCCCGCAGGACCACTGGGCCGTCGGTGAACTCGTCGCACTGTGCGGCTACATGCCCTTGGCCATCCGCATCACCGCGGCCCGGCTGCGCCACCGCCGCGCCCTGCGCATCGAGGACCTCGTCGAGCAACTGCGCGACGAACACGGCCGCCTCGACCAGCTCAAGGACGAGGACCGCAACCTGACCGCCGTCTTCGACACCTCCTACACCGCCCTGCCGGAGGCCGAGCAGCACCTCTTCCGCCGACTGGGCCAGGTGCCCGGACCGGACTTCGACGCCTACGCCGCCGCCAACCTGATCGAGACCGACCAGCGCACCGCCGAGCGCCTCCTGGAGTCCCTGCTCGACCACAACCTGCTCACCCAGCACAAGCCCGGCCGCTACGGTTTTCACGACCTCGTGGGTCTCTACGCCCGCACGCGCGGCGACGACAGCCCCACCGGGGACGACGAGCGTCACGCCGCCCTGGAGCGGCTGCTGGACTACTACCAGCACACCGCCGGCAGCGCCGATCACCACCTGGCGCAGTACAGCCACCCCGGCCCGGCCGGGACCACGCCGGCGTCAGGTGCCGTTCCCGCCCTGCCCGACCGGGCCGCGGCGCTGGCCTGGCTGCGCACCGAACGGGACAACCTGTTGGCCGCCACCAGCGCGGCCCCACCGTGCCGGATGGTCGCGCTCACCGCGTCCATGTCCGCCTTCCTCCTCCAGGAGGGCCCCTGGCAACAGGCCGCCAACCTGCACCGCACTGCGGCCGCCGCCGCACACGAGTTCGGCGACCGCGCCGGTGAGGCGGGCGCTCTGGGCGACCTCGGACGGCTGCGAAACGCCCTCGCGGAATTCCAGGCCTCGTGTGAACTGCACGAACGCGCGCTGGCCATCTACCAGGACCTCGACGACCGGCACGGTGAGGCGAGCGCGCTGGAGGGCCTTGGCCGTGCCCGGTACATGCTCGGGGAGTTCCAAGCCGCGTACGGCCTGCACGAACGCGCGCTGGCCATCTACCAGGACCTCGGTGACCGCCTCGGTGAGGCCAACGCGCTGTGGGGACTGGGCCGCGCACGCAACGCCGGCGGGAACTATCCGGCCGCGGCCGATGCGCTGGAAGGGGCACTGACTGTCTTCGCAGCCCTCGGCAACCGCCAGGGCGAGGCCAACGCGCTGTGGGACCTGAGCCGCGTTCGGCACGCCACCGGCGACCACTCGGCCGCGGAAAGCCTCCTGGACCGGGCCCTGACGATCATGCGGGACCTCGGCAACCGTCAGGGCGAGGCCAACATCCTGTGGAGTCTGGGCGACGTGCGGGCCACTACCGGCCGCTACCCGGCCGCGGTCGAGGCGCTGGAGCGGGCGCTGGCGATCTATCTCGACCTCGGCAAACGCGACGGTGAGGCGCACTGCCTCAGGCACCTGGGCCGCGTGCGGTTCGCAACCGGGGACAACGCGGGTGCGACCGAACTGCTGGAGCGCGCGCTGGCGACCTTCCAGGAGCACGGTCTGCGCTACGGCGAGCTCAACACCCTGCACGACCTGGGCCTCGCACGGCACGCGGCCGGCGACTTCGCCGCCGCGTCCGACCTGTTCGAGCGGGCCAGGACTTTCAACCGCGACTCGGGCGACCGCCAGGGCGAGGCCGAGATACTCACCAGCATGGCCGCGCTCGCCGTCGACACCGCAGGGCCGCGCGAGGGACTGGTCCTGTACCGGGAGGCCCAGCAGCTAGCCCGCCAGGCCGACAGTCCCCTGGACGAGGCCAGAGCCCTCGAAGGCGCCGCCCGCTGCACCGCACACACCGGCGAACGCGACACCGCCCTCACCGACCTCCGGCGAGCTGTGGCCCTTTACCGTCGACTGGGAGCCCCAGAGACCCAGAGAGCAGCCGCCTACCTCGCCACCTTGGAGAGCGACGACAACCACAGCTGAGGTTCCCGGTCGCGTGCCGTTCGGAAACTCGTCCCTGCTGGTCAGCTCTCGCCTGTTCTGGACATCGGCTGTCGCCTGTCGGTGATCGCGCGGCCTGAGCCGCCCGCCACCTTGGACCGATGCTGGTGGCTCTGCCTATTGCAGAGTCACTCCGATGACCTTCGTGCTCGCGGAGAGGTCGTCGTCCTGGCATGGCGACTCCCTTTGATCCGCCGACTACCCACTGACGGGATCTGCGAGGTTTCCACTCAGTCGACACCAGATACATCCTATGTATCTGGTGATCAATCTCCGGTTGGCCCTGGAGGTGAGATGCGGGTTCATCCTTCATATCCAGGTTTGTCAATGGTAGTTGGCTACGTTGCGAGAACCTCCCGGGGGAGTCATCTGACGAAAAACATCAGATGACTCGAAGAGGATATCATATACCAAATTGCTGGCATAGGGCCTGGCTCGCTCTGGTGGCGAGCGTGTCGAGGTCGTGCCCCTGCCCGATGGCGGGGCGCCTCCCGCCGGGCGCGCCAAAGTCGCAAGAGACTTAGCGCTCTGATCTGCGGTGCTCCAGGGTGGTGGGTGTACTCCCTTGACATGAGCGCGATTGGGCGCTTGCATGTGCTTGCTTTTGGGCGATCCTGTTCGGCAATGGTGATTCCCGATGGTCGCTCGCATTGATCTCGCAGGTTCGCGTGAGGTCATCGCGTGGACTGCTCGCAAGTTCGAGCCGCAGTGGCAACTCGGCAGTCAGCAAAGCGACATGTCCATCGCCTCGCCGCCGTATGCCCTCACCGGCATGCGGTCAGGTCGCCCGCGCCACCACTCTCCTGCCCACCCCTCCAAGGAGCTTCCGTGCGTTTCATCCGTCCCATCACCGGCCTGGTCTCCGCGGCCGGCCTGCTCGCCGGCCTGACCGCCTCGGTCACCGGCGCCACCCCCGCCCTCGCGGCGAACGGCGTGCCGCGCCCCGACCACACCGTGATCGTGATGATGGAGAACCACTCCTTCTCCGACATCATCGGCAACACCAACGAGGCCCCGTACATCAACTCCCTGGCCTCGCAGGGCGCCAGCTTCACCAACTCGCACGCCATCGAGCACCCCAGCGAGCCCAACTACCTCGACCTCTTCTCCGGCTCCAACCAGGGCGTCACCGACGACTCCTGCCCGCACACCTTCGGCACCACCAACATGGGCTCCCAGACGCTCGCCGCCGGCCTCAGCTTCGCCAGTTACTCCGAGGACCTCCCCTCCACCGGCAGCTCCACCTGCTCCTCCGGCAACTACGCCCGCAAGCACGCCCCGTGGACCAACTTCACCAACGTGCCCGCCGCCGACCAGAAGACCTTCTCCGCCTTCCCCACCGACTACACCCAACTCCCCACCGTCTCCTGGGTCATCCCGAACCTCCAGGACGACATGCACGACGGCACCATCAACCAGGGCGACGTCTGGGTGCAGAACAACATCGACGCCTACGCCCAATGGGCCAAGGCCCACAACAGCGTCCTCATCCTCACCTGGGACGAGGACGACTACAGCCAGTCCAACCAGGTCCCCACCATCGTGGTCGGCCAGAACGTCAAGCCCGGAACCTACTCCGAATCCATCAACCACTACAGCGTCCTGCGCACCGTCGAGGACGCCTACGGCCTCCCCTACGCCGGCGCCGCCGCCAACGCCACCCCCATCACCGACATCTGGAGCACCGGCGGCACCGGCGGCAGCAGCGTCAGCGTGAGCGCTCCCGCCAACCAGACCACCACCGTCAACACCGCCGCCAGCCTGCAGATCCAGGCCAGCGACTCCGCCGGCAAGGCCCTCACCTACCAGGCCACCGGCCTGCCCGCCGGCCTGAGCATCAACGCCGCCACCGGTCTCGTCTCCGGCACCGCGACCACCGCCGGCACCTCCACCGTCACGGTCACCGTCACCGACAGCGCGGGCGCCACCGGCTCCACCACCTTCACCTGGACCGTCAGCTCGGCCTCCGGCAACAACGCCGGCATCTGGGAGACCTACCTCGCGGGCAACCTCGCGATGGACGACCCGGGCTCCTCCACCACCGCCGGCACCCAGCTCATCACCTGGGCCCTCAGCGGCTCCAACAACCAGCGCTGGACCTACTACAGCAACCCCGACGGCACCTTCACCATCAAGAACCTCGTCTCCGGCCTGTGCATCGACGACTCCGGCGCCTCCACCAGCGCCGGCTCGCCGATCATCCAGTGGAGCTGCACCGGCGGGACCAACCAGGAGTGGTCGATCGTCGCCAGCGGCTCCGGCTCGGCGCTCGTCAACAAGCTCAGCGGCCTGGCCATCACCACGGCCAACACCGGCAGCGGCTCCACCCTCACCCAGCAGCCCAACACCGGCACCGCCCTGCAGACCTGGTCCTTCACCAAGGTCGGCTGACCCCGGCTGATTCCTGAACTCTCTTGACGAGGCCGTGGCCTGACTGACTGTCAGGCCACGGCCTCACCTCAGACCACCCCCAGAGGAAGCCATGCCCACCCCCATGCCTCACTCCCGGCCCCGGACCCGCACCGCGCGGGCCGCCACCCTCGCCGCCGCCCTCGCCCTCACGATCGCTCCGCTGGCCGTCGTCGGCGCCACCACGACTCCTGCGGCCGCCCAGGCCAACGGCGCGGCCCTGACCCCGCCCATGGGCTGGAGCAGCTGGAGCTTCCTGCGGTACAACCCGACCGAGGCCGACATCGAGGCCCAGGCGAAGGCGATGGCCACCAGCGGCCTGGTCGCACACGGCTACAAGTACGTCAACGTCGACGACTTCTGGTACCTCAACACATCCACCACCGTGGATGCGTACGGGCGTTGGGCAGTCGACACGTCGCGGTTCCCGAACGGGATGAAGCCGGTCGGCGACTACGTCCACGGCCTCGGTGAGAAGTTCGGGATGTACCTGACGGCGGGCATCCCGGTCGCGGCGTACAACCAGAACACCCCCATCGAGGGCACCTCCTTCCACGCCCGCGACATCGTCTCCGACACCACGCACTACGAGAACAACTTCGGCAACGGCCGAAACGGCATGTACTACATCGACTACGCCAAGAACCCGGCCGCCGCCCAGGCCTACCTCAACTCCTGGGCGAATCAGCTCGCCTCGTTCGGCATCGACTACCTGAAGGTCGACGGCGTCGGCTCCTGGGACATCCCGGATGTGCAGCACTGGTCGCAGGCACTGAACCAGACCGGGCGCACGATCCACCTCGAACTGTCGCTCGCCCTGGACATCCAGCACGCCTCGACCTGGCAGCAGTACTCCAACGGCTGGCGCGTGGAGGGCGACGTCGAGTGCTACTGCTCCAGCACCTCGTACCCGCTGACGAACTGGACCAACGTCTCCAAGCGGTTCGCCGACGCGGCGCCCTGGGGCAAGTACAGCGGCCCCGGCAACTTCGCCGACCTGGACTCGGTCGAGGTCGGCAACGGCGGCAACGACGGCCTGACCCCGGACGAGCGGCAGACCCAGCTCACCCTGTGGGCCGTCAACAGCGCCCCGCTGCTGCTCGGCACCGACCTGACCAACCTGGACCCCGCCGACCTGGCGATGCTGACCAACGACGAGGTCATCGCCGTCGACCAGGCCGCCCACCCCGCCCACCCGGTCGACCAGTTGACCCAGCAGCAGGTCTGGAGTGCACCGAACCCGGACGGCAGCTACACCGTCGCCCTGTTCAACCTCGGCGCGACCGCCCAGAGCGTCACCGCCGACTTCAGCGATCTCGGCTTCACGGGCTCGGCCACCGTCCACGACAGCTGGTCGCACACCGACCTCGGCACCTCCACCGGCGGCTTCAGCGCCACCCTCAACCCGCACGCCAGCCGCCTGCTCAAGGTGACCCCGGCCGCCGGTACCCACCCCAGCTCACTGCGCTACAACCTGGTCAACAACGCCACCGGCCAGTACCTCGACGTCTCCGGCGGCTCCACCGCCGACGTCGCCGGCCTCGTCCAGGCCGCCCCCAACGGCGCGGCCGACCAGCAGTGGCAGCTCGTGCCGACCGGCGACGGCTCCTACAAGATCGACAACGTCCAGAGCGGCAAGCTGGTCAACATCCCCGGCCCGACCACCGTCGCCGGCACCCAACTCATCCAGTACCACGACGACTTCCACACCAACGCGCAGTGGACGCTGAACCCCACCGGCACCGGCGCCTACACCGTCACCTCCCGCTACGACGGCCAGAACATCGACGTCTCGGGCGGCTCGGTGGTCCAGCAGACCGCCTCCACCAGCACCAGCCAGCAGTGGAAGCTCGTCCCGGTCCCCGTCGCCGGCACCCGGTACAAGCTGGTCAACGTCAACAGCGGCGGCCGACTGGACATCAACGGCGCCTCCACGGCAGACAGCGCCGGCACCCTCCAGTGGCAGGACAACGGCCGCACCGACCAGCAGTGGACCTTCACCGCGCAGGCCGACGGCAGCTACACCGCCACCAACACCAACAGCGGCAAGCTGCTCACCGTCCCGGGCGGCACCACCACCCCCGGCACCCAGCTGGTGCAGTTCCACGACGACGGCGCCGCCGACTCCCGCTGGACGCTGGCCGACGCCGGACCCAACCAGATCCAGCTGCGCAACGCCGCCACCGGCCAGCTCGTCGACGTGGCCAACTCCTCCACCAGCGACGGCGCCGTCGTCCTGCAGTGGCCTGCCAACGGCGGCGACAACCAGCACTGGAAGCTCGTCCCCACCCCCTGACCCGTACGACGCTGCCGACGGCTGTGAGGGCCGCCGGCAGCTTCGTGCGTACGGAGGGCTTGTCTGACGATTCCCCGCGGGAACCGTCAGGCAAGCCCCAGCCCCGTGCCCGCTTTTCGACGGGCTCGGGGCACCCGTCTGAAGTGGCCATTCGCAAATCGGATGTCTTCGTATACGATATCCCTCACCATTGGTGGATACGCCCGCTAACCGCCGAGAGGCGGATGAAGGGCTCCAGCCATCAGCCCCGGAGCATGACCCCACACCAGGCTCCGGGTCCATCGGCCGCCACGGCCCGCACCGCCGGCTCCTCCCGGAGCCCAGGAGTCCACAATGACCTCCTCTCCCGCCGTCTCCCCCGCGCCCATCCGTACCGTCGCCCGGGCTGCCCAGCACTGCCAGGTGCAGCCGGACGCCGAGGCGCCGGGACGCCTGCGCGCCTGGGTGTCGGCGCTGCTCGACGACTGGCTGCTGCCGCACCTCAAGGAAGACCTGGCACTCATCGCCACCGAGCTGGCCTCCAACGCCGTCCGCCATGGCGACTCCCCCGCGCACGCCACTCTCTCGATCGGCGAGTACGGCTGCGAAGACACCCGCGTCCGGCTGGAGGTCACCGACGGCGGCCCCGGCTTCGACCCCCAGGACGCCATCTCGACCTGGGACGACAGCGGCACCACGGCCAGCTGCCACGGACGCGGACTGCTCCTCGTCGCCGCCTTGAGCAAGCGCTGGGGCAGCCTGCGACTCAACCCCGGTCAGCGCGTCTGGGCCGAACTTGCCACCGACTGACGGACCGAGCGGCGCGAGCCCGGACAGCGGCAACGCGGCTCCGCGCCGCTTCGAGAACGGACCCGCCGGCGCCGGCCCGGCCGACCGCAACGAGCTGCCCGGTCGCCATGCCGACCAGGACCCCACCGCCCGCCGATCCGGCAGCCGCCCTCAGCGAGGCCGAGGCCGCGGTCGCGGCCGCCGGGGCGTGCCCGGTGACGGGGGTGGGGTCCCAGCCCGTTCAGCGCAGGGTGGTACCCGCGGGCCGGTCCAGCAGGTCCAGGTCCTCGCGGGTGGGCAGGCCCTCCCAGTCGCCGCGGGTGGCGACGGCGAAGGCGCCCGTGGCGGTGGCCCGCTGGAGGCGGGCCTGCGGGTCGAGCCCGTCGAGGGTGCCGGAGAGGTAGCCGGCCACGAAGGCGTCACCGGCGCCGACCACGTCGGCGACGGGCACCCGGCGGGCCTCGGCGGTGACGGTGCCGTGCGCGGTGCTGACGCTGGCGCCGTCCGCGCCGCGGGTGATGACCACCTCGCGCCGGCCCTGGGCGAGCAGCGCGGCGACGGCCTCGCCCTCGTCGAGGCCGGCCTCGTCGCAGACCAGGTGCAGCTCGTCGGCCGAGGCGACCAGGACGTCGGCGGACCGGGCCAGTGGCCGCAGCACCATTCCCGCCTGCTCGGGACTCCACAGCCGGGCCCGGTAGTTGACGTCCAGGCAGACCAGGACGCCGAGCGAGCGGGCCCGTTCGGCGGCGGCGAGGACCGCTTCGGCGGCCGACTCGCTCAGCGCCGGGGTGATCCCGGTCAGGTGCAGGATCCGCACGGTCGGCTCCAGTGCGGGCAGGACGTCGCGGGCCCGGATCGCGGACCCGGCGGAGCCGGCGCGGTAGTAGCCGACCTTGGCCAGGTCGCCGATGCCGTTCTCGCGGATCAGCAGGCCGGTGGGCCGCCCCTGCGCATCGGTGCGGGCGTGGGCGGTGTCGACGCCCTCGGCGCGCAGGGTGCGCAGGACCAGCGCGCCGAACGCGTCGTCGCCCACCGCGCCCACCCAGGCGGCCCGGTGGCCCAGGCGGGCCAGGCCGATCGCGACGTTGGACTCCGCGCCCGCGACGGACAGCTCCATGGCGGGGCCGAGCTTGATCGGGCCGGTGGCCCGCAGCGCGGCCATCGCCTCCCCGACGGTGACGACCTCGGGTCCGGTGCTGGTGCTCATGCCGCCGCCTCCTCGGTGAGCGCGGTGCGCCAGGCGGCGATGCGGGCACGCAGCGGGCCGAGGTCGCCGGTGCCGGCGGCGTCCCCGATCAGCGGCGAGCCGACGCCGACGGCGGCCGCTCCGGCGGCGAGGTACGCGCGCGCCGCGTTCGCGTCGACCCCGCCCACGGGGACGAACGGGACCCGCGGGAACGGGTCGCGCAGGGCGGCGAGGTGGCCCGGACCGCCGAGCGAGGCGGGGAAGAGCTTGACGGCGAGGGCGCCGTGTTCGACGGCGTCCATGATCTCGCTTGGGGTGAGGGCGCCGATCAGGACGGGCAGCGCGAAGGGTGCGGCGCGGCGCAGGTCCGTGCCCAGGCCGGGGGTGACCAGGAAGCTCGCCCCGGCGTCGGCGGCGCGGGCGGCGTCAGCGGCGGTCAGGACGGTTCCCGCGCCGAGGACGGCGGCGTCGCCGAGTTCGCGGCGGGCCTGTTCGATCACCCACAGGGCGTCGGGGGTGGTGAGTGACACCTCGGCGGCGGTGATGCCCTCCTCGGCGAGGGTGACCACCGTGCGCAGCGCGGCGTCGCGGTCCCTCCCGCGCACGATGGCGATCGTCCGGTACGGCAGGTCGGTCAGCATGGTGGGTCCCTTCGTGGTGGTGGCAGCGAGGTGTCCCCCGGACTCCGGATGCGCCGGAGCGCCGAAGCGGTGGAGCGGCGGAGCGGCGGAGCGGCGGAGCGGCGGACCAAACCTAGCTGCTAAGAAGTTATGAAGAGAATCATTGACAGCTTAGCTGCTAGGTATCACGATCGATCCACACCCGACGGTCCCACCGCCGGCACCCGTCCACCGGGCGCCGGCCCCGTCAGCCGGCTCCTCTCCGTGGACCGGAACCCGAGCACTTCGAGGAGCCGCGCACCGATGCGCCGACAGCCCGCCGCAGTACCCCGCCCAGGCGGTCAGCCATGAGCCCGCTGCGCAGTTCCACCTGGTGGGACGACCCCGGCAAGGCCGGCTTCATCGCGCGCCACCACATGCGCCAGCTCGGTCTCACCCGCGACCAGCTGCGCGGCAAGCCCGTCGTGGGCATCTGCAACAGCTGGTCGGAACTGACTCCGTGCAACGCCCACCTGCGCACCCTCGCCGAGTCGGTGCGCCGCGGGATCACCGCGGCCGGCGGGCTGGCCCTGGAGTTCCCCACCATGTCCATCGGCGAGCCGCTGATGCGGCCCACCTCGATGATGTTCCGCAACCTGATGAGCATGGACGTCGAGGAGACGATCCGGGCCAACCCGCTGGACGCCGTCGTCCTGCTCGGCGGCTGCGACAAGACGCTCCCCGCCCAGCTGATGGGCGCGGTCAGCGTCGACCTGCCGGCCATCGCCCTGTCCGGCGGCCCCATGCTCACCGGGCGCTTCCGCGGCAAGACGGTCGGCTCCGGCACCGACATCTGGCGGATGAGCGAGGACCTGCGCGCCAAGCGCATCTCCCAGGCCGACTTCGACGAGTTCGAGGGCTGCCTGGCCCGCTCGGCCGGCCACTGCATGACCATGGGGACGGCCTCCACCATGAGCTGCGTCACCGAGGCGCTCGGCCTCTCCCTGACCGCGGCGGCGGCCCTGCCCGCCGCCGACGCCCGCCGCGCGCAACTCGCCGAGCAGTCCGGAGCCCGCGCGGTCGAACTCGCCCGGGAAGGGCTGCGCCCCTCCGACATCCTCACCCGGGCCGCCTTCGCCAACGCCGTCGTCGTCAACGCCGCCATCGGCGGCTCCACCAACGCCGTCCTGCACCTGCTCGCCATCGCCGGCCGGGCCGGAGTCCCGCTCGGCCTGGACGACATCGACGAGATCGGCCGCAGGGTTCCGCTGCTCGCCGACCTGATGCCCAGCGGCCGGTTCCTGATGGAGGACTTCGCCTACGCCGGCGGCCTGCCCGCCCTGATGGCCGAACTGGGCGACCTGCTGGACCGCGAGGCGCCGACCGTCACCGGCCGCTCCCTGGGCGAGAACCTGACCGGTCATCAGATCTGGGACCGCGAGGTGATCCGCCCGCTCGACAA